>Ga0114999_10007773_pt1 | contig 12110 bp, 6 predicted proteins | sample ArcticOcean_MG_C_3_FD_89820 | JGI IMG/M metagenome (GOLD analysis project Ga0114999, IMG submission 89820) | Marine microbial communities from western Arctic Ocean - ArcticOcean_MG_CB8_126 | ecosystem: Environmental > Aquatic > Marine > Oceanic | place: Arctic Ocean: Canada Basin | collected...
CTGATGATGGTTATTGGGCTAATAAGTATGGATATCAGATTGGTTACAAGTATTATGACTTATTTAATATTTCAAATTTAACTCTTCATTTAGAAAGGAATTATGTTCGTCCATATACTTACTCTCATTGGAATAATGCGAATTATGGCCATTACAATGAAGAGCTTGCTCATCCATTAGGAGCCAATTTCTCAGAAAATATTTTGATACTTCATTATAGAAAGGATAGACTCGATATGCAAGTTAAATATTTAAATATTATTTATGGTTCAGATTATATTGGTGATACAATTTCGTATGGGAATAATATTTATGCTGATTACAACAATAGATCTTCTGATTTTGGAATTGAGATGTATAATGGAAATAAAACTAATGTTGATTACACTCAGATTAACATAGGTTATATTTTAAATCCTTCTACTAATCTGAAGATTGATTTCTCTTTGGTTAGTAGAAAGCTTTCAAGTGAGGCACATAATTATAATACATTGTTCTATTCAATATCCTTGAAATCAGATCTTTTTAATCATTACTATGATTTCTAATTTTATATGAGTATTTATTTATTAAATATTGAAACTTCAACAAAAGCATGTTCTATCGCTTTGTTTAATGGCGATAAGTTGCTAAGTTGTAAAGAGCAAGTCACAGATGAATTTTCTCATTCCGAAAAATTATTTATATATATATCGGAGGTAATTAAGGAGGCTAAAATTAATTTCTCTCAATTAGAAGCAATAGCAATTAGTATGGGTCCAGGCTCATATACTGGTTTAAGAATTGGTGTTTCTGCAGCTAAGGGTCTTTGTTATGCCCTAGATATTCCTCTTATTTCGGTTTCTACTTTACAGTCTATGGCTTACGGGATGTCTAGAAATGAAAAAGCAGATTTATACTGTCCAATGATTGATGCAAGAAGGATGGAGGTGTATTCTGCATTTTATGATTATGACAATAAGATAGTAAGAGAAATATGTGCAGATATTATTGATAAAGATTCCTATCAAAAAGAGTTGGCTAATAAAGTTATTTTTTTTGGAGATGGTTCTGAGAAAATTGACACTACTATTATTAATAATAATGCTATTTTTATTTCAGATTTTCATCCAAGTGCCCGATTTGTGGGGGCTTTATCATACATTAAATTCTTAGCAGGTGATTTTGAAGATATTGCTTATTTTGAACCTTATTATCTTAAAGATTTTGTAGCAGGAAAAAAGAATTAGCGTCTTTTTCTGGTTTTTTTACTATCACTAAACCTACTCTTAAACGAATCTTTTTTGTTAGAAGAAGATGATTTAGTTGTTTTTCTACTATAGCCTCTTTTGCTTTTAGTTTCCTTTTTATCTCTAAATTTTTTACTTTTTGAGTTGAATCTTTTATTATCATTTTGATTACCTCCAGGAGCTTTAGATATTTCTACAGATACTTTTTCTCCATTCCATTCCTCACCTTTAAAGCTATTTAGAATATTTCCTTCAAACTCACTGTCAACTTCAAAAAATGAGAAGTTTTTAAAAATATCTATTTTACCAACAGGGATATTACGTTTTTTTGTAAATTCATTAATCATTCCTATTAGATTTTGAGCTTGCATTTCTTTTTGGCTTCCAAGGTTTATAAAGAATCTTGTATAGCCTTCTTCAGCATGATTGCTATTTCCACCTTTACTATTAGAAATACTTTTTGCACCCTTTGATCTAGAGTCTTTTTTTGAGCTTTTTCTAGCTGATTTGCTATTTGCATCGACATTGAGGTTGCTTGCATTTTTATAAAATGACAAGAATCTGTTAAATTCTGCAGAAATAAAATGTTTAAGTAACTCCTCCTTGTCTAAATGAGAAAATTTTTCTTTAATAGCTGGTAAATATTTATTTATCTGTGTGCTGACTTCAGTGTTAACTACTTTATCAACTAATTGCAGTAGTTGTGTTTCACAGATTTCTTCTCCATTTGGAACTTGCTTTAAGGTCAATTCTTTCTTCAACATTTTCTCTATAGATTGAATCTTTCTTCTCTCTCTACTATGGGCTATAATAATTGATATACCCTTGTTTCCAGCTCTTCCTGTTCTTCCTGATCTATGAATATAGATTTCATCATCATCTGGGAGATTATAGTTTATAACATGAGATAATTCATTGATATCTATTCCTCTTGCAGCAACATCTGTAGCAACTAAAATTTGAACACTTTTTTTTCTAAAGCGTTGCATCACATGATCTCTTTGAGCTTGAGATAATTCTCCATGCAATGCGTCTGCGTTATACCCGTCTTGCATTAATTTATCAGCAACATTTTTTGTTTCTCTTCTTGTTCTGCAAAACACTATTCCATATATACCAGTATTAATATCACAAATTCTTCGCAATGCCTTGTATCTATCTCTTGCATTTACCATATAGTAATGATGCTCAACATCTTTAGCTCCTTCATTTCTACTTGCAACCTCTATTGTTTTTGGGCTAAACATATAGTTTTTTGTAATTCTCATTACTTCTTTTGGCATTGTAGCTGAGAATAATAGCGTTTGTTTTTCTTTAGGTGTTTCAGCTAGGATAGTATCTAAATCTTCTTTGAACCCCATATTAAGCATTTCATCTGCTTCATCTAAAACTACAGTTTCTATATCATGTAGTCTAAGCTTCTTTCTTTTGATTAAATCAATTACTCTTCCAGGTGTACCAACAACTATTTGCGTACCTGAAGTTAATGCTTTTATCTGTGTTTGAATATTTGCTCCACCGTAAACGGGGGTTATTTTTAGTCCTTTTATATATTTAGCATAAGAATTCATATCTTTTGCTATTTGCAAACACAATTCTCTAGTAGGACACAATATGATAGATTGAGGTATCTTTCTATCAATTTCAATCTTTTCAATTATTGGTAATCCAAATGCAGCGGTTTTTCCTGTTCCTGTTTGAGCAAGAGCTATTAAATCTTTATCTTCATTAATAAGATATGGGATGGTCTCTTTCTGGACAGGTGTAGGCTCAACAAATCCTAAATCTTTGATTGCTTTTTGAAGATTTTTATTTAATCCGAGTTTAGAAAAGGTCATTTAATTTTTTTTGCAAAAATACACTTTTTTACTTGTGACAATTTAGATTATCTTTTTATAAAAAAATAGTTCTTTTTTAGATTATCATTAGGGTTAAATATATTTTCATTTATTACTTTTGTGCTTAAATTCTTTTAGATGAAAAAATATAATTTTTCCGATAGACATATTGGACCTAGAAAATCTGAAATTAGTATAATGCTTAAAGCTGTTGGAGTTGGTACCATTGAAGAATTAATTAATCAAACTATACCTGCTCATATTCAGCTAAATGAAGAAATGGATTTACCTGATCCTTTATCCGAGAATAGATTTATTGAACATATGAAGATTCTAGCTTCAAAAAATAGAAGCTACCGTTCTTATATCGGTATGGGATATTATAATACGGTTCTTCCTGGCGTTATTCAAAGAAATATTTTAGAAAACCCAGGCTGGTATACATCCTATACTCCTTATCAAGCAGAAATATCTCAAGGTAGGCTCGAGGCTCTATTAAATTTCCAGACAATGGTCAGTGATCTAACCGCTATGGATCTAGCGAATGCATCTTTATTAGATGAAGGAACATCAGCAGCTGAAGCAATGATTATGCTGTATAATTCACGAACTCGTATTCAAAAGAAGGAGGAGGTAAATAAATTTTTTATCTCTGAACTATGTCTTCCTCAAACAATTGATATTTTAAAAACTAGATCTGAGCCTTTAGGTATTGAGATTGTTATTGGTAATCATTTAGAATATGATTTCAATAAATCATACTTTGCTGTATTATTGCAATATCCTGGTAAATATGGTGAAGTATCTGATTATGTTGAATTTTCAAAGAAGTTAAAAGAGAATGAAGTTGCAATCGTTGTGGCTGCAGATTTATTAAGCTTAACATTATTAAAGCCACCAGGAGAGTGGGGGGCAGATGTTGTTGTTGGAACAACTCAAAGATTTGGAATTCCTTTGGGTTATGGGGGTCCACATGCCGCATATTTTGCAACATTAGAAAAATACAAAAGAAATATTCCAGGAAGAATCATTGGTGTTAGTGAAGATCTTGATGGAAACAAAGCATTACGTATGGCTCTTCAAACAAGAGAGCAACATATTAAAAGAGAAAAAGCTACTTCAAACATTTGTACAGCTCAAGCTTTATTAGCTACTATGGCAGGCATGTATGGTGTGTATCATGGTCCAGATGGTATTAAAGCAATTGCGTCTGAGATCCATAATTTTACCTCTATCCTCTCAGAAGGATTAAAGCAGCTTGGTTATCATCAAACAAATAAAAACTTTTTTGATACGATTAAGATTAAATTGGGTAATGTAAATTTAGAAAAGATAATTTTTCATTCTGATGCTAAAAAAGTTAATTTTAATATTATTGATAGTCACTCTGTTTCTATAAGTATTGATGAAAAAGATGATATAGAAACAATTAAAGATGTTTTGCAAATATTTGCTCTAAGTTCTGGTCATAAAGATTCTGAGAATTTGATTAATGAAGTGCTTTCTTTAAATAATCAGGATCTAAACTTAGAAAACAACTTACTTCGAGACTCTGCATTTATGCAGCATAGAATCTTCAATAAGTATCATTCAGAGACTGAGATGATGCGATATATTAAAAGTCTAGAGAATAAAGATTTTTCATTAACTAGCTCTATGATACCTCTAGGTTCTTGTACTATGAAATTAAATGCTGCGTCGGAACTTTTTTCTTTAAGTTGGCCAGAATTTAATAATATTCATCCTTATGCACCAGTAGAACAAGCAGAAGGATATCAGTTTATTTTTCAAGAATTAGAAGCTATGCTTTGTGAGATTACAGGATTTGATGCAATGAGTCTTCAACCAAATTCAGGTGCTCAAGGCGAGTATGCTGGCCTAATGGTAATTAGAGCTTATCATCATAGTAGAGGAGATTTTAATAGGAATGTATGTTTAATCCCTTCTTCAGCACATGGTACCAATCCGGCATCTGCAGTAATGGCAGGAATGAAAGTTGTTATTGTTCCTTGTGATGAAAAAGGAAATATTGATGTTGATATTCTTAGAGATAAAGCTATAGAATATAAGGATAGCTTAGCGGCATTAATGATTACATATCCTTCTACTCATGGGGTTTTTGAGGAGGGTATAATAGAAATAACATCAATTATACATGATAATGGAGGTCAGGTTTATATGGATGGCGCAAATATGAACGCTCAAGTAGGTCTTACAAATCCAGCCATAATAGGTGCTGATGTATGCCATTTAAATTTACATAAAACATTTGCAATTCCTCATGGTGGAGGCGGTCCTGGTGTAGGACCAATAGGTGTTGTTAAACATTTACAAGGTTTTTTACCAAATAATTCTTTAATTTCTATGGGTGGTGAAAATGGAATGTCTATTTCATCAGCTCCTTGGGGAAGCGCTTTAGCACTAACAATATCGTATGCTTATATTAAAATGTTAGGAACTAAAGGATTGAAAAAATCTACTGAGATTGCAATATTAAATGCTAATTATATAAAGGAGCGTTTGTCAGATGATTATGAAGTTTTATATTGTGGTAATGAAAATAGAGTAGGACATGAGATGATTATTGATTTTAGACCATTCAAAAAGTATGATATTGAGGTTATGGATATTGCAAAAAGACTTATGGATTATGGGTTTCATGCTCCTACAGTATCTTTTCCTGTTGTCAATACAGTAATGATAGAACCTACAGAGAGTGAAAGTATTGAAGAACTAGACAGATTTTGTGATGCTCTTATAAGTATTAAAAAAGAAATTAATCAAATTATAAATAAGGATGTAGATCCAGTTAATAATGTTTTAAAGAATGCACCTCACACAATGAATTTGACATTAAATGACGATTGGGATTTTCCTTATTCTAGAGAGAAAGCAGTTTTTCCATTACCATGGTTAAAGGTAAAAAAGTTTTGGCCAAGTGTTAGAAGAGTTAATGACGCATATGGTGATAGAAATTTAATTTGTTCATGCCCTCCTATGTCTGATTATTAAAATATTTGAAACTATAATTAGTAAGTAAAAATTTATTTATAAGTATATTTTTAGATTATATTTGTGGACTTAATACTATTATAATATAAAAAACATGAAAAGAATTTTACTTTCTATACTTGCAATATTCACTATTAATTTAGCTATTGCGCAGCAAAAGGCTCCATTGACTAATTATAAGATGGAAGCAAAATCAAATATTAATACTACAGCAGCTCATAACTCATCATCTGTTACGCCACCAGCTCCTATATGGTTAGATGATTGTTCTGATCCTGCAACATGGACTTTTACAAATACAAGTTTACCTCCATTAGATTGGAATTGGACTAATAATACAAATATTCAATCTCAATGTGTAACAACATTACCGTCTTCATTACAAACGTTCAATAGTACAACTGCGAGTAATGGATTTATGATTATAAATTCTGATGCAATACCAGGGAATCTTGATCAAAATGGAACTCCTACTGTTTGTGAATTTACCAATACACAGCCTATTGATTTGACTGGTTACTCAAATGTTCAATTAACATTTCAGCATAGTTTTAGGTGGTGGAATGATTCTAGAGGAGTAAGAGTTTCAGGAGATAATGGAGCTACATGGACTGAGTATCAGATTTCAGATGCTAGTACATATAATACTCCGAATCAAGATTCAGACAATCCTCATATTAGTACATACAATATTACAACAGAAGCTGCTGGTCAATCACAGGTTTTAGTTCAATTTTATTATGATGATAATGATTATTGGGGATGGTATTGGACAGTAGATGATGTTTCTATAGAGGAAGTTCCTGATAATGGATTAGCATGTACTGATGAAACATTTGGTGGTTGGTGGGTTGGATACCAAACATTAGGTGATATAGGAATTGATTATACTTTATATCCAATGTCTCAAGCAACAGCTAATCCTTATAGAATGGAGGGTGTTGTTAAAAATACTGGAGTAATGACTCAAACTAATGTTACTCTTCATGTTGATGTTGCAGGACCTGGATCAATGGGGGTTCAAAGTTATACTTCAAATCCATCAAGTTTATTAGGGGCGCCAAATAATGAGAATGACACTACTGCAACAACAGTTAATTTTTCTCCAGGTGTTTTGGGTCCACATGATTTTACGTTTTGGGCAACCTCAGATTCATTTCCAACAACAGATACTATGATAATGAGATCAATTGTGACAGATTCAGTATATGGAGTTGATTATGATTGGGATGGAACTGGTTCAAACCTGTCAGGTAATTTTTATTGTGGAAGAAGTTGTGGGGGACAAGTTTTAGCTAATGTATTTGATATTTATGAAAATACTACATTAACTTCAATATCATTTCGTGTTGGTTCATCTTCTGTTGCTGGTGCAAAAGTAACAGTTGAAGTATACGAAGCTACAGGCCAAATTTATTTAGATGAATCAGATGAATATACTCTACAGCCTCAAGATATTGGATCTTGGGTTACCGTTCCTTTGGTGACTCCTTATCCATTATTTTCTGGGACAGGATATATGGCTGCTGTTCGTGGAACTCAGCATCCAACGGATACTTCTTTAATTAGTTCAACAAATAATGTAAATACATCAAGTTATATACAAGATAATGGATGTGATATTGGTTCAGGAGGATTTGGAGCTTGGTATACCGCTTCTGATGCTTTAGCAATTAGAATGAATTTTGGTTATCCAAGTTCTGTCAATGATGATTTAAGATCAGGATTTAGTATATACCCAAATCCATCTAATGGTATATTTACAATTGATAATCAAAATAGTGAAAATTCTAACTTTGTAGTTAGAAATATTATTGGTCAGCTTGCTTTTCAAGGTACTGTGAATAATATGTCAAATAGAACTATTGATTTGTCAGGTTTTGAATCAGGGGTTTATACTATTGAGTTTGACAGTAAAGAAAATTTATATACTCAGAAATTAGTAATAGAATAGAAAAGTAAATATTTAATTAAGAAAAGCACAGCAGACGCTGTGCTTTTCTATTTTTATAAAGTAGAGTTCTTGATATGTTAATCGAATCTGCTAACGATAAGTTATATTCATATTTTTATATGAATAAATATTTAAAAATAACACAGATTTTTTTATTGATTAGATTTTGTATTTTTGTGTATTAAAAAAATCTATTACTATGAAAAAAATTTACACAATTTTATGTGCTATATTAATATCCCAACTATCTATTGGTCAAATTAGTGTTGAACATATTTTAACTTCAAAGAATAATAAAGTATATACTTCTGATATAAAAGTGCCTAAATCAGTTGCACCTTTTTGGTCAGAAGATTTTTCTAATGGTATTCCAACATCTTGGACAAACTCTCCAGTACCATGGGCTTATAGAGGCTCTTCAACTTCACCAAATCAAACTGTTGGAAGTCAAGGAGCTTGGGCTGGAAACGGAGCCCCTATTCAATCACCTTCTGCTCAAAATGGCTTTATGATATTTGACTCAGATTACTATGATAATGGTGGTTTGCAATCTCAAAGTGGTCAAGGAACTGGTATGTATCCATCTAATGGACCTAATGCTCCAAGTGGTCATGTAGGACTTCTAACAACTGGACCAATTGACTGCTCATTATATCCTGCAATTTCTCTTGTGTTTAATAGTTATTATAGACAGTATGCCGGTGTTGCTAGAGTTGCTTTTAGTATTGATGGCGGACTTAATTTTATAGAGACAATGGATGTGTATCCAGGTATTTCTGTTAATACAGCTACAGCACAAGATAATCAAGTTATGTTAAATCTACCAAGTAATATTGCAGGTCAGCCTGATGTACGTATTCAATTTATGTATGATGGCACACCTATATATGGTGGTTATCATGGTTATTATTTTTGGATGATTGATGATATTCAATTAATGGAAACTCCAGCTAATTTATTAGTTTGTCAGGACGAGGTGTTTGGTGGTTGGTGGCTAGGTTATCAAATAACGGGTGATCTTGGTTGTAATTATACATTTAATCCTTTAGCACAAGCTATGGGAAATCCATATAGATTTGAAGCAGTTATTAGAAATATTGGAGCAAATACACAAAATAATATTAAGTTAAATGCTCAAGTTACTGATGATATCGGTACTGTTTTATTTACAGATATGTCAAATTCAACAACACTTAATTCAGGGTCAAATGATACTCTAGCTACATCAAATTCATTTTCTCCAACAGCAATGGGGATTCATAATGTATCTATATGGGCAAGTTCAGATTCTTTTCCTACAACAGATACTGCAGTAATGTCTACTGTTGTAACTGATACTATTTATGGTATTGATTATGATTGGAATTCTGATGGTAGTGGTTTAGGTACAAGTGCATGGAGAATTGGAAGATCTTGTGGAGGACAGGTTGGAGCAACTTCTTATGATATTTATACGGATGCGCTATTAACTTCAATATCTTTTCATACTGGAAGTGCTTCTATAGTAGGTGCAGAGATGACAGTTGAATTATATGAGGGTTTTGCGGGTAATAGTATATTTTTAGCAGAATCTGATCCATATCAACTAACATCTTCAGATATAGGTGCTTGGGTGACTCTACCGTTATTAAATCCTACTTATGTTCTTAAAGGTACAGGATATATGGCGGCTGTTCATGGAACACCACATCCAACAGATACATTTACACTTACTGTTGCTATAAATCCTGCCGCTTCAAGCTATATTCAAGATAATGGGTGTGATCTTGGGTCAAATCCTTTTGGAACTTGGTATACCGCAACTGATAAAATGGCTATTAGAATGAATTTTGGAACTATTAATAGTATAGAGGATAATGATCAAGGAATGAACTTTAATATTTTTCCTAATCCTTCAAATGGAGTTTTTACTGTAACAACAGAAAGTAAAGACCCTTGTACTATTTTAATAAATAACGTTTTAGGTCAAGAGGTATACTCTGTCAATCATAATGGGCTGAATTCTAGTTTAATTGATTTAAGTAAACATGATAAAGGTGTTTATATGATTAAAGTTCAATATGATAATAAGGTATTAGTTAGACCTGTTATTGTAGAGTAATACTATATCATTAATAATTACAAAAGCCCTATTTAACGATAGGGCTTTTTTGGTATATTTGTGCTTAACCAAAAAAATAAAATATGAGAAAGTTATCTTTAATTGTATTCTCGATACTATATTCATTATTTACTTATAGTCAGTCAGAGTCTATTAATCATCAATCAGATTATTGTGATAATAATACATTCTCTGAATTCTCTACTATCAATCCAATTACTAATTTTAATTCTTCCGTATTACCACCGATATGGTCTGAAGATTTTTCTGGAGGTTTTCCTTCAAGCTGGTCAACTACTTCTACAAATATGGGAGGAGGTTTTGCTACTTGTCCTTTTACTTGGACATTGGATGGTTCATGGGGATATTGGAATGGAAATCAAGGTGCTTCTCCATCTTCTGGAATTATTTCTACAACTGCTTCAGATGGTTTTCTTATATGTGATACAGATTCTGCTAATCATTATGCTAATGGCCAGCCTTCAGGATCAACGTACCAGTATATTGAATCATTTTTTACCACTAATGCTATTGATTTATCTTTATATCCAGCTGTAAGTTTAGAATTTGAACATTTATTTAGGTATAATAATTTAGGAAATACAAACTTTACTCCTCCATCAGTATATGTAAGTACAGATTCTGTTAATTGGACTTCTTATCTTGTAAATAGTGGGATTGCAAATAATACACAGTCTTCAAACCCGGAATACACAAGTGTAAATATTTCTTCTGTAGCAGGAAATCAATCTACAGTGTATATAAGATTTTGTTGGGTTGCAAGATGTTATTATTGGATGATTGATGATATAAAGATTGTAGAAACAGATCCTAATAGATTAGAGATATCTGATCATACATACGGAGGATGGTGGCTAGGCTATCAATTAACAGGTGATATAGGAATTGATTATACTTTTAACCCTATGGCTCAAGCAAATCAAAATCCATATAGAATGGAAGCTGTTGTTAAAAACAATGGAGCTAATCCACAAATGAACACAAAATTACATACATCAACTTCTGATGAGATTGGAAATATAGTGTTAACAGCTTCATCTAATTCGATTACTTCTGCTGTGAATAATTACGATACTTTGGCCACAAATATTAATTTTTCTCCTACCACTTATGGTTATCATGATATAAGTTTTTGGGCAAGTTCAGACTCCTTCCCTTCCACAGACACTCTAACTAAAGGAACCATTCTTACTGATACAGTATATGGTGTTGATTATGATTGGAATACTGATGGTACAAATACAGGTAATGGTTATTATCTTGGAAGATCATGTGGAGGTCAAGTTTTGGCAAATGCTTTTGATATTTATGAGAATACTACATTAACCTCTATTTCTTTTCATGTTAATTCTCAATCTGTTCCTGGTGCAGAAGTTAATATTGAACTTTATGAAACTAATGGTCAGATTTGGTTAGAAGAATCAGATTCATATACTTTGACAGCGTCTGATATTGGATCTTGGGTTACATTACCATTATTAACACCATATCCTTTATTTGCAGGAACATCATATATGGCAGCGGTTCATGGGAGACAGCACCCTCAAGATACTTCTTTAATAAGTAGTACTACAAATCCTAATACATCAAGATATCTTCAGGATAATTGTGGTTCGGGAACTTGGTATACTATATCTAAAGCTCTATTAATTAGAATGAATTTTGGTATTGTTAATGGAATTGAGGATAAGAATTACAATTTAAACTTTAATATATTTCCCAATCCTGTTAATGATAAATTTATAATTGAAAATTTATATAACACACCTTATGATCTAGTTATTCATAATTTAATTGGACAGAAAGTATATTCAGATAACAACATTATAGATTATGAAAATACTATTGATTTATCAAAATTTAATACAGGAATCTACACTATAACTATTAGTGATAATGAATCTATTTTTACTCAAAAATTAGTTGTAGAATAAAAATAATTAGAAGTTAAAAAA
>Ga0114999_10007774_pt1 | contig 12110 bp, 6 predicted proteins | sample ArcticOcean_MG_C_3_FD_89820 | JGI IMG/M metagenome (GOLD analysis project Ga0114999, IMG submission 89820) | Marine microbial communities from western Arctic Ocean - ArcticOcean_MG_CB8_126 | ecosystem: Environmental > Aquatic > Marine > Oceanic | place: Arctic Ocean: Canada Basin | collected...
CTGCGCCCGCCTGCGCCCGCCCCCCCTCGTGCCCCCGTGCCCCGATACAAACAGCACCATGCCTCCAACTGACATATCGTCCATGGCCAAGAAACCGCGTGAGCTGACAGAGCTCTTTCGACTCGGCCTGCCGATGGTCGCGACGCAGTTCTTCATCATGGCGATGGGGTTCATGGACACGGCCATGGCGGGCCACTATCGATCGGTGGACCTCGCCGGCGTCGCGCTCGGCGGTCACATCATGTGGCCTGTCTTCATGCTGATGTCCGGTCTCAACATGGCGCTCACCCCGATGTCGGCCAACCTGCGGGGCGAGGGCAAGATCGGCGACATTGGTGCATTGGTGCGGCAGGGTCTGTGGCTTGCGGTCATTGCGTCTGCCGTGACCGTGCTCATCCTCTTTAATGCGACCCCCTTGCTCGCGCTCTTTGACGTCGACCCGGATGCGGCGGACATCGCCATACGCTATCTGGATGCTGCGGCCTGGGGCATGCCGGGGGTCATGCTGTACGTCACGCTGCGCTATGTGTGTGAGGGGCTCGGCCACACCCTTCCGCCGATGTACATCGCAGCAGGTGCACTGGTTGTGAATGCTGCCCTCAATTATATCTTCATCTACGGCAAGCTGGGGCTGCCGGAGATGGGCGGAGAAGGCTGCGGCTGGGCGACGGCGATCACGATGTGGCTGCAGCTTGGACTCATCCTTATTCTGCTGCGCCGGCCGTGGTTCAAGGCGACCGGACTCATGGACCGTTTCGAGGGTCTGCGCCTGTCAAACATATTGCGAATCGCGAAGGTCGGCGGGCCGATCGGCGTGACGGTCTTTCTTGAAATGGCGATCTTCTCGGTAATTGGCTTGCTCATCGGTTCGCTCGGCATCACCGCGCTGTCAGCACACAGCATCGCCGGCAACATCAACTGGGCGACATTCGTGATCCCCATGTCGATCGGATCGGCCGCAAGCATCCGCGTCGGCTTTTTTGTTGGCAGCGGAGATTTCGCCTATGCGCGCAAGGTCGTCGTGACGGCGACCAAGGTGACGATCTGCTACGGCATCGTGGCAAGTGGGCTGGTGCTCGCCGGGCGCCACATCATCCCGGGAATCTACTCGGCGGACCCGGCTGTACTGGCCCTTGCGAGTCAGTTGCTGATCATCCTGGCCGTGTATCTAATGGCCGACTGCATCCAGGCGACAACAGTCGGCTGTCTGCGCGGGTACAAGGACACGCGGGTGCCGATGGTGATCTCGTTTGCCGGGTACTGGATGATCGCCTTGCCTCTCGGTGTCGTACTCGGTTTCGGTTACGTCGGTTCGGAACTCGGCGTCTTCGGCTTCTGGATGGGCATGGCGGTTGGCCTTGTCATCGTCGCGATTCTGGCATGTGTGCGCCTGTACCAAACGGCCACCAACGATGAGCGGATCGCGCGCTTTCTCGCGATCTGAGATCGAGTGGGGCGTTTGACGCCACGGCTCCCTCCTGCAACGATCTTCGCGATTCGATGTACCGCCAATTCTCTCAGCGAAAAGATGTGCCTCGGGGAAACCGATGCCTATGGTAGCGGAGGCTCCCACGTCCCCTTCGATTGATGTAGGCTTGCGAGAAAACAAGCGGGAGACACAAGTTGTCCAACGACACTACCGATGGAATTGATGCCGAGAAGGTCTCGGCGTGGCTTGACGCCAACATCGACCACGCCAGCCCACCCTTCGAGTACGGCCTGATCTCTGGCGGCAAATCCAACCTGACCTACCGCGTGGAAGACGCCGCCGGCAACACCTTTGTATTGCGCAGGCCACCACTCGGGCACGTTCTGCAAAGCGCTCACGACATGGCGCGTGAACATCGGATCGTCTCCGCGCTTGCAGGATCGGGGGTCCCGGTCGCCGCGACGTGGGGGTTATGCCAGGACGAGGCTATCAACAGCGCCGATTTTTACATCATGGATTGTGTCGAGGGCACCGTGCTGCACGATGCGACGGCGGCGGAAACGCTGAGCGCCGCCGAACGACAGGAATTCGGCCGTGACGTCGCCGACGTGCTCGTCAAACTGCACAACCTCGAACCATCCGACGTCGGGCTTGGCGAACTGGGTCGGCGCGAAGCCTATCTTGATCGCCAGTTGAAGCGTTGGACAGGTCAGTGGGAGCAGACCAAGACGCACGAGGAACCAGAAATGGACGAGTGCCTGCGGCTGCTGGGCGAACGCAAGCCGGAGCAGGTAGGCGCATCGATCGTCCACGGCGACTATCGGCCCGGCAACTTCATGGCCCAGGGTGGCAAAATCGGCGCGGTCTTCGACTGGGAACTGTGCACCCTCGGCGATCCGCTTGCCGATGTCGGTTACCTGCTCAACAATTGGCACCAACCTGACGAACCCATGACGGCGACGGCGGAGATACCGCCGATCTCGATCGGGGGTTTCCCCACCCGCGAGGAACTGTGCGCCTGGTACGCCGACGGCACCGGCCGGGATCTGTCACAGATCGACTACTACCGCGCCTTCTCCCACTGGCGCCTCGCGTGCATCGTCCAGGGCGTCTACAAGCGATTCCTCATGGGTGCCATGGGCGATCAGGAGATGGATCTGGAAGGCTACCGAGCCGGCGTAGGACGCATGGCCACCAGCGCCCTCGAGTTACTCCACTAACCTCTCCCTCCTCTCTCCCTTACGAACTTCAACGACACACACCAAAACCGGCTTACAACGCCTCGTTGTGTCGCACAGATCGGGGGGCCGATTTCGCACAGTCAAGTGAGCCCATTTTCGTCTCAGTCACGAAAACCGGCTCACAGCGCCTGACAGCGTCGCACAGACCCGGGGGTCGATTTCGCACGGTCAAGTGAGCCAGGTTTCGTCTCAGCCGCAAAAACTAGCTCACAATGCCTGGCCGTGTCGGGCAGAAGGTCGGGCCGATGTCGCACGCCGACTGCAGCGGTCGGCTATCGCTGCAAGTCGGGCTTGTCGCCGCAGATGGTGATGCGCTCGACCACACGGCGGTTTGGGTAGAAGTCGGCGGCGGCGTAGTGCTAGGTGCAGCGATTGTCCTAAAATGCCACGAGTCGACCTGCCATCAAAAAGCGACATTGATACTCGGGTATCCGCGCCTGGGGATACAAATGCACAAGCAGCTTGGTCAGCAAACGGACGCACGTCGCCGCCGCCCGCCTCCCCATTTGACCCGCACGTCATCCCGTGCGGCAAACACCAACGCGGCAGCCCCGGCTCACGCTTGACAGACGGTCCGATTCGGCTGCGGGTTCTAAACGTACGCAAGAGGAGTGAACACAGTGCAGTGCCCGAAGTGCGAGAGCGATATGGAGCGTGTGATTCACCAGGGGATCGAGGTGGATCGCTCCACACTGTGCAAGGGGCTGTGGTTTGACTTCCTTGAAAAAGACACGGTTGTGCAGGCCGCTGGCGCCTTCGACACCGGCAGTTCAACCCGGGGCAAACGTTTCGAGGCGATTCGTGACGTCAACTGCCCGCGTTGCAAGGCAAACGGTCACGGATGCCCGGCAAAGTCACATCGACGACGAATCCTGCCCCGAATGCCAGGGCACCTTTTTCGACGCCGGCGAGTACCGCGACCTCGCCGAGTTCACGCTGCTCGAACGGATTGTTGCGCGCTTTAAAGCTAACGGTTGCCCGTGCCCTCAAGATCCCTCAGGGGCCGTCCAGATACCACGTGGCCGGATGATAGGACAACGTCCAACGATTATCCCAGCCCCAGATGCCGTTAGGCACCACATTCTTAAGGCGCTTTGACACCACGACAGGATGGGGTGCCAGGCCCACCGTCCCCATCGTCCAGATATTCTCAGCAGCAGTCCCCAGCACATGCCTGGCGGCCGCTTTTCGCTCTGAGTCAATCATGGTCGTGCGCATGAGATCGGTCGATCGCAGCACATCTTTCAGGATCTGAGGAGGCTCTTCACCCAACTCACCATCTGTTTGATAGTACCGTGCCCAATTGTTCCACAAACTGCGGTCCCAGCCCGTTGAGCGGGGCGCAAACCAGTCGGGAATGAGCGGAAACAGTATGTCGGTCACCCGATCCGCATGCCACACCGTCATCTGCATTTTGTTCGCCTGCGCCCGCGCCGACTGCAGCGCGCGATCGACCATCTTGAGGCGCACATCCAGGCCGATTTCGTGCCAGTAGTCGATAACGAGCTCCAGCGAGATCGCTTTCGGGGTTTCAAAGTCCAGAAACTCGAGCGTTATCGTCAGATCAGTCCCGTCCCCATATTCCAGCAAGCCGTCGCCATCGGCATCCCTCAGCCCGATCTGGGCCAGCAACTGTCGCGATAACGCGGGATCGTACTGGGAATGGGCAAGCGCAAACGCCTCCTCGTAGTAGGAACTCGTCGGATGCGCAGAGACCTGGCGCGGCACCCCGCGACCAAAGTAGATGATCTCATTCATCTCTCGGCGATTGATCGCATAGGACAACGCCCGGCGAAAACGCTTGTCCCAGTAGAGCGCCCGCAACTTCGCGTCCGGGAAATTGTAGTTCGGTTGTATCGCCACGTCGCTTGCGTGCACCCGTGTCCAGATGTGAACGTCAACGAGGCCGTTGCGCTCACCGAGCTTGAGTATCGGGATGTCCTGCGTGCGCAGCGCGTACGCCGCAAAGTCGAGTTGCCCGGACGACGCCATCGCGGTCACAAGCGCCGAGTTATCCACAATCACCTGGGCGTCGATCGTGTCCACGTATGGCAACTGCCGACCTTCAGAGTCAATCTTCGGATAGTACGGATTGCGCGCGTATTTCATCATGGTCGGCGTGCGACTGATCACCTGGAAGGCACGCAGCGTTGGCGTTTCAGCGGCGTCTTCGATCCTCGCCATCCGCAGGTTGTCGATATAGGCCATCCAGCTAATAAAACCCTTCTCCCGGATGATCTCGTTGACGGTGTCGGGATCTGCGTAGGACGGGTGAAACTGCGCGAAATGATGCTCCGGGTCTACGAGAAAGTTTCCGTACTGGGCGATCAGAAATACAAAAAGCGGATTCGGTTCACGAAAAACATAGCGAAAGTTGAGGTCATCAATCTTCTCGATCTTGCCGCCCAGCACCAGCCGCGACGTCACTGGCGAGTACTCCTTGTCGAGCCAAATGTGGTTGAACGTAAAGAGGAAGTCGTCACTCGTCAGAGGATGACCATCCGACCATTTGATGCCTGAGCGCAGATGGATGGTCGTTACTTTGCCATCAGCACTGACTTCCCAGGAGTGCGCGAGATTGGGCAAGAGTGTCCGCATATCCGCGGAGATCGTGAGCGCTGACTCCCAATTGAAAAACTGCCAACTATCGCCCAGCGTGATCACCGCGTTGCCACCATAGCGGCCATTGCTCTCATACGCGTCAATCACGATCGGATCGTCCGGTAGTCGCTCCTTAACCGGCGGCAAACCCCGGTTGTCGAGGTACGGACTCTGGGAAAACGAGGTCACACCCGATTCACTGGCTGACCTCGGTGGGGCATACCAGGAGGTTGGCCAGCCCATCTCGCTACGCTGCGCGGCGGCCACGGACAATCGGGCTGAACCTGGGTCGTCAGCATCCGCCGCGGGGCTGGCGATCACCAGGACGAGGAGCCCAACGACCCCAGACCATCGCCGCCTTGCGGCCAAACGGATGTCATTCATCATGGGTGTGACTCCTGATCGACCGAAGGTCCGGTGCGGTCCCGCAGAGGACGGTGCGCCTGACAAGCCCGCGCTGCCGTAACGTCCCAATCATGGACCACTTCGTTCCGAGCGCACAACTGCGCAAAGCCCATCGTCAACGGTTCAACGCCAGAAGCACAACTCAGCAGAGCGGCGCGGCGCACCGCGCAGGGTACGGCAACAGGTACTGAACGCGCTGCCATGCGCCGTCGCGTCCGTACCGGCGACATTGGATGACACCTCGCCCATGCAGGCGAGTGGTCATGACCCGCGCAGACGAGCTCGTTCCTGTCACAGAACTCTGTTCTGGGGCGGGCACTGGCGTGCGGTGCAGGGATGCACCGCCATTTTCCGCAGGCCTCTTCCCTGCAAGCCTCTTTTCTGTAAAAAAGTGCAAGGTTTGTTTGCAAACCGACTCCCAAGAATCGTCAGGATGACGATTTTGGGACGAGAATGAGCCAGACGCCGTTGCCCCAGCCCAGAGCGCCGCCATCACGGCCGCGAGATCGCGCGACCCCGATCACTACGCGGCTTGTCGAGGCAGGTAAGCACGCGCACGTGCCCGATGTGGTCCAAGCGCGACGAGCACGTTGTTGTGACTTTCCTGGTGTACGAGATGGGGCTCGCAGACCGCGCGTCACCACAGGAATTGACCGCCCTTTCATGGAACTAAAACAAGGTGCCGCGGTGTACCCTGCGCGACAGCGCTGTGATCCCGCACCGTGAGATGCTGTTAAGGAAGTTCCACGAAACCGTCCTGCAAAACCGGCGCAGAACGTCGCGGCGCCGAGCCCGGAACAGCATCAACCAGAACCGATTCTTCAAACTTTTTTTCGCGCGAAATTTCTCTCACCAGCAACGTCGAGATCGAGTTCTGAGCCTGTCTTCAGTGGCCGCCATTGCTCCAGACGAGGATTAGCGATGAACTGATTGTGGTCTCGCCGAGGCGGACGGCTGCAACTGCGCCACGGCGATCAAGCAGAGGCTGGAAATAACCCGCAGTGACCGGCATGCTCGGACACGGGCGCGGTCTTTGAAAGAGCCGGGCCGCCAACACGCCAATCGGAAGCGCGCCTGCGAGGCCCGAATAGCATACAGATCATTGCCCTCGATGGCGGCGGTGGCAGAATTGCTCGGCCGTGCTTCGGTCGAGATCTCCTTGCTGCGGCTCGCCGAAACTATCAAGGTTCCCGACTCACAACGGGACCGTCAGCAATCGGAGGCAGTCACGGTGGGACCACTGCGAACAACGCTCACATCGATCCTGACATTGACTCTCCTCACTCTGTCTTTGGCAGCGCCCGGCCGCGCGCAAGCTGCCAAATACCGCAGCGGATTTAACGTCACCGAGTCGGCGGTCGACGTCCGCGACATCAAGCGCATCGGCAGCACTAACTCAATACGCGCCATCGTCGCGCCGCACTTCTCGACGGCCGCCGACACTGGCCTGCCCGCTGACGAGCGTGTCGTCGGCGTGGTGATCGGCAACGCCGCGCGTGCGTACCCGGTGCGCATGCTGGGAGCCCACCTTGCCGTCAACGATCAGATCGGGGGCCAGAGATTCACCGTTACCTACAGCGCCAGCGCGCTGACCTTCGCCACGAATCTGGAAACGGGATATCTTGAATTTGGTATCGCGGCCTGATTTACAATCACAACACGGTCATCTACGACGCACAGACCCGCTCCCTGTGGTCGCAGCTTCGGGGTGAGGCGATCACCGGAATACTCCTGGGCACCCGACTCCCCCGATTGCCGGCCTACGACACAACGCTCTCGGACTGGCTCGCGCGGCACCCCACAAGCCATATCCTTGCGCGGCAAAAGGGCACGCGCACGACTTACCCACGCGATTTTTTCAAACAGTACAAGGCGACCGAACGACTCGCGCACAAAGTGAAACACGAGGCCCCAGCCACGTACCCACTCAAGTCGCGCGTGCTCGGCATCCTTCTTGATGATCATGCCGTCGCTTATCCGTTCGTAGAACTCCAATCATTCAACGCAAGCATTTTTGATCAGCAGGTTGCTGGGCATCGGTTCCGGGTTCACTGGGACCCCCGCGCAAGGCGCGCTCACGTCACCGACCTGATCGGAAGGCCGATTGTCTCCACCGCTGTCTACTGGTTTGCCTGGTATGCGTTCCATCCAACGACCGGGGTCTTTTTGGATGGCGAAATGACCAACCCCGAACGCCCGCCCGCGACCGCTTTCGACGATGCCCGGACTGTCCCTGACACCTAATTTAACCTGACACCTGACACCTGACCGGAGCCAGCCGTCGCGCAGGTCACTCGATCCGATTTCAGAGGGCAACCACTCCGGCCTCGCTCCCCAGGCTATGAACTGTCCGTGCCTGGCGACGGGCCCCTTGACACGAAACCGAGGCATTTCAAAAACTTGCGTGCACCGAGCCAACCCACCGGGGAGATTGGCCTAGCTGTCTGGACCCTCAAGTTCGAAAACCTGTACAAAGCGGAAGTCCGAGTAGTCAACCGGTTCGCCGTTGACGACTGCGGGCCGAAAACGTGCTTTTCGCAGAACGTCCGACATCACGCGCGTCACCGCTCGGGGTGCGTTGTTGCCAGGGTACCGGGGGCGCACTCCTCGTCCACTCGCCTTCACGTGGACATTGATCGTCACTCGAACGCCCCCCGGCCGTTCGAAGTTGCGCCGCGGCACCACCGAGAACAACTGCTTGGCCGGCAAGCGAAACGGGTCGCCAATCAAGTCGATCAACGGGGTGCGAAAACGCGCGGCATCATGACGGCGGGTAATCTTGGACCGATTGTCATCAGGATTAGCCGGGACCAGAAAATACTGGGGCGAGCGGATGCCGAAGTCCTCGTGCTTCTCGGGCAGCGCTTCCTGGTCGTCTGGACCCAGCGTGCCCGCCCGATTTCCCGCCACATTATACGTCGAGGATCCGCCGGAACCGGGCACCCGAATGATCGTCTTGGTTTTGACGCCTATCACCGCTGGCCGCCACAGGCTTGCGCCCATCGATATAACCTGCGGTTCGTCAAGTTTCTTGCGCTCCGCGAATGTCAGGTAAGTCCAAGCCTCGCCGTATGCACTGGCGGCCTCATCGAACATCCCCTGCACAATGTACGCGTCCCCGAGATGCACGAGCATGCGGCCCGTGTCAGCATCCGAAGCGCCACTCTTGCGAAGCCGCGCGAGCGCCGAATCCAGAACCTTGTGGGCACAACACGTGCGATGGGTCTGTAGCAGTTGTGCCAGCAATATCGATTGGCGGACCAGCCGGGGTTGATCGATCTCGCCGACCGTGCCGTTCAGCGCAATAGAGCGACGCAAGAACTCACGCGAGTCGTCCCGCTGACCGGTACGCTGGTACCAGGCAGCGAGCCGCTCAACGAGCGCCAGATAGCCAGGCTCGTCCATGCCGTTACTCTCTGCGAGCAGGCGGACGAGGCCCATCCGCTGGTTTGCTGCGAGGACACCGCCTGCTGCCATCTCGACCTCGACCAGGGCCTCCACCAGCTCAAGCTGGTCCATTGCGCGAACGCCATGATGACGGTGGACGATAGTCTGCGCCCGCTGCAGGTTCGAGCGCGCCTCATCCAACTCGCCGAGTCGCAGACGGGTCAGCCCCATCTCCTGAAGCGGCGGCACCAGCGTCTCGTCAAACTGCCCCTCGGCTGCTTCAATCGCTTTAACCTCGTTGTGAAGGCGAAGCAGGCTGTCTTCATCCTCCGCTTGTCGTACAGATGCTGACTGCGTCTCGATTGGCAAAAATACGACGACAAACATTATTGACAGCCACGGGAGCCGCAACGAACGGAGTCCAGACGGCCCCACGCACCTCATGATGGGAAACGCTCGCGATGCGCGACCGCGTCCAGACGCTGATGTTTCATCGCTGGAGGCCGACGCGGATCACATGCACGCGCGCCTCGTCGGTATGACGCAGGCCGCGCAATGCGCGTATTTGTGCTGGCAACGTTGCTCATGACGAATCCCCGCGCCGTTCGACTTCGATGATGGAATGAGTCCCATCTGAAGCCTGATCAAAACGCGCAACACGCCAGCAAACAAGCGAAAGTTATCGAAATCACATTCAGGCACCCGACGTCACCGAATTTTAAAGAAGCATCCCAGGCGTGCACCACGGGACGGGCGTTCGCAGTCGAACATTCAACGTTGTACTGATTAATCACGGGTGACTAGTTTTGGGGGGCGCAGGTGTAGCCGGTGTCAGGTCAACGCGTGCCACTACGCTGCGCCCGCGCGCGACATGCAATGAACCCGGTTAAGCAAAGCCGCGCGTCTGGCTCGCACCAGACGCTGTGGTTTCCCAAGAAGCTGCGGGCATGGGACGTTTTTGGAAGACGGACACCTAGCGTGTACTGGAAGGCAGGCGCGCTGGCAAGGGAGCGAGCCTGACCTTGGTCGCTCAAGGAGTCATCGCTCGCCTCCTCTTTGGCCCAGCGATAGTCGGCTCCCCGAGCGGGAAATCGGCGAAGCACCGGGTGCGCTCATTCAGTTGCTGGTAGCCGACCCTCGATCACGAAAAACGATGGCGTCCGGGTGGGCATTATTCCTCAACGGCCTCGTCGATTGTAGCCATATTCATGCCCGCCATCCCTTCTCGTATTCCGAAAAGGCACCGGTTAGGTGGGTGTTACCGCAGGTATCGGTGATGCGGCGGGGCATCAAAGGCCTCTTTTGGGGGGAGGGGGTCATCACTGAGTACATCTGATGGCTCAGGAAGACGTTGGATGATTCACGGCCGATCTGCGGGCGAGACACGGGCGATTTGTAAAAAGCCGAGAGTTGGGCGACCATCTGTCGCGAAATTTTCGGTTGTTCCGCCGCGACCGATGTTCGAACGAGCGGAGCTTTTTGCAGGATCTCTTTTTCAGAGTCACTGCAGGTCTAAGGAGAAAAATCAAATGCCTCATGAACTCATTATTTCGGGCGGAACCGTCATTGACGGGACCGGCACGCAGGGCAAGCAAGCGGACGTCGCGGTCGACAATGGTCGCATCACGCGGGTTGGCAATCTCGCTGGGGAAACCGCGGGCGAGACGATCGATGCCACAGGCAAGCTGGTCACCCCGGGGTTTGTCGATCTGCACACGCACCTCGACGCGCAGATTGGCTGGGACCCGGAGATGAAACCCAGTTCCTATCATGGCGTGACGACCGCACTGATCGGCAATTGTGGTGTCACCTTCGCCCCGGTTGGGGAAGGCAAGGCGCGATACCTGGCCGAGCTGATGGAAGCGGTCGAGGACATCGCGGCAGACGCGATCATGGATGGCCTGCCGTGGAACTGGAACAGTTTTGGTGAGTATCTGGACACGGTGCAGTCACTTGACCCCACGCTCAACGTCGTCGGGCTCGCAGGGCATTCTGCTATCCGCTTCGAGGCGATGGGCGACAAGGCTTGCGACAAAGATGTGCAGGCGGACGACAAGGAGCTTGCGCGGATTGTTGAACTGGTGAAGGAATCGGTGGCAGAAGGCGCAGTCGGGTTCTCAACATCTCGGTTCCTCGGGCACAAAGTTCCTGACGGGCGACTCACGCCCGGCACCTGGGCCGACCCGCGGGAGACCACTGCAATTCAGCAGGCGGTTGTGGACGCAGGTGGACGTGGCGGACTGTTCCAGGTTGCGCCGGATATGGCGACGCGTGGGAAGATCGAGCGCGAAATGTTCGAACGTGGCGCAGAGCTTGGTTGTCAGGTTCTGTTCTCCGAGGAAGTTGGCAACCAGGAGGGGCTCGATAGTTGGACCGAGTATCTGCAGCGCAACAATGAAGCTGGCAACTGCATAACCTCGGTCTGCCACACGCGCCCCAGTGGCTCGTTCTTTGGCCTGGCGCAGCAAGCGTATCTCGCAACCCCGGCGTGGCGAGAGATGATGAAACTGCCGACCACGGCCGATCGAGTTGCCGCGCTGCGCGCTGATCGCAACAAGTTGATCAACGAGGCCAAAGAAGCCGGCGGCTTCGGACAGGTCGCGCGGATTCTGCACCCGCTTGGGACCGACGCGCATCCGGACTTCGATCTAGACCGCAAGCGCAGCTTGCAGCAGTTGGCAGATGACTCCGGCAAAGACCCGGTTGAGGTCTACGTCGACCGATTGTTGGCATCGGAAGGGCTGGAACTGTGGAACCTGTGGACCCACGGCGGCAACCTGGAATTCCAGTGGCAATACATGCAGTTGCCCAATGTCATCCCAATGCTGGGTGATGCTGGCGCCCATGTCGGCCTGTTCACGGATGCGGATTCACCAACCTTCCTGCTGGGCAAGCTCACACGTGATCGGGGAATCCATACGCTCGAGGAAGCAATCCACAAGATCACGCAACAGTCTGCGGATGTTATTGGGATCAAGGAGCGCGGTTCAGTCAAAGAAGGCTGGCACGCGGACCTCAATGTCATCGATTACGCGGAACTGGATTCC
>Ga0114999_10007776_pt1 | contig 12108 bp, 14 predicted proteins | sample ArcticOcean_MG_C_3_FD_89820 | JGI IMG/M metagenome (GOLD analysis project Ga0114999, IMG submission 89820) | Marine microbial communities from western Arctic Ocean - ArcticOcean_MG_CB8_126 | ecosystem: Environmental > Aquatic > Marine > Oceanic | place: Arctic Ocean: Canada Basin | collected...
AGCAGAGAATATACTTTTGAAATTGTTCAAGCAGAGAATAAGAAATTTAATATGGTTTTTGTGCCAGCGAGTGAAAAAGGTGACGAAAGTGGCTATACAAATTTAATTAAAATCTTTGAAAATCTTACTAGGTTTGAAATAAATACAGTAAAGGTAACTGATTATAGTGCGGCTGTAGAAGCAATGAGAGCAGGTAGAGCTGACATCGCATTGTATGATGGAAAAACTTATATTAAAATTGCCGTAACTTAAAGCGTAAGAAAGCCTATCTTTTCTTGAAAATTTATTATAATTAAATATTTTTCTAAGATCATCCCCACTGATAGTTAAAGTGGGTCCATATTTTTTTTGAAATTTTTTTCGCGACTAAAGTTTTCCCCGAACATGACAGTCCAGTTATCCAAAATAGAATTCACTTATTTTTTTTATGTTTTCTATCAATATATAGTTATTAAAGCTTTTTACACACCATCATGTATAATTTTATAAATTTCATGCTTTACTGTTCAACATTTGAACGGTATATATGTTCAACTATTGAACATAAATATGAATGATAATCAAGACCATTTTAACGTATTAAGAAAAATTAAAAGTAGCCCAAAATCCACTCAAAGAGAGCTGGCTGAGGAATTGGGATTTAGTTTAGGTAAGCTTAATTATTGCTTAAAGTCTTTAAAAAATAAGGGCCTTGTAAAAATTAAGAATTTCAAAAAAAATCCGAACAAAATTAATTATATTTACGTTCTAACGCCCAAGGGTATTTCAGAAAAAACAAAGTTAACCGTCAATTTTATGAAAAGAAAAATGCATGAATATGATGAGTTAAAAAATGAACTTATGGATAGATAAATGTGGATTGTTGCCAAGTATAAAACTAAAGAATTAAATATATTAAAAGAATCTTTTTTAAAAATTTTAGGCGAAATGCCGGAATTTTATAATCCAAAAATTAAATATGAGCGATATATTAATAATAAACTAAAAACATTTGAAAAAAGTATTTTAGACAATTATTTAATTTGTAAGCATGAAAAATTCAAAGACCAAAAATTTCTTAATATTTTAAAAAACTCGAGAGGACTAAATTATTTTCTTAGCGGTCATGAATTTAATCAAAAAGAAATAAATAAATTTATTAATTTTTGTAAATCAAATGAAGATATAGATGGATTCTTAACCCAAAACTTCTTTACAATGGAAAAAAACAAAAAAGCAAAATTCATTTCAGGCCCATTTACAGAAATGATATTTCATATTATTGAGGATAAAGGTAAGAAATTAAAAGTTTTAGTAAACAATATGAATATCACTATATCAAAAAATTCGAATAATTTTTTATATAGCTATATTTAATTTTTTTTATGTTAAATATGTTTTGCAAACCTACTTTTGCCAAAGTGCGGAGCATTGGTTAAAAATAAAATTATGAAGTCATTAGTTACTGGTGGTGCGGGCTTTATAGGTAGCAATTTAGTTGACTTACTTATATTAAAAGGTCACAAAGTTGTTGTTCTTGATAACTTTAGCACTGGAAGAAAATCAAATTTAAAACATCATAAGAAAAATTTAAAAGTTATTAATATTGATATCTCAAGCAAAAAACCATTAGAACAATATTTTAAAAATGTAGATTATGTATTTCATCTAGCTGGACTCGCAGATATTGTTCCAAGTATAGAAAATCCAGAAAAATATTTTAAATCTAATGTTTTAGGAACACTTAATATTATTGAGGCTGCAAAAAAAATAAGTATTAAAAAATTTATATACGCTGCGTCAGCAAGCTGTTATGGAATTCCTAAAAAATATCCAACAAAAGAAAATGAAAAAATAAAAACAATGTATCCTTATGCTTTAACAAAATGGCAAGCTGAAGAGTTAATTATGCATTGGTACAAAGTTTATAATTTTCCAGCTATCTCACTTCGTTTTTTTAATGCTTACGGTTCTCGATCAAGAACCTCAGGAGCTTACGGAGCAGTATTTGGAGTTTTCCTTGCACAAAAGTTGGCAAACAAACCTTTAACAGTTGTTGGTGATGGAAAACAAACAAGAGATTTTATACACGTTAATGATTTAGTTGAAGGCATACTAAAAGCTGCTGAATCTAGAAAAACAGGAAAAATTTATAATATTGGTGGAGGAAAAGAAGTCTCAGTAAATAAAATTGTCGAGCTAATAGGGGGTAAAAAAATTTATATTCCAAAAAGACCAGGTGAACCGGATAGATCCTTAGCTGATATATCTAAAATTAGAAAAGATCTTAAATGGAAACCTAAAATAACAATTGAAAAGGGTATAAAAAATCTATTAAAAAATATTAGTTACTGGAAAAGCGCACCTGTATGGACACCAAAAAAAATAAAAAAAGCGACAAGTGTTTGGTTTAAGCTCTTAAGTAAAAAAAAATAATTCAAAGAGTTTATGAAAAAAAAAATACTATCAATTAAAAACTTACCACAAATTATTTCTAAAGAAAGAAATAGAGGAAAAAAGATTGTACTTTGTCATGGAGTATTTGATTTGTTGCATATAGGACATATAAAACATTTTAAAGAGGCTAAAGATTTAGGTGATGTTTTAGTCGTTTCATTAACTCCAGATATTTATGTAAACAAAGGTCCAAAAAGACCAGCATTTAAAGAGAAATTAAGACGTGAAGCTATAGCTGCACTTGATGTAGTTAATTATGTTGTTATTAACAACACTCCAACTGCGATAAATATGATTCAAAAAGTAAGACCAAATGTTTATTGCAAAGGCCCTGATTACAAAAATAATCAAAATGATATATCTGGAAAAATAAAAGATGAAGTTAAAGCTGTCAAAAATGCAGGAGGAAAAATATTTTATACTGAGGATATAACTTTTAGTTCAAGCAAATTGCTTAATGAGTATGTAGATATTCGCTCAAATATGCAAAAAACTATTATAAAAAAAATTAAACAAAAATACTCATTTGCAAAAATTAGAACACTTATTGAGGGCTTTAAAAAAATAAAAGTCCTTGTTTTGGGGGAAACAATTATAGATCAATATGTTTTTTGTGAAGCGTTAGGTAAATCTGGGAAAGAACCAGTTCTAGTTTTGAGAGATTTAAAAACTGAAGAGTATCTTGGTGGTGCGGCGGCTATTTCTCGACATCTATCTCCTTTTTGTAAAAAAATTTCTCTATTTACCATGATTGGGCAAAAAGGTGAATATCTCAACCAAATTAAGAAGAAACTCCCAAAGAATGTTAGTTTAAAATATATTAAAAAGAAAAACTCTCCAACTATTATTAAGCGAAGATTTTTAGATAATATTAGCAATAATAAAGTTCTAGGAGTTTACACAATTAATGATGATAACTTGATACCCAAAGAAGAAAAAAATTTAAACAACCTCTTAAAAAAAATAATACCAAAATATGATTTGGTGATAGTTTCTGATTATGGACATGGTTTTATTTCAAACAAAAGTGCAAATTTAATTTGTAAAAAATCAAAATTTTTAGCTTTAAACGCACAAGTAAACGCAGCTAATGTAGGTTACCATAGCATGAGAAACTATAAAAATGTTGATTGTGTAATTATAAATGAAAAAGAGATTAGACATGAAATGAGAGATAAAAATCGTAAAATAGATTCATTAATGAAAGAACTTTCTATAGAGCAAAAAATAAAAAATTTAATAGTAACTCAAGGAACTGAAGGGTCTACTCTTTATAATGACAATGATAAAAAATTTAATTTATGTGATGCGTATGCAAAAAACTCAGTTGATAAGATTGGAGCTGGAGATGCAATGCTTTCAGTAATTGCGTTATGTTTAAAATGTAAATTAGATAAAAACTTGGCCTTACTTATAGCATCATTAGCGGCGGCACAATCAGTTGCGACTATTGGAAATAAAGAAACTGTTGAGAAAACTCAAATTTTAAAATCATTAGAAATTATTTTAAAATAAATTTATATGTACAAAATTTTAATCACAGGTGGAGCAGGTTACGTCGGTTCTGTTTTAACTCCTTACCTTTTATCAAAAGGACATAAAGTTACAGTAATTGATTTAATGATATATGGTCAGGAAGTTTTAAAAAATAATGTAAATTTAAATACTATTAAAGGAGATATAAGAGATCAAAATTTACTAAAAAAAATACTACCAGGTCATGACGTTGTTATTCATCTAGCATGTATATCAAATGACCCAAGTTTTGAATTAAATCCTCAATTAGGAAAATCAATAAATTTAGACGCTTTTGCTCCATTAGTAGAAATTTCAAAAAAAAATTTAATTAAAAAGTTTATTTACGCATCATCGTCATCAGTTTATGGAGTTAAAAAAGAAAAAAATGTTCATGAAGATATGTCTCTTGAACCTCTAACAGATTATTCAAAGTTTAAAGTTGAATGCGAAAAAATACTTAATAGTTATATTTCAGAAAATTTTACACCAATAACAATTCGTCCTGCAACAGTATGCGGGTATGCGCCAAGGCAGAGATTAGATGTTGTTGTAAATATTTTATCTAACCTAGCTTATCACAAAAGAGAAATTAGTATTTTCGGAGGGAAACAACTTAGACCCAATATTCATATAAAGGATATGGTCAAAGCGTATGATGTTTTAATTAATTCACCAAAATCAAAAGTTGCCGGTGAAAAATTTAATGCAGGATATGAAAATCAAACAGTGGCTGATCTAGCCAATATAGTAAAAAGTGTAATAGGTGATGATGTTAAATTGGTTACAAAACCCACTGACGATAATAGATCATATCATATTTCATCTCAAAAAATAAAAGACGTACTTGGTTTTGAAACACAATATACAATTAAGGATGCAGTCATGGATTTAAAAAATGCTTTTAAAGAAGGAAAATTGCCAAATTCTTTAACAGATGAAAAATATTTCAATATAAAGAGAATGAATAATATTCAACTTAAATAAAATTAAAGAATTATAAACATTAATATGAATTACAAAAAACTAGATAATAAAGCCAAAAAACTTAGACAAGACACTTTTCTTGCTTTTATTAAAAAAGGAGAAGCTCATCTCGGAGGTAGTTTTTCTATGATCGAAACTCTTTTAACACTCTATGAAATTGTAATGAAAAAAAATGACAAATTTATTTTAAGCAAAGCTCATGCTTCTTATCCCTTATGTATTTTACTTAGAGATAAAGGTTTAAACCCTAAACTGACTACACATTTAGAATTGGACGAAAAGAATGGTATAAATTGTACAACAGGGAGTCTTGGTCACGGACTTCCTATAGCTACAGGCATGGCTCTTGCAAGAAAAAAACAAAATATTGCAGGTAAAATTTATGTAATGATGAGCGATGGAGAATGTCAAGAAGGGACCACTTGGGAATCATTATTAATTGCTTCCAAACATAAACTGGATAATCTGGTTGTGATAATTGACTATAATAAAATTCAAGCTCTATCCAGATTAAAATATGTTTTACCTCTTGAAAATTTACCAAATAAATTTAAAGCATTTAATTGGAATTGCGTTGAAGCAAAAGATGGGCATTCATTTAAATCTTTGATTTCTTGTTTTAGAAAAAAAAATAAAAAAGGAAAACCTTTGGCAATTGTAGCTCATACAACAAAAGGAAAAGGTATTAAAGAATTTGAAAATGATCCTGTGTGGCATGCAAGAAAAATTACAGAAAAGGATATAGAAATAGGAAATAAAAACTTGGGGATAAAATGAGAAGAAGTTTTGGAAAACTTATAGACGAATTGGCAAAAAAAGATGATAAAATAATTTTGCTTGTTGGTGATATTGGTTATTCAGTATTTGATGATTTTAGAAAAAATCATCCAAAAAAATTTATTAATTTGGGAATATGTGAACAAAGTATTATTGGTGTTGCGTCAGGTATGGCATTAGAAGGTTTAAAACCATGGGTTTATACAATCACACCTTTTTTGATAGAAAGACCTTTTGAACAAATTAAATTAGATATTGATCAGCAAAAAGTTAACGTTAACCTTGTCGGTTTTGCTGACTATCCCACGCTTGGTCCTAGTCACGCAGAACTTAATGCACAAGAACTTATGAAACTTTTTAAAAATATTCAACCTTTCTTTCCTAAGAATAGTGATGAAACTGAATTAGCTATTAAACAAAGTTATGAAAATAATGGACCAAATTTTATTAGTCTCAAAACCGATAAAACAATTAGCAAAAAATTTTAATTTATTATGACAGATTTTTTACCTAAAAACGAAATTACTATTTCTAAAGAATTTGAAAAAAGAGGATATTTGGTTAAAGATATAACCGATATTGAATCGTTAACTAAAATAAGAAAAATATTCATTAATTCAATAAAAAAAAATATTTCAATTAAAGCAAACTCAACCCAAGATTTAGATATCTTAAACTTTATACATAAAAATATTAAATCAAATAAATTAAATAATTTTAGACTCAAAATAATTAATGAAGTAAACAAAAACAAAGAGTTAAGAAGGCTTTATTACAATGTTGCAAGGTCTTATTTAGATATTTTAATTGGTAATGAATTATCTATGCAACTTAGAATTAATTTAAGCATTCAATTACCAAATGATAAAAGTTCTCTACTTCCATTGCATTCAGATGTTTGGTCAGGAGACTCACCCTTCGAAATAGTAGTCTGGTTGCCTTTGGTAGATTGTTATAAGACAAAAGCTATGTATATTTTGCCACCTCCAAAATATGAAAAAATGAAAAAAATGTTTCTTGATAAAAAATCAGCATCAAGTGAAAAAATATTTAAAAAAATAAAAAAAGACCTGCAGTGGATAAAAGTTAAACACGGACAAGTACTTCTTTTCAACCAGTGTTTGCCTCACGGAAATATAGTAAATAAAGAAAGTGAGACAAGATGGTCTCTAAATTGCAGATTTAAGGGAGTTTTTACTCCATATAGAGATAAAAAAATCGGTGAATTTTTTGAACCAGTTACATTGAGAACGATTTCTAAACTGGCAATTAAATATAGGTTACCAAAAATAAAATGAAAACAGCAAGAGGTTACAACTTTAGCCGACCTTTTCTAGGTGAGAGGGTTCCCCAACATATACAAAATATTGTTATAAAAGAATATTGCAATAAAGAAAAATTAAATTATTTATTGAGCGTTACGGAATATTCAATGAAAAATTCTAGTTATATTTTAAACCAAGTTATAAATGAATTAAAATATTTGGATGGGATTGTTGCTTATAGTGTTTTTCAAATGCCATATGAAGATTCTAAAAGAGAAAAAATATTTTCCACAATTATTAAGAAAAAGAAAACAATTTATTTTGCTACAGAAGGATTAAAAATTTCTAACAAAATTGAAATGAAGAGAATTGAAAAAATTTGGCTAGTAAGAAAAGTTCTAAATCAGTGTCCAAAAATTGAAGATTATCGAAATGTTAAAAAATTTTGTAACTAAATTACATCAATCTACAAAAAGAGATTATTTGAAAAGAATGATCGAAGAAAAAGTATATTGTATGCAAGTTGCAAAAAAATATGGCAAAGATTATTGGGATGGAGAAAGAAGATTTGGATACGGAGGTTATAAATACATCTCAGGGCGATGGAAGCCAGTTGCAGAAGCAATGATAGATAATTATTCTTTAAGTGAAAATTCTAAAATTTTAGATGTTGGGTGTGGTAAAGGTTTTTTATTATATGAAATTAAAAATCTGCTTCCTAAGATAAAAATAGTTGGTTTTGATTTTTCTAAATATGGAATAGAAAACTCAAAAGAAGAAATAAAACATAATTTATTTGTTCACAAAGCTGAAGAAAAATATAATTTTCCTGATAAAGAATTTGATTTGGTTATTTCAATTGGCTGCTTACATAATTTAGAAATTTTTAATTTGGAAAAATCTCTAACAGAAATTCAGAGAGTTGGAAAAAAATCATATGTTCTAGTTGAAAGTTTTCGAAACGAAAAAGAATTATTTAATTTACAATGTTGGGCTTTAACTTGCCAATCTTTTTTTAATGTTGATGAATGGAAATGGTTATATCAAAAATTAGGTTTTACAGGAGATTACGAATTTATTTTTTTTGAATAAAGTAATAGAAAGAATTAAAAAATTTTTTAAATGAAAACAAATAAATTTATCAATGTAAAATCTTGCAAGGTTTGCAATTCCAGTAATTTAAGTAAGGTTTTGGAGCTTTCTGAATCGCCAATAGGCGACAAATATACTTCTAAAGAAAATATATCACAGTCAAAGGATTTGTTCCCTCTAGATATTATGATGTGTGAAAGCTGCAAACATTATCAAAATAGTGTAGCTGTCGACCCAGATTTAATCTATAACGTTTATCTATCTAGACCATCAACAACAAATCCTGTTTTATCAGACGCTTTTAAAGAGTATGCAAATTATCTAGTGGCTAATTTTGGAAAAGACGAAAATCTTTTTGCAGTAGAAGCCGGCAGTAATGATGGGGCTTTTATAAATTACATGCAAGAAAAACTTAATGTAAAAGTTCTGGGTGTTGAACCATCAGATTTATCCAAACAAGCAAACAAAGCCAATATCTTAACAATTAAAAACTATTTTGGATTAAATTTAGCCAAAGAAATAAAAAAAGATCATGGACCAGCAAATTTTTTTATAGCTAATCATACTTTTTCGAACATAGTTGATCTTAAAGATTTTGTAGCTGGAGTAAGACATTTGCTAAAACCAAATGGGGTATTCTCAATGCAAACACACTATCATAAATCAGTAGTTGAAAAAAATTTGATTGAGAATTTTACTCATGAACATTTATCGGGTTTTTATCTTAAACCTTTAAAGTCTTTTTTTGAAAAGCAGAATATGGAAATATTTGATGCTAAAATAGTTGCTGCAAAAAGTGGTTCAATACGATGTTTCATACAAAATAAAAATGGTCCAAACAAGATTTTACCCTCAGTAAATGAAATTATAAAAATGGAAGAAGAGTTTTTAATGGATCAGAAAACAAGACATGATTCAGTAAAAGATTTTATACAAAATATTAAAAAACAAATTCACGAATTTATTGATCCATTGGTAAAAAATAATAAAAAAATTGCAGCTTTTGGAACTTCAGTAGGAGCAACTACATTCTGCTTTAATTATGATCTTGGAAAATCAATTTCCTTTTTTCTTGATGACGATAAATATCGTCAAAATCTTTTAAGTCCATATTATCATATACCAGTTTTATCACCTGTGGAGATTTACAAAATTAAACCATCAGCAATAATTATTTTAGCCCCATTGTATGCAGACATTATAATAAATAAAAATAGCAAGTATTTTAATGAAGGTGGAGTTTTTATTAAAATTTGGCCTAAGTTTGAAATAGTAAAAAAATAATTTGACCAAGTTTAATCATATGATTGGTTGCAGTTGTGGTGCAAAAAAAATTAAAATTTTAAGAAATTTTAAAAAACAACCTATTTGCAAAAAATTTAAAAAAAAAAAGGACACTAAAGAATACAAACATCCAATTATTTTAACCCAATGTAATCAATGTGGGTTGTTACAGCTAAAAAAACATGTACCTTATGATAAAATTTTACCTAGAGTAAACTGGCTAAAATATAAAGAACCGGAAAAGCATTTAACACATTTACCAGGGGTAGTAAGTAAACTAAAAAATATTCCAAAAAAAGCTGTAGCATGCGGGCTAACCTATAAAGATGATCCGTTATTAAAAAAATTATATAAAAAAAGTTATAAAAAAAATTGGCGTATTGATCCGGTAAAAGATTTTAATTTAAAGTTTTCTAATATAGCAAGTGAAGGCATAATCCCTAAAATTACAAAAAAAAATATTTTAAAATTAGAAAAAAAATATGGCAAACCAGATCTATTAGTAGCGAGGCATATTTTGGAACACACGAATCATACTAACTATTTCCTAAATTTAATTACGTCATTTGTAAAGCCAGGCGGATATATTATTTTTGAAGTTCCGGATTGTTCAAAACAAATTAAAAAATTGGATTACACAATGCTGTGGGAAGAACATAATATTTATTTTAATAGATTTACACTAAAAAATTATTTTAATTACAACTATAAAAATTTTAAATTCTGCAAACTATTAGAATATAAAAATAATCATGAAAATATTTTAATTGCGATTGTTCAAAATATAAAAAATAAGTCAAAAAGAAAAAAACTTTTAATAAAAAGTAACTTAAAATCTGCGAAAAATTATGCAGATAATTTTTTAAAAGTTAAAAAAAAAATTCAAAGCAATTTACAAAAATATAAAAAAAAATATAAAAAAATTTCACTTTTAGGAGCAGGTCATAATGCTATAATGTTTGTTAATTTAATGAAAATAGAAAAATTTTTGAATTTCATTGTAGATGATTATAAATTTAAAAAAAATTTATTTTTACCTGGAACAAAACTTAGAATTAGGAATAAACAATATATGATAAATCAAGGCAAGCAGATTTGTTTTTCTAGCATTAATAAAAAAAAAATAAATTCCAATATTAAACTTTTATCTATTTACCCTTATCAAAATAATTCAGTTTATAAAAATATTTAAATATTATGAAAACTTATAAAGTAAATAAAGAAGTTCTATATTCGAATGAAGATATAACCAGAGTAAATATTCGTGACATAAAAAAATTAAAAAAATTAGCCTTAAAAAATAAAACAAAAAAAATACGGCTTTGCACTCATAAAAATGTAAAAGAAAAATTGCAAGAAATGTTAATTGTACATCCCATGGATTATTATGTATGGCCACATAAACATGTAAACAAAAGTGAGTCTTTTCATATAATTGAAGGAGAAGTTGATATTGTTTTATTTGATAATTATGGAAAAATTTTAAATCTTATTAGCATGGGAGCTTCAACTACTGGGAAAAATTTTTATTATAGTTTACCTAAGTTCCGATATCATACATTAATAATTAAATCTAAAGTTTTAGTATTTCATGAAATTACAAAAGGTCCTTTTCTAAAAAAAGATACTATCTGGGCACCTTGGGCTCCAAATGAAAAAAACAAACGTGAAGTCAAACAATATTTAAAAAAGATGAAAAAAGAAATAAATCTAATAAAAAATGAAAAAAAAAAGTAAATATGATAGTCTTTCCATAATTTCAATAATGTCTAAAAAAGTATTTAAATTAATTAATGAAGATAGATAAAAATATAACCATTGTTGTTGGGGGCACCAGAGGTATAGGTAAAGTGGTTTCTGAACTTCTGTCACAAAGAGGTGATTCAATTTACACAATATCGAGGAGAAAGATCAAAAATGAGAATCATCTATCTTTGGATTTAAGTAATGAAAAAAAGGTAAAATTGCTAAAAAAAAGATTAAAATCTAAAAAAATTAAAAATCTGATTTTCTGTCAAAGATATAGAGGTCCAGACACTAAAAAAGAACATTTAGTTAGCACTTTAGCAACTAAAAATATAATTGAAAATTTAGAAAATAATTTTTCAAAGAATTCATCAATTGTTATAATAGCATCTACTGCTTCTAGAATGATTTTTCAGGGTCAGACATCAGAATATCATTCTTCTAGAGCTGCGCTTGAAAGTTTAAGCAAATATTATTCTATAAAGCTAGGGCCCAAAGGTATTAGATGTAATTCAATAATGCCTGGAACAATAATTAAACCTGAAAATAAAGATTTTTTTACTAAAAATAACCCTTTAAGAAAATTAATTAGTTCGATTACACCTTTGGGAAAAATGGCAGACGCAATCGATGTTGCTAATTTAGTTGACTTTTTAACAAGTGAAAAAAGTAATTTAATCAGCGGACAAAGTATTTATGTAGATGGAGGTCTATCCAATATTGGACAAGAATCTATAGCAAGAAAAATTAAAAAATTACCTCATCCTAGAAAAAATTAATTTTAAAAATTGTAAATTTTATTTAATGCAATCTTGGTTAAAAAAGGCTAAACAAATCCTAAATTTTTTTTTAAAGCACTTGATAATATTATTATTTTTTCCATTTTATTTACTTGTTAAATTAATGGAACCTTTTCTTTTATTAAGAATATGTTTAGTTGATCCAAGTAGAATAGGTTTAATGCTTAATGTTGATTTCTGTTTAAAAGAAAAGCTTTTAAGAAAAA
>Ga0114999_10007779_pt1 | contig 12105 bp, 7 predicted proteins | sample ArcticOcean_MG_C_3_FD_89820 | JGI IMG/M metagenome (GOLD analysis project Ga0114999, IMG submission 89820) | Marine microbial communities from western Arctic Ocean - ArcticOcean_MG_CB8_126 | ecosystem: Environmental > Aquatic > Marine > Oceanic | place: Arctic Ocean: Canada Basin | collected...
ACCGTCGCAAGACCCGCGGGATTAGCAAACACCGCGTCTCCATTGTCGGCGACCGCCACAAATGCGTTCCCCAGAGCTGTCGAGCGAGCACTCGCGCCCAAACTCTGGATGTTCACAATGGCCCCGGCATCGGTCGCCGTCAGGCAGATCACAGCAGGAAGGGCGGTGGACAACAGGAGTGCGATGAGTCCGGAACGCGTGCGCATTGGGCTTCTCCAGCCGTGCCAGGCACGGTTGAAATGGGTGATTGCCTTCAGTCCGTTTCCAACACCAGGCGACCGTCGCCAAAGAGGCGTCCGGTCTCGCGGCGAAAACGGTATGTCAACTCCGCCGTTTCCTGCGGCTCACTTCGGTGATCGAACCGCAATACGACATCCAGCACCTGCACGCTGACTTGCTTCACGTCGTGGTGCAGGGCTGGAAAGACGAGGTATCCTTCGGCCGTCTGGCCATCGAAGACCTCCTCATTCCTAAACAACGTCCGCCTCAGGATGTCGAGACGCTCCTGATAACGGGCATACTCACTACCGCGAAACCCGATCGCGTACGCGCGGTAGTAGCTATCGAGCTGCTGGAGGCTCAGGCTCCAGTACTGTCGTCCACCGGGCGTTTCCATGACCACACGCGCTGGGTCGACCTTAACCTTCGGGAAGCCCTCATTGGCAACTCGAAGGTGAAAAACCGTGAATCTTGCCCGCTCGGCGACACCATCCCAGAACCTTGTATCGCCGAAGGTGTACGGGTTCGTCGATTCCGGCCCGGCTTCAGAATCGCTGGCAAACTGCAGGTTCAGTTCCCTGTCGGTGACAGCACGCATTTGAATCAGCAGGTCGCCACGCTCGAAGAGGACGACCCCCTCATCATTCACCTGCATGTCGGCCCGCTGCTGCGAGGCAGGCGCCAAGGGACCGGCGTAATGATAGTAACCACACCCCACGCAAATCAACAAAAACCCACAGGCCGCGATCAGAACGCATGCCCGGGCGATGGGTGGGTGGAACCTCATGGCGCGCTGCGACTCCCCGACGGCCGCCCATGATCTTGAGCTGCCCGCCTGAAGAATTGTCAAAATATAGTACCTATGTCCGAAAGATAGTATCTATCGGGGTGCGAAGGAAGCCTTGATTGTCGCCCACGAGTTCGGCGTCACTGCGGTAGGCCGAAAACGCTCCTCCAACGCGGCCAGACGCAGGTCGGCGAAGCGCTCCGACAGGCGAAAGGCGTTCTGCCCCCCGGACAGCGACCACTTGGCGTCGAACACCTCCGACCGGGTGTCGTAGTCGGAAAACTCGAGATTGAAGCCGAGGACCTCGCCGTCGCGCAGATCGTGCGGCCGACTCAGGAAGTCGGCGGTCACATTGACGAGGTCGAAGGGGGTCGCGGAAAACTCGTAGGTCACCGTTCCCGCCCCCCCTGGCTCACCGACGAAACGAACCGCAGCCTCGCTGTGCAGCCCCTGCTCCAGGGCATACCAGCCGGCGGCCGAGAAGTTGACGAGGCTGACGCCATCCGGGTGCGGCCCGGCGAGCACGAAGTGGCTGGCGGCGGTGCCGTTGACGGCGAGCTGCTCCTGCAGGCTGAGATCAGAGAAGTCGGCATACTGGCCGCCGGAATGGTCGGGGTCGAGGAAGATCTCCAGGTCGTCGTCCTGGAAGATCCGCGCCGCCGAGCCCTCGGGGCGGTCAACCTGGTGGATGTCGTCGCGTACTCGGGCGGCCACGTAGAGACGGTTGTCACTGTCGTTCCAGCCGACCCAGACCTCAGCCTCCAGGTCGAGCGGATCTGCCGGGCTGCCGGCCACCAAGTCGGTGAAGTCGGCCAGGGTGAGCCCAGGACCGACGAGCGGCCAATCGGTCAGGTCGCCGTCGACGACGGGGGTGAGCCCGTCCGGGAACTGGAATGCCTCGATCGTGATGCCCGATGGCAAGTGAGCCCTGGCCGCAGGCGTACCGGCGACGACGACGAGGGTGAGGGCGATGAGTCTCCGAGTGAGCACGACCCGACAATACTTCTGTCAGGGGTGCGTGTCAACGAAATCCTTCACCTCCTCTCGTAACCACGGCACCACTCGGGGACGCCGGCCCGCTGAGGGTAGACGTACGAGGGCTGCAGACATTTGCAGCCGGGCGCGCGAATCCTGTGTATTATTTGATCGGCCATTCAATACACTGCGAGTCAGGCATCGGGGCGCAGCGGCTTCCCGGCTTGCGCCCCACGGGTTGAACAAGGCCCGCGTTCGACTTACCTTACTATGCGGCGTTTCAGGCCTATGCGGCGTTTCAGGCGATGCAATCGCCACGGCGCTGCACACTGCCCTTGAGCCAAAAACCGTCTATCCCTATGGTTCCAATGGTTCCAAGAACATCTCCTCAGAGGGGCGGTTGCATACCGGCCCCGGTCGCCATTCTCGGTGCCCACACCTCAGGGAGTCCCTGGCATGACCATGACAAGGCTATTGGTGCTGGCGTGTTCCGCGGCATTTCTGACTGACGCACACGCCGAGATCCAGACGTTTCGCGTTGGTGACGACGCACATCCGTGGACCCTGCGCCCGGTTACAGGCCGCCTCGACCTGGGCCGCAGCTGGGTCGTCGAGTTGATCGCCGACGACGACGGCGACGGCCTGATCGACGAAGATCCCGTCGAATTGATCGACAACGATGACGACGGGGCGATCAACGAAGACCCACTCGACGGGAAGGACAACGATATCGATGGACTCATCGATGAAGACGGTCCCGACGAGCAGATCGACAACGACGACGACGGGCAGCTCAACGAGGACGGGCGCTACAGCCAGTACGACGATGACTGGGACGGGCTGCTCAACGAAGATCCGGTCAACGGTGTCGACGACGACGGCGACGGACTCATCGACGAGGACCCGCCGCTGCCCGAGCACGGCGGGGGCGTAACCACATGGATCCGGCCCATACTCCTGGACGACCAGCACAACCTGGCCTACATGCTCAACCAGCGCTTCAAGGCCGGTGAGTTCGGCGGCCTCGTGCCCGGCGGCGGTCAGGTCCTAGATCCCTTCATGGTGGTGCCGAGCGAGTATGGTTTCCGCCGCGAGGAGGCCGATCCCATCTCGGGCCACTACTGGGCAGCAGCCGGCACGATTCCCCGCGTCGACTCGGAGAAGGGCGTCGACGGCAACCTGACCACAGCCTTCACCGCGACCAAGTACAGCCGCGGCGGTCTCGGCGTGAATTTGAAAGGCTTCTTCTATATCAATCGCATCGTCTTCCGCCCGCGGCCGACGTTGCCCGGCGGCACCATCGCCAACTACTACATCCAATACGGCGACGAGACCTCGATCAGCGTCTCACGCGAATCCATCCAGGCGCCATTGAGGCTCGTTCCACCAACCCGCGACCAGCTCAACCCGGTGATCAAGGACCTCCGCTTCGACCCACCCGTTGTCGCCGGCCGCATCGACCTCCACTCCATCGACCCCGAGGGCAAGCTGAGCCAGACCGCCGAGCTCGCCTACTTCGGCGACGGCTATCCCCTCGACGCGAGCTACACATCTGCCATCATCGACGTGGGTACCCCCACACCCCGTATTCGCCGCTACGAGCGCGAGATCGAGCAGTTCTCCGGTTCGAACCGCGTGGAGTTCGAGAGGCAATTTCGCCCGGATGTCGCGGGGCGTGTGGTCAACTGGGGCAAGGTGCGCTGGCGGGGCCGCCGCGACGGCTCAGACGGTGATGTCCGCATCCAGTTCCGCGTCGGCAACAGCCTCGATACACAGGTGTATTCCCGCTTTCTGGGGCCGGGCCTGACCGACACCAACGACGAAAACGGCGAGGCCCTCGACCTGTTCTCCTGGATCAAGATCTCCGAGGGCCGCGTTCCCGAGCGGGAGCTTCAGTACAATGAGTTGGGCGCTGACATCGGTGATGACGGTGAGTTGGGTTGGAGCTACTGGTCGGCGCCTTTCCAGCTCGCAGACGGCAATGTCGAGGGCTTGCCCGAGTCCGAATGGGCGAACAGCGGCGTTCCGCTGCCGCTACCGGGAGGGACCCGTTACATCCAGTTCCGCATCTTCTTCGACAGTGAGCAGCACAGCGCGGGCCTGCTCGACTTCATCGAGTTCGATTACGATAGCCCCCTGACATCCGGTGGCGTGCTGACCGAGATCTTCCCGCCGCGGGTGCCATTGGGAGAGGAGACTTCCTTCAACTACTTCATCCGGCCGAGGTTCGACTCGGATGATCGGACCTCCTTCAACCGCATCGAGATCGCCGTGCCCAGCACCGCCACCCGCATCGATACCCTGCGCGTCGATGGCCAAGATTGGATGGAGGTCGCCGGGACAGATGATGCCGTGGATCCATTGCTGAGCGTGACCCCGACGCGGCTTGCGCCGGCAGCTGGCAGCGCCGACAGTCTGGGGCAGTTCGTCCAGGCAGTGGCCGTTGACCCCAGCACGAACTCGCCCACACTGATGATCAAGTTGCCCAGAATGGGCACGGAGCACTTCCGACTTGATCAGAACATCGAAGTCGTCTTCAGGTCCACCTTGTTCCGCGGGTCCAAGGAGTTCACGAGCGAGTTGTGGAACGACGATGTGGACGACCCCAGTTCGACGATCCCGCAACCGACCGATGACGGCGATGCCACACCCGACGTAGCCACTAATTCCGTGCTCGTCGTCGTCGACGACATCGCTTCGATCGTCAACGCCCCCGATATCACGCCGAATCCCTTTACGCCCAATGGCGACGGCGTCAACGACGTGGCCACCTTCGACTTCGAGTTGTTTCTGCTCCTCGAGAACGTCGACGTCGAACTCGGTATCTACGACCTGTCCGGCCGCCGCGTCGTGCAACTGCAGAACAGGGGCTCCAACGCGGGGCGCCAGCGCATTGATTGGAACGGCCGCGACGCCGCGGGCAAGCTCGTGCCGCCTGGTTCGTATATCTATCGCCTCGTCATCGGCTCCGATGACGCTTCTTCCGAGCGAGTTGGTACCGTGTCGCTCGCCTATTGATGTCGCCCCACGGGCGCATCGACGACATGGACGGGCGGCCATTCGGCGCCGTCCCTCTTTGTCTTTCTGCCCCCCCCCACGCCAAGACACAGTGCATCGCCCCGTGTCTTGGCGCGCGCGTCGTCGGCTAGCTAGATGCGCCTCCCCTACGCCTGCCTTACCGCGATGTGCGCGTTTCTCTGCGGATGCGCGCCCGATGATCCCCAGGGGGTCACCAAGCAAGGGCAACGCCTGGTGCGTGCCGGCCGCTCCCTGATGGTGGAGGGACGATACGACTCAGCGCGGATCTCCTTTCTGCAAGCGCTGGGCCTCGACTCGCTGGACGCCGAGGCCCACTTCGAGCTGGGCAATCTCGATGCCAGACTCGGGCACCTGGAGGCGGCGCTGCGAGCATACAGGGCGGCGATCGCGGCCGACCCGGCACACCGTCGCGCCCGCCACAACCTGGCGGTGACCGAAGCCGATCTTGGCCAGCTGCCGCTGGCCGTCGAGCTGCTTGAGCAGATGCCGGCGTATGCGCCAGCGCTGAGGACGCTGCCCCTGTTCTACGCCAAGCAGGGCCGGTACGATCTGGTGGAGAAAACGTTGCTCGCGGCCCTGGAGGCAGGCGGTGACCACGTCGATGTACGGCAGCAGCTTGGTCAGCTGTATCTGCGCCAGGGCCACTACGCCGATGCAGAGGCTCAGCTCGAATGCGCCCTGGCGTTGGATTCGGTCCTGGTCGAGACGCACCGTCTCGTAGGGCTCTGCCATCTCGCTCAGCGACGGTATGCGGAGGCCCTGGCTGTATTTGAGCGCGTCATCGCCGATGATCCCCTCCACATCGAAGCCCAGTACAACCTTGCTTCAGCCCTCTCGGCCCTTGGCCGCATCGCCGACGCCGAACATGCCCTGGCGCGCTTCGAGACCCTCTCCGAGCACGCGGCCCAGATCGCCCGGCTGCGCCGTCAGGTCGACGTCACGCCCGCTCACGTCGAGACCCGCCTGCACCTGGCCCATCAGTACCGGCAGCTCGACCAGCTGGAATCCGCCCTCACTCACTATCGTGCCGCCCACGAGGCCGATCCGGCTCACCTGCCAACCCTGATTCAGCTGAGCGGTCTATTGCTCGAGCTGGGGAGGTCGGATGAAGTCCTCGCCCTCTGCCAGCAAGGCATCCACCAACATGCGGGAGATGAGCGTATCGGTGAGCTGTTCTTCGCCCGGGGCCTCGTCCACTTGCAGCGCAGCCAGTTTGCCGAGGCCCGTGCCGACTTCGAGCAGGCATTGGAGCTGGATCCATCCTCGGCACAGGCCTGGAACAACCTCGGCAATGCCCTGCTGGCCCTCGGTGAGACCGCACGAGCGCAACACGCACTGGAAGCCGCCACCAGCGCCGACCCGACCCTGGTGGATGCCCCCTACAACCTGGGTAGCCTGTTCCTGCAGCAGGGACAGCTGGAGAAGGCACGTATCGCCTACGTGGCAGCCATCACCGCCGACTCGACCTTCGCACGCACCTACTACGCCCTGGCTGCCGTATACGAGGCCCAGGGCGCGACCCCCCAGGCACGCGAGAGCTATCTGACCTTCATCGAGCTCTGGCAGGGTGATCCGGGGTTCCTGCGCCAGGCGCGCGCAAGGCTTGCCCAACTCCCGTGAGCACGCACCTAACGATGCGTATCTCAGCCCTTCTCTGGGTTCCGTTGCTGGCCTGCAGTCCGGACACCCAAGACGAACCACCCGCACTGCCACAGGAAGCACCCGCTGTCCGCCCCATCCACTTCGTCGAGGTTGCAGCTTCTGTCGGCCTGGCCTGGCGCCATGACAACGGTATGAGCCCGCAGCGGCACTTCCCCGAAACCATGGGGGGTGGGGGGGCCTTCTTCGACTACGACGGTGATGGGGATCCGGATGTCTACGCCGTCAACGGCGGACCGATCGTTGCCGGTCCAGCCAGCGAGGTCCCAGTCAACGCCCTGTTCCACAACGACGACGGCCACTTCACCAAGGTGAATGCCGGCCTCTCCCACCCCGGCATCGGCATGGGCGTGGCCGCCGCCGACTACGATCTCGACGGCGACCTCGACCTCTACCTCACCAACTTTGGGCCCAACACACTGTTGCGTAACGACAGCGGGACGTTCGCCGACATCGGCGCGGCGGCCGGTGTCGATGATGGGAACTGGGGTACCAGTTGTGCGTTCGCCGACTACGATCTGGACGGCGATCTCGATCTCTACGTCGCCAACTACGTCGCCTACGACCCGCAGGCGGCCGGCGCCGAGCGGATTCCCTACATAGCCAACTATGAGAGCCACCGCGGTCAGGCCCCGCCGAGTTACCCCCATCCGGACAGCTTCTCTGGCCAGTCCGATCTACTCTACCGCAACGACAACGGCGAGGGGTTTGTCGACGTGTCAGCTGCCGCACGGATCGAGGCGGGCGGCAAGGGCCTGGGCGTGGCGTTCGCGGATTACGACCGGGATGGCTGGCCCGATATCTACGTCGCCAACGACGCGATGCGCAACTCCCTCTACCGCAACAACCAGGACGGAACGTTCCGCGAGACGGCGGCACTGGCGGGGGTAGGATACGGCCTGGACGGTCAGATGGAGGCGGGCATGGGGGTCGATTGGGGCGACTACGATGCCGACGGCCTTCTCGATCTGACGGTGACCAACTTCCAGGCCGAGCCGAATGCCCTCTACAACCGTGACGGCACCTTTTTCTCTCCAGCCACCTTCGACGCCGGCGTCGGCCTGCCGTCGCTGCCCTTGCTCGCCTTCGGCACCCAGTTCTTCGACCCCGATCTGGATGGCGACCTCGATCTGTTTGCCGCCAACGGCCACGTCCTCGACAACGTCGGGCTCATCGACCAGTCCACCAGTTACGGCCAGCGCAACCTGCTGCTGCGCAATGACGGGGGACGCTTTGCCGATGTCTCAGCGGCCGCGGGGCCCGGCTTCGACCTGCAACGAGTCAGCCGCGGCAGCGCCGTCGGCGACTACGACACGGACGGCGATCCGGACCTGCTAGTGTTCAATTCCGGGCAGCCCCTCAGCCTGCTGCGCAACGACAGTGGCCACGGCAACCACTGGATCACCGTCCGTCTTGCGGGGGCCGACGGCAACCCGAACGGCATCGGCGCCCGAGTGACGGCGCACAGCGGTGATCTGGTCCAGACCCGGGAACTGCGCGGCAGCCGTTCGTACCTGTCGCAGAGCCAGCTCCACGTCTCGCTGGGCCTGGGCCATCGATCCCAGCTCGACGGCATCGAGGTGCGCTGGCCTTCCGGCCGGATCGAGCGATTCGGCCCCTTTGCAGCCGGCCAGGTCCTCGTCCTCATCGAAGGCCGGGGGATCAGCGCACAGCCGTCGCCCTGATCCGCTCGACGAGGACACGCCCAAAATCCTGCTGCTGCTGCTCCGCGGCGATCTCCACGACGTAGCGCTCGGCGTCAGAGATGCGGCCTGCCTCGACCAGCTCGGCGACCAGCATCACGAGCACCTCGCGGAAGTAGCGGCGCCGGATATCGCCGTCCTCGACAGCCGTCTCCAGGGCCGCCAGGGCGTCGGCCCGCTCGCCGAGAAGGTGGTGGGCGTAGCCGGTGATGAAGGCCTGCAGTCCCGGCGAGAAGTCGGGTGCCTGGGTCAGGAATCGCAGACGGTCTAGCACGCTGTGCAGCGCTGCCTGCTCCATCGGGCCCAACGGCAACCCCGTGAGCTGCGCGCAGCGCGTCCAGCGCAGCGTGGCCCACAGATCACCCCAGACCGTATAGGGCTCCTCCAGGCGGGCGGCGCCATAATAGTCCCGCGCCCGCCGGTAGTCTCGAGCGGCAAATAACGCCTCCGCCACGCTCAGAGGCATCAGATCCGGCCCCTGCGCCTGCAGCCAGCTTCCGACGCCGCGCCGCTCTCCGTCGCTCAGCTGCGCCCACAAGGAGTCGGCCTGGCGGTCCAGCTCGCTCTTCCAGCTCTCGTTGCCGCGATCCATGGGCGGCGCGCCGAAGAGGGCGGCCATGTTCCTGACCACCGCCTGCCGCTCGGCCGGCAGGTCACCGAGGTGACGGCGGTATTCCCCGTCGGTTCGCAGTTGCCCCGCGGACGCCGTGCCCCAGGGTTCGGGTGCCTGGGCCAGTGCGGCGACGACGGCACGCGCCAGCAGCAGCTGCCCCGCCGTGGTCGGATGCACGTGGTCGGCCATCAGCTCCCAGCCGACGCCCGCTGTCGGGCTGTGCGTTCGAAAGGACTCATCGACCTTGGCAAGCAAGGCTCCCGTCTCGCCCGCCACACGGCGCACGACCCCGTTGAGCTCGCCCACGGCCCGCCACGGACGAGGATCCAGATCTCGAGCCTGCTGGTAAGCGGTCCTTGCGGCGGTACCGTCCCCCAGGCTCTCCAAATGGTGGCCTCGCAAAAAGTGCAGATAGGCGTCGTCTTCCCAGAGAACCCGCGCCCGTTGCAGAGACTCCAGGGCGGCAGCGGCGCTGTGCTGCCGCCCGCCAGCCGCCAGTAGGTCCTGGTAACGGGTGCGCTCCAGATTCTCTAACGGCGGCTCCCCCCGGGCCGGCGCAAAACCTCGCTCGTTACTGGCCAACGTGCACAGCACGAGAGGCACACCGCTGCGTCGGCAGAAGTCCGCCAGATCGCGCAGGGTGCCCTCCAGATTCGCCGCCGCCCGTGCCCGCGCCGGATCGTGTGCCGGAACGGCGCCCGCCCGGCCCATGACCTCAACCAGGGCCGTCGGTTCAGATCCGGGGCCGCGAAAGGCCGCCAGCACCCCGCCGACCAGGCGCGTGAGCCGCAAATGCATGAGTGCGTAGTGGACCCGCTTGCTCCACAAGCTCCCTCCACCCTGATCCAGCGATGCCGACCCGTAGACGCCGTAGAACTCGTTGTGCCCGGTGTAGACGACCACCAGGTCGACGGGCAGCGCCGCGACGCCGTCTTCCACCGTACGGGCGACGGCAAAACTCGACACGGCGGTGATCCCGGCGTTGATGACCTCAATCTGGCGCCCGGGATGAAGGTCCCGGAGCATCTCTTGCAGATAAGAGGCGGCGCTGAGCCGTTTCGGATGCGGATACCCCTGCACCGTCGAGCCCCCCGCGAACAGCACACGCAGCGCCGTCTCGGGGGCTGGCTCGATGTACGGGCGGGGGGTCATACGGATGCCGCGCAGGCGCACGTCACCGGCAACTCCGACGAAAAAGCGGCGGGCATAGGCCGGATTGATCGCGTGCAGCGATCGGCCGTCGACGCGAGCCAGCTGGAGAGTAAAGGGCGGGGGCGCCAGCATCGGCACGAGCCGTAGCCCGCCCTCTGGGAGGGCTACCAGCAACAGGCCGAGTAACAGCGCCTTGAGCCGGCCGCCCCTGAGCCCTGCGTTCATCTTATCCGGACTTAACGCTCGCGGCGGCGTAACGGGACAGCCCTTCTTCATGGATCTGCACCTGATCGGCATACGCCCCGCGCAGTGAATCGAGGAAAACGTCGAACAGCACGCCTTCCCGGTTCTTGCGAATCCTCGCGCGAATGGGCTTGCGCACTTGTCGGAATTCCACCGGCAGTAACTCGATGGGCTGATCGAGACGGAAGACGCTGTATTTCTCCTGCACCTCCAGCGGACCTTGCACCACACCAACATCTGCGGTGTTGCTGTCGCCGAGGGCGCTCCGATAGGGCGAGTTGAAGAGGGACTCGATGATGACCCGGCCGCTGTCGGAGAAGGCGTGACCGCGAACCGGCTTCATACCTGGCCGCACGGAATGGCGGCTGGCGAGCACCCCGACGCGCTCACCCGCCTGCGCCCGGGCCAGAACGTCCTCAGCCTCCGCGCGCGTGTCGCAGAGCACCTCCGTTATGTGGATGACGCCGGGTAGAGACGTGTAAGACTCTATATGCTCGTCGTACGCAGCTCGAGTTTCCTCAGCCGTTACCACGACCTTGCCGGCGAGCTCGTCCTGGTACAGGTGGGACGCGAGCAGGCTCTGGCGCTCCTTCTCCGTCCACGCCACGACATGCTCACGCTGATGCACCCCCCGGTCGCGCGCTTCGACGGCCAGCAGCGAGTCGGGAATGATCCTCAGCTTGAGCGTCCGCCGCAACGCCGTGCTGTCAGGCATCGCGGCCCCCTTCAGCAAGCCGCGCAGCCCCTGTACAGCGTCGCCGACGTCGAGCCCCCCTCCCTCGTACTCCATCAGCGCAGCCCGCGCCGAAGTAGGGGTCAGCTCACGCCCCTGCAATCCTTCGAGGACGGAGGAGATGCGGTCGCCGTGGACAAGCAAGTTGCGAGCCTGACGCAGTGAATCGACGACGGCATGGAACCGGGCGACCTCCTTGCGCCGGATCACCTGCTGGGCCACCTCGGAGCGCAACTCCGCGAACGATGTTCGCTGCTTCTTAAGCACCTTAACAATCTCGAAACCGTCGACGGTCGGGATCGGCTCGCTGACCTGACCTTCCTCGAGGCGAAAGACCCCTTCGCGCAGGGTCGTTACGGCGTCACCTTGCCCGAAGAAACCGCGCAGATCTCCTCCAAGATCGGCGTCGTCAGCCAGGGAGCGCTCCTTGGCCAGCTCGGCAAAGCTTGCCCCCGTCTCCAGCAGGCGAATGATCTCGCGGGCGTCTTCCTCGGTGGCGGAGAGGATGTGTGCCGGCCAGATCTTCCAACCCAGCAGGTGCTCCTCGAAGGCGGTGAGCAGATCCTCCTCTTTGACCGTGATCTGCTCATTGACGAGCTCCTGCTGCAGCTCTTCTGCAATGCGTTTGTTAACCAACGCCGAAAGCGCCTGCCGGAGGGCAGGCAGTTGATCCAGCCCTCTCTGTCGGGCTTCGAGCAGAACCAGCCTGGTGTCCACCAGGCTCTGCAAGTAATCGCGATGGGCGTGGGCACCCTCTTTTTCGGAGCGCAGGTGGTCTGGTAACCCCTGCTCGTAGCGATCGAGATCCTCAGCGGTGATCGCCTGTCCGGCCACCGTGGCCAGAGCGTCTGCGGAATCGGGGGTTGTGTCCGGCGCGCCGCACCCAGCAAGGGCCAACAGGACGCACCCCGCAACCAATTTCCTCCACATGGATTCGCTCCCTCGTAAGAAATCGCGGTGCCGCTCACCGAGCGGCACCGCG
>Ga0114999_10007780_pt1 | contig 12103 bp, 15 predicted proteins | sample ArcticOcean_MG_C_3_FD_89820 | JGI IMG/M metagenome (GOLD analysis project Ga0114999, IMG submission 89820) | Marine microbial communities from western Arctic Ocean - ArcticOcean_MG_CB8_126 | ecosystem: Environmental > Aquatic > Marine > Oceanic | place: Arctic Ocean: Canada Basin | collected...
GATATTGTCCGCGACCCTGGTCAGGGCTTCGGCCCGGGCCAGGGCCGAAAAGCGGTACCCGATCTTGCCTTCCGCCTCATCGGGAAAGGTTTCCAGCAACATTCCGGCCAGCGCCAGCCCGAGAACCCGGTCGCCCAGAAACTCAAGCCGTTCGTTGGAATCCAGACGGTTGCGGGCGGCCCCGGAATGGGTCAGGGCCTGGATGAGAAGTTGGCAATCCTTGAAATGGTGGCCGAGTTTTTCTTGCAGGCCGTCGAGGTTCGGAGACGGAGGGTCTGATTTAGGTTTTTGCCCTTTCCGGCTCATTCTATGGCCTGAAAAAAGCGTTCAAACCTGAGCTAATTTGCCCATTCCCAGAACTTCCACACGGCTCCATCGACGGAAAGAAACAGGAATTCCGCCCGCCCGACCAGATTGACCTTCGGAATATAGCCGACATCATCCAAAAAGCGGCTGTCGCGGGACTTGTCCCGGTTGTCGCCCATGGCGAAGTAGTGGCCTTCGGGAACTTTGTAGACGGGGGTATTGTCGTAAAGGGTGTTTTCCGTCACTTCCAGGACGTAGTGGCGTTTGCCGCCCGGCAGGGTTTCCAGATACCGGGGCGTGCGGGAATAACTGTTGGGCCCGGCGCGCTCGATGAAATCTTCGACCCGTTCGCGTTTGACCGCCTTGTTGTTGATGTAGAGGACGCTGTTCTTCAATTGCACCGTATCGCCGGGCAGGCCGATGATGCGCTTGATGTAGTCGGTTTTGTTGTCCGTCGGCAGTTTGAACACCATGACGTCGCCGCGTTTGGGTTCCTCGAAGAAAATCCGTCCCGGGATTAACGGCAGGCTGAACGGCAGGGAATGACGGCTATATCCATACGACGCTTTGGACACGAACAGGTAATCACCGATCAGCAGCGTCGGGATCATTGAGCCGGACGGGATGTTAAAAGGCTCGTAGGCAACCGTACGCACCCCCAAAGCAATGAGAACGGCCAGGAAAACAGTGATCATGGTTTCCCTTAAGCTGCCCGGTTTTTTATCAGATTCCGACTCTTCTTCAGCCACTGTATCCGATTCTTCAGCCATTAAATCCGCCGTTTAAAAAATTAAAAGTGAGGAAATGACACCGAAGGCACCGTTTCGCGGGCGATCAAGCCAGCCCATTACCCGGCTGTCAAGAAGCAACGGTTCCGGTTGGTCATTGAGGGTCGGCGGAGATAATCACCACCGCCTGGGCCATCAGGTATTCATCGGTTTGCGAAATATCGACGCGCGGAGTCATGCCGTCCGGCACAAGACTGTCCAGCTTGGCCTTGGCGCCACCGGTCAGGATCATATAGGGCTGCCCCGAAGGATGATTGGCAACGACCATGTCACGCCAGAACACGCCTTGTCGAAATCCGGTGCCGAGCGCCTTAGCGCAGGCCTCCTTGGCGGCAAAGCCTTGGGCGTAAGACGCCGCCGGGCTGACCCGGCGATTGGCTTTCTTTTGTTCGATGTCCCCGTAAAGACGCTCGATAAGCCGATTGCCGAAACGTTCCAGGGAACGTTCGATTCTCCGGATATCACAAAGGTCCGTACCGATACCGATAATCATGCAGAGCGTTCCGAACGGGCCTTGTCCATCAGGGACCGCATGCGTTTGATGGAACTGTCCAGACCGCTGAAAATCGCTTCGCTGACCAGGAAATGACCGATATTGAGCTCTTGCACATTTCCAAGGGCGGCGACGGGGCAGACCGTATCAAAAGTCAGTCCGTGCCCGGCATGGCATTCCAGGCCCAGGTCTCCGGCTGCTTGTGCGGCGTTGGCGATACGCTGGAACTGGCGGTCCTGTTCCTCTCCAGTGGCATCGCAATAGGCGCCGGTATGAAGTTCGACCACGGGCGTGCCAAGGCTCTTGGCGGCCTCCAATTGCGCGCGGTCCGGCTCGATGAACAGCGACACCCTGATCCCGGCCTTGCTTAACGCCTGGACGTAGGGTGTCAGGTAATTGTGCCCGCCGGCGGCGTCCAGGCCGCCTTCGGTGGTTCTCTCTTCGCGCTTTTCCGGCACGATGCAGGCCGCGTGCGGTTTATGGCGCAGGGCGATGTCGAGCATTTCTTCGGTCGCCGCCATTTCCAGGTTCAAAGGGATTTCCAGAGAGGACATCAGGCGGTCGATATCGTCGTCGGAAATATGCCGGCGGTCTTCGCGCAGATGTGCGGTAATACCATCTGCTCCGGCCCGTTCGGCGGCTTTAGCAGCCTGAACCGGGTCCGGGTGCCCACCACCACGGGCATTGCGGATAGTCGCAACGTGGTCGATGTTAACGCCCAGTCGAAGGGGGCCGGTCATCTCGAAGGCTCCTTATTACCTATGCTTCGCGTCAGTTTACGCTTTCTGCGTTCCTGGTAGCGCCTAACAACATACTTCAGCGGAAGATAAAACGCCCACCATATTACGAAACCGGTAGGGATGCTGCTGACAAGCATGGGCCAGAAGATGGGCCCCGCGGTTTCAATCAGGTAGGTCATATCCAGGCTGAGAGTAGCCTCCATCATGCGGCCGAAGACTTCGCTGAATTTCGGAACCTTGTCCCCGCTAAGCGCTTCACCGGCCGTCATCCGGGTGCCGGTCTGATACAGCCAGGCCCAGATAAAGGGAAAGGTCCACGGATTGCCCACCGCCGTGCCGATAGCCGATGCCAGGATATTGGCGCGAATGATCCATGCCACAATCGCCGATATGATGAAATGCAGGCCGACGAACGGCGTAAAAGAAATCGCCGCGCCGCAGGCAAATCCGCCGGCGATTGAATAAGATGATCCCGGAAGCCGCGCCAGTCGGTGCATGGTATAGGCCCATGCCCTCTGCCAGCCAATCGAGGGCCAGAAGAATTTCCGGACTTTGGCAGCCGGTGACAATGGGTTGCGGCGTTTGAACATGCCCGGATAGTAAGCCTTTCAAAGAGTCCTTGAAAAGCCCGGTGGGCTTACCCCCTGGCGCGTTCCACGGAATTAATCGACGGATCAGCCCTAAGCGCCGCGATCACCGCCGTCAAATGCTTGACGTCACGGACTTCGATATCAATCAACATGTCAAAAAACTGCAGCGATCGATTGGTGATCTTGAGATTGGAAATATTGCCGTTGTTGCTGGCGATCACCGTCGACAAATCGCCCAGACTGCCCGGGACATTAAGCACCGTCACATGAATGCGCCCGACATGAACCTCGACAGCTTCCTTATTCACGTCCCAGGAAACGTCAAGCCAGCGTTCAGAGGCATCGACGAATTCCTCGAGGGTTTCACAGTCTATGGTGTGGACCGTAACACCCTTGCCGGTGGTGACGATGCCGACGATGCGGTCTCCCGGGAGGGGATGGCAGCAATTGGCTAAATGCATGGCCATGCCCGGTATCAGGCCCTTGATGGAGACCCCGGGCTGATCCGTATCGCCAACCCCTCTCTTGCCTTTCGCCTGTCGGGTGCGGGCCTGCGCCAGGGGAATGATTTTCTCATCCTTGTTCTTTTTGCGTGTTCCCGGGTACACCGCTTCGACGATATCGCGGCCCGTATAGTTACCTGCGCCGACCTCGGCGCACAGGTCATCGGCGGATTGCAGGTGAAAGCCCTTGGCCACTTCGGTCACCGACTTTTTGGAATATTTGTGGCCTTCATCCTGAAATGCGCGATCCAGGATGGCGCGTCCCAGCTTAAGGTATTCGTCACGTTCCTGCAGGCGGATGAAGCGCCGCACCCGGGACCGCGCCTTGCCGGTGATGGCGAAACTTTCCCAGGTTGGCGACGGGGTTTGCGCCTTGGACGTGATGATTTCAACCTGGTCCCCGTTTCTGAGTTCGCTTCTGAGCGGCATCATGCGGCCGTTGATCTTGGCGCCGACGCACTTATCGCCGACTTCCGAATGGACCGCATAGGCGAAATCTACCGGTGTGGCGCCCCGGGGCAGGTTGATCAAATCGCCCCTGGGGGTGAAGCAAAATACCTGGTCCTTGAACATTTCAAGTTTGGTGTGCTCGAGAAATTCTTCCGGTCCTCCGGCGTGCTCTAAAATGTCGAGAAGTTCCCGGAGCCAGCGGTATTGCGGCGCTGTTTTGGCAGAGCCGTTCTGCTTATAGTTCCAGTGCGCAGCGACGCCGTGTTCGGCCACGTCGTGCATTTCGGCGGTGCGGATCTGCATTTCGATGCGCTGGCGTTCCGGCCCGAAAACACCTGTATGGAGCGATTGGTAGCCGTTTGGTTTTGCCGTAGAGATGTAATCCTTGAAACGTCCCGGAACCACCGGATAGGCGCCATGCACGATACCGAGCGTACGGTAACAGTCCTCGGTTCTGTCGACGATGACCCGAAACGCCATGATGTCGGACAATTGCTCGAAGCCGACGTCTTGTTCCTGCATTTTGTCCCAAACCGAAAACGGTGTTTTTTCGCGTCCCTCAATGGTCGCCTCGATGCCGCTGTCCGATAACGTCTTTTCCAACTCGGTGATAATGCGCGAAACCAGGTCGCCGCCCTTTTCGCGCAGGAACTCAAGCCGTTTGAGAATGGATTTCCGGGCGTCCGGGTTCAATTCCCCGAAGGCCAGGTCTTCCAGCTCGTTCTTCATGCCCTGCATGCCGATGCGTTCGGCCAAAGGCGCGTAAATGTCCATGGTTTCTACGGCGATGCGGCGGCGTTTGTCCGGTTTGTCGATGAAATGCAGCGTGCGCATGTTGTGCAGGCGATCGGCCAGTTTGACCAAAAGGACCCGAATGTCCTCGGACATGGCGAGAACGAACTTGCGGAAGTTTTCGGCCTGCTTGGCTTGATCGGACTGGAATTCAATCCGCGTCAGCTTGGTCACGCCGTCGACCAATTGCGCGACTTCTTTGCCGAAATGACCCTTGACGTCTTCGAGGGTGGTTTCCGTATCCTCGATTGTGTCATGCAAAAGGGCTGTGATTATGGACGCCACATCGACCTTGTATTCGGTCAGGATGCCGGCGACTTCCAATGGATGAGAGAAATAAGGGTCGCCCGACAGGCGGGTTTGCGAACCGTGCATCTTCATGGCGAAGACATAAGCGCGATTGAGCGCGTCTTCGTCAGCCCCGGGGTCATAGGCCTTGACCCGTTCGACCAGCTCGAATTGCCGGATCATAAGGGGTTGCGCCGGACAGGAGGGAGAATGGCCACAAGACCCAGGTTCGTCCCGGACCCGCTCACCCAGCGGCGTTCAAGTCTGACAATTCCTTTTCGCCGCCCCATGCGCCACCTTATCGTGAGAGAGGTTAGCTCTCTTTTTTGTTTTCCAGGTCTTCGGGCGTGATGTCTCCGTACACGGCGCCACCCATGTCCATATCCACGTCCGGGGCTTTTTCACCGCTCTCGGCACCGTCCTCTGGGACGGCCTCGTTTTCTTCGCCTGTGTCCTGGTCTACGGCGATCAGATCGAGACTGTCTTCTTCCGGTTCGTCCATTTCGACAAAATTCTGTAAGCCTTTGATAAGGGATTCCTCAAGTTCATCGTGATTGACCTGATCTTCGGCAATTTCACGCAGGGCTACGACCGGATTTTTATCGTTGTCGCGCTCGACATTCAATGCTGAGCCGGCGGAAATATTACGCCCGCGCTGTGACGCCATCATGACCAGCTTAAAACGGTTGGGAATTTTGACAATACAGTCTTCGACGGTAACTCGGGCCATCAGGAACTCCTAAGGGGTTTGAATAGAGACCTTTACAAAGGCGCTGTTTATATATTTTGCAGAACCCTTTAAAGCAAGACAATAGCTTGAATAAACTTAACACTTGCGCGTTCAAGGGGACTTTATTTCGTTCCCGGGCCGGATAACGGGTTTTTTGTCCCGCCATTCGGTGCCGAAGACTCCGCCGGCGTCAATCATGGGTTCTGTTTGCTGGCCTTCGGAAAGGTGGAAAATCATCTCGTCCACGGTTAAGTTTTCCACCGGATGGCGCCAGCCTGGGGCAACATCGCGTAAGGGCAACAGAACGAAAGCCCTGTCCGTCATGCGTGGATGGGGAACATGAAGGGCGGGCGCCCCCTTCTCTTCCCTGGACAGGACTATTTCGCCGTATGCCAGAAGGTCCAGATCAAGAATTCGCGGCGCATTGGGTTTGTCGCGTATGCGCCCGAAATCCTCTTCCGTTTGCCCTAAAAGCCCCATTAAATTTTCAGGGGTCAGCGCCGTTTTTACCTGGACCACGGCGTTGACGAACCAAGGCTGGTCGGAAACGGGCACCGGAGCGCTCTTGTACCAGCGCGATCGGCCAACGATCAGCAGGCCCGCTTCGGTTAGGGATTCAAGGGCGGCGCCGCATGTGGCGCGCGGTTCCCCGTGGCGGGGGCTGGGCAGATTTGCACCTAAACCTATTAGTATCAAAAGATTATTCCTGCGTTTCATTCTTGTAAGTCGGCAACAAACCACTAATTATAAATTGGTCGGGCGGAATTGCCCGCAGTGTACCGGCGTGGCGTTCGGTGGTGCTTTTTTTAGCAAAACAATTCACTGAGACGTCGGTATCCGGGAATTATTTTCTCCGGTTGCCTGATTTTTTTTACAGAAAAGGATTTCGTTCCATGAATTTCTATCCTCAAGAGCGAATTGCGCTATTTATCGACGGATCAAACCTTTACGCGGCGGCTAAACTACTTGATTTTAATATAGATTACAGTCGTTTATTAAACTTTTTTGCCAAACAAGGTCAATTGATCAGGGCTTTTTATTTCACCGCACTTTTGGAAGAACAAGAGTATTCCCCGATCCGTCCGCTGGTCGATTGGCTGAACTATAACGGCTACACCATGATTACCAAACCGGCCAAGGAATTTACCGACAAGGCCGGGCGCAAGAAGATCAAAGGCAACATGGACATCGAACTGGCCGTTGACCTGATGGAAATGGCGAGCAGTATCGACCATGCCGTGATTTTTTCCGGCGACGGTGATTTCCGGCGGTTGATCGAATGTGTACAGCTCAAGGGTTTGCGCGTCACCGTGGTCAGCACCTTGCGTTCCAGACCGCCGATGATCGCCGACGAGTTGCGCCGACAGGCCGATGTGTTCATTGAATTGATGGATATCAAGGAAGATATCGGACGCCAATCCGGGGCTGACGATAAAACCCAGGAAGAGCCGGACTTAAACGTTGAAGAATTCGACCTGAAGGTGGAAATCGCCTGATTTCCCATCAATAAGGCTTCGAACGTGAGCATTTCCGGCAAATCGGGACATAAAGAACCACGGCAACCCTCGCCGGATTGCGGCCTGTGTCCCAGGCTGAAGGATTTTCGCCAAACCAACTGCGCCGCCAATCCCGGCTGGCACAATGCCCCGGTGCCGTCGTTCGGCGGCGTCGAAGGAGAATTGCTAATTGTCGGGCTGGCTCCGGGTTTGCGTGGTGCCAACCAGACCGGGCGTCCGTTTACCGGCGATTATGCCGGCGATCTGCTCTATGCCAGTCTCGGAAAATTTGGATTTTCCAAAGGACAATATGGTGGGGTGGCCGATGACGGCTTGGCCCTGGTGAATTGCCGGATCACCAACGCGGTGCGCTGTGTGCCGCCTGAAAACAAGCCTGTCGGCGCGGAAGTCGCCGCCTGCCGTCCGTATCTTTACGATGAAATCGCGGCTCTTTCCCGGCTTCGGGTCATATTGGCGCTGGGGACGCTGGCTCATGGTGCGGTGCTGGCGGCATTGGGCGAAAAGAAAAGCGCCTACAAATTCGGCCACAATAGTTTTCATGATCTTACCGGCGGGCTCGTTCTGGCCGACAGCTATCACTGCTCGCGTTACAACACCAATACCGGCAGGCTGACCGAATTCATGTTCGATTCGGTGTTTGAAAGTATCCTCAAGCGTCTATCCTGATAAAAATGGCGCGAAATTTCCCGGCTTTTGGTATCCGAACCCAGAATTATTAAAAAAGTTACCTGTTTTCCGGCCAAATTTCGGTCTTGGCATGATTGCCTCTTCTCAGGCGTGTCAGCATCCGATATCGTTTTATGACATCAAAAGGCGAAGGGGGATCGTCCATGACCGCTGAGATCGTAGACCTTGGGAAATACCGCGAAAAGAAGAGCCGTTTTCGCACGCAGACGCCCCCTGCCACGCCGGAGACGGAGAATGAAACCCCTCCAGGCGAACCCATTCAGGCCCGCCTGGAAGAACGACGCGATAAAGATAGCGGCGAACCGGTCTGACGAAGTAAACCCCGCCCTGCCTGTTAAAGTGGCCTATCGGTCGCTCCCGAGTTCGTGGAAGTCTGTGGGATGGTCTGGGTCCAACATTCGGTGCAAATGGACGATGACGTATTTGACGTTGGCCTCATCGACGCGGGCTTGGCTAGCCCCTCGCCAAACCTTGACCGCCGCATCATTGCTGGGAAAGATGCCGACGACGTCGGGCCCATCCGGATCGATGAAATCCATTCCCTGAGGATCTTTGACTTCTCCGCCGAAAACCAGATGTAAAAGCGGCTTATCCATGTAACGTTCTCCCGGTAAATATGATGTGTACCTTATAGCGCGGACTCAGAGCACGGAAAACTGAAGAAGGATTAAAGATGATCGACCTCCACACCTGGCCGACGCCCAATGGGCACAAGATTCATATCATGCTTGAGGAAACCGGCCTTGCCTACAATATTATCGCCATAGACATCAACAAGGGTGACCAATTCGATCCCGATTACCTGAAGATCAGCGCCAACAATAAAATGCCGGCGATTACAGACCCGGATGGGCCCCAGGATGAAAAAACAGGCCAGCCCTTCAGCCTTTTTGAATCGGGCGCAATTTTGATGTATCTGGCCGAAAAAACGGGTCAATTCATGCCCCGGGAAATGGCCCCGCGCTATCAGGTTATCCAGTGGCTTATGTTCCAGATGGGCGGCATCGGCCCGATGTTCGGCCAGGCCCACCATTTCCGCCAATACGCGCCCGATAAAATCCCTTATGCCGTGGACCGCTATACCAACGAGGCCGGGCGGCTGTACGGCGTTCTCGACCACCGGATGGGCGAGGCCGAGTATCTGGCCGGCGACTATTCCATCGCCGATATGGCGGTCTTTCCCTGGACCCGGTCCTATGAGCGCCAAGGCCAAAGCCTGGAAGATTTCCCCAATGTTAAACGCTGGTTCGAGGCCATCAACGCCCGCCCGGCGGTCGAGCGCGCGCTCAAGGTCCTGGCCGACCGCCGGAAACCCAATTTCGAAAAGGACGAGGAAGCCAGACGCAACCTGTTCGGCGCGGCCCAGTACCAGCGGCGTTAACAGCCCAAATTTCGGTTGAAGCGGCAGTCATTGGCGGCTGTGGATTCCCATGCTCTCATCGTCTATAAAAAGCCATGGGAAAATTTCTTGAAGTCAGATAAATATGGGGAAAATGAAACATCTCGTTGTTACGGCCCTTCTGGGTATAGCGGTTCTCTTTTCGCCCACGTCACAGGCTGACGGGAAGCAGTGTCGAGATAAACTCATCACTACTCTGACAAGCCAAACATGGACCCTGACAACGTTTTACGATGATTAAACGGAAGCTTTACCCGTGAATTTCGAGCGGACCGATGGGGGTGTCCAGGTAAAAGATCGTAAACGGAAGCCCAAGGTCAAAATTGATGACTGCGCGAACATTATTATCTATTGGAAACCCAATGACGGAAAAGAGTACTAACAAGGCAAACGCTTTTCCGTTTTTGCGCGCGGTCATTTGGATCTCGATCAGGCTGGCAACACCGGCGCTATCAATTGCGGTAACCCCGGACATGTCTACCAGCAGGTTCTCCCGGACGGCCAGGGACGCAAGGAGCATTCGCCGGGTTTCCCGGGCATGGTCAAAGTCGATCGGACCAGCAATACGGGCAATTCCAATGGAGGGCGTCGCGGCGGGCCGATGGGTATGAACATGGTTCATCATGGTGTTTCCTGGCAAAAAACTGATGAACCACTCTTGAGAATGACGTCTAGTGTTCCCATCCAGCAATTTTGAAAGCATGCGTCGATAGCATTTTTCATACCGAGAGAGCGGATAAGATTTTCAACAAGTTGCCGTTGGTAGGAGCGATTGCCGATATCGGGGGCTCTGCGTTGTTTTCTCATAACGATCTCCTGTGTTGGTTGCCGGGGGCCAAGGCCTTTCAGTGGTGGGTTGGCGGCAGGTGCCGCCGGCGGGTTTAGGTGGGGTGTAACCCGTCGGCGTGGGGCCCCGGGATTGAATTAGCTGGTGGCGACGCCGATCATCGAGAGGACGACGAAGGCGGCTGCAAGCCACACGTAGGACGGAATTTGCGTAAGCGTTTTCATAATCATTTCCTTTCACTGGGGCCGGCGATTAGGGCGCCTCTGGACGCCGTGCTGGCATGTCAGGGAGGCTACGCCAGTCGTCGGTCAGGTGTCTGTAAAGGGCTTTACAGAAAACCTCCGGAACGATGAATGTCACGAACTTGTGATCTGGGCGCGGCTGGAAGCGATTAGCCCGGTGTCAGTCCCCGGCGCCGTAGATTTGGCGCATCCACACCTCATCAAGCACGGCGATTTCGTTGCGCCGCAACGCGATCAGGCCGTCTTTAGCCCAAGTCCTTAGGTGTTTGTTGACGGAAACCCGCGAAGTTACCGTCATCGTCGCCAATTCTTCCTGGGACAACCGGATCGTGAATGCTTGTTCCGACAATTGCTCCGCGCGCTGGTGGTCGCACAGGCTCAAGAGCTTCTTGGCCAGGCGCTTTCCCAAATCGAGCAGAACCAGGTCCTCGGTCTGTTCGCTGGTCTGGCGTATGCGATCGCACAACAGTTCCATCAAATTAATGCAGAATTCGGAATTTCCACGCAACGCGGTCATGAAGGATTTACGATCAATGATCAGCAACTCCGTATTGATTTCGGCAATGGCGTCCGCCGTTTTAACGCCCCCATCTATAACGCCGATCTCTCCGAATATCTCTCCGGAACCAATGGTGTTGAGGACAACTTGCCGACCGTCTTCCGAAACCGAGAAGATTTGAATCTGGCCGGAGATCACCGCCATCAGTGCGGTGGTCGGATCGCCTTTCTGAAAAAATATCTCGCCCGGGCCATAGGTTCGCGAGCGCGCGTGGTTGCAAAGCTCGTCTATCTCCGCTGCGGATACCTTGCTAAAATAAAAATTTTCACTCAGCAAGTTCAAAATTCGATGCCTGTGTATGTGTTGCGACTGACTTCGCCAACCGGTCCAACAGAAAGCCTAATCATCCCATTCCTGTTTGTAGAGGGCCTCATCGGACACAATTAAACAAAAACCCGGGAGCAGCCTTTGAGCGTGAGTGACACCTTCGGGAGGACAACGTGCGCCACGGCATGGTTGATGAAGAAGTTCTCTCGAAGTTAGAAGACTGCAAACTCATCCAGGCGACCCGGAGGAATACACGGGAGGGCGCAACTTCGGCCACTTGGCATTCAACGTCGATAACATCTACGACGCCTGCCAGTTGCTCTAGGTCCTCGACCGGGGATCATGACGCCAATCAGCTGCCGACGTCGTTTCGATTCCAATAAATATTGTTGATGCCCTGCATCAGATAGTCGTGATGGTATTGCAGGCAGCCGCGAAACCCTTCCTCGCCAAGCGCCTCGGCGTAGTCGTGGCAGGTATTGTAGACGTTCCGCGCCTTCTGGACGCCGGTGCCGGTCGGTGTGTCGGTGGCGACCCGGTCCCACAGGTCCTTCCGCCCGGCATTGGTGGGCAACGGGTTGGCGGCCAGCGCGTTGACCAGACAGCGGGTGATGCGGGCGGCGCCGATGGTCTCGCCTTCGTGCCGGACGGCGCTTTCAGTGGCCATGCGGGGGGCCCCGATGACGCGGGCGACCTCCTCCGCAGTGATCGGTGACGTATCGCCGGGCGTCGGCGCCGGCACCAGCGACGCCAGCGGCCGGGTCTCGACAGCGGCGGAAACGGCGCCCAGTTCGGTGAGCGCAGCCTCGTCGATGGTGGCGGTCACTGAAACGTAGGTTCGCGGGACCGAGAACCTGACCGACCGATGTCCGGCGAGGCGGGCCGTCGAGCCGTTGGCCGGGCGGATGACGAGGACGATATTGCCCGGATCGACGGGCGCGTAGGCTGTGCCGGGTTCGGGCATC
>Ga0114999_10007782_pt1 | contig 12102 bp, 10 predicted proteins | sample ArcticOcean_MG_C_3_FD_89820 | JGI IMG/M metagenome (GOLD analysis project Ga0114999, IMG submission 89820) | Marine microbial communities from western Arctic Ocean - ArcticOcean_MG_CB8_126 | ecosystem: Environmental > Aquatic > Marine > Oceanic | place: Arctic Ocean: Canada Basin | collected...
CCCAACACCCCCCGTCCCCCAAAAGCCACACCCCACCTAAGCTTGAGTTTCCCCCCCAATCGCCTATCTTAGAGACCAACGTCACTAGAAGAAAAACGTTCATCAGGTGGGGTCGATAGGGCGCTCTGTCTGTCTGAGGCCCACAGGGCCGAGTTTAAGAGCACCCTATCGACCCCCACCCTGGCTCACCCCACCTATCACAAAAGGACCTCTCATGAAATTCGCCACCTGCAACGAATACTTCGAAAACTGGCCCATCGAAGACGTCTTCAACTACGCCGCCGAAATCGGCTATCAGGGCGTCGAAATCGCCCCCTTCACCCTAGCCAATTCCGTCGATGATATATCCGCCACCCGCCGCCGCGAAATCCGCCAAGCCGCCGCCACTGCCGGTGTCGAAATTGTCGGCCTACACTGGCTGCTAATCAGCCCCGAAGGTCTCTACGTCAACCACCTAGACGACGAGATCCGCAACCGCACCCGCGACTATTTCAAATCCCTGGTCCAATGCTGCGGCGACCTAGGCGGCGAAGTCATGATCATCGGCTCTCCCAAACAACGCAACGTCCTAGAAGACTGGGATTACCAGGAGACTTGGAACCGCACCAAACAAGTCTTTGAGGACTGTCTCCCCTTAGCCGAACAATGCAACGTCTGCCTCTGCATCGAACCCTTGAGCTCAGACCAGACCAACTTCATCGACAGCGCCGCCGAAGCCTGCAAGATGGTCGCCGAAATCAACCACCCCAACTTCCAGACCATGGTCGATTGCTGCAGCGGCTCCGACGAAACCCTGCCAATCTACCAACTACTACAAAACTCGGCCGACCACCTCTACCACGTCCACGTCAACGACGCCAATAAACGCGGCCCCGGTTTCGGCGACACCGATTTCATCAGCGTCCTCAAAACCCTCAAGGACCTCAACTACCAACGCTATGTCTCAGTGGAAGTTTTCGATTTCACCCCAGACCCCCGCACCATCGCCGCCGCCAGCCTAGCCTACTTAAAAGGAATCAACGCTACGCTTTAAGCCTAAGGAAGGCCCGTCCCACACAGAAAAATTTGGCTCATCCGGGTCTGGTGTGGATAGGCCCAACATCTTGTGGATAGACTGGATGAAGCGAATTCCCGCGTTACAGAAGGTCGGATCGAAGGTTTCACGGTAATGCGGACAAGGGCTCGTCCGGAACTATCTACCCATCCGTTCACGGCAAACACGCCCCGAGATGGACGGTCCCCTACCTGACCGTCCCACCCCAGCAAAACATAAAACACCTAATTCGGAGAAGCCCCCTCCACCCCCTCCTCATCCACTCCATCCACTCCATCCACCTCATTCGTCTCCCCCCCTTCTCCCTCTCCCCCACTCCCCTGCTCCTTCTTATGAATAATATCCCACACCAACTGATCGAGCTTCTCCTTCTCAATCCGTTCCTTAACCTGCTCATCCCCCAAAATCGTCGACAAAATCTGTGCCAGACGCTCCGGATCGTTATCACCGATCTTCTTCATCTGTTTAATCTCGGCAATAGAACGCTGCCGCGGCGTCAACGGCCGCGCCTTCTCAGCCCCCGCCTTGCCTCCAGCCCCCTTCTTCTTGCCGCCCTTCTTATCGCCCTTCTTAAAGAGACGAGTCAGCAGCGAAGCCGATTTCTTTTTGTGCTTTTTCTTCATGTCTGAGTCAAATCCAAGATCTCTTCGTCCTCGTCGGAATCGGGAAAAGGATAACCGTAATCCTGCAAGCGGGCGTAGTCCTTATTGAGCCCCTGGCACATCTCCTCGGCCAGACGCAGCACAATCTTGCACCCCAAAACGGGTCTAGTGACCATCATATCCATAAGGTCAGGTTTAAAAAAACCGATCAACTCGCTGGGCTCGCCAGCAACAATTGAAGAAGTGCGCGGCGTGCCATCCACCAGGGCAAACTCGCTCAGCAACTCGTTGACCCCCAGATTAGCCACTACCTCCTGTTGGCCATCCGACCGTTCGCGCACAATATTGACCGAACCGCGGCGCACCAGGTAAAAACCCGACTGCTCCACACCGCGGCGGATAACGGGCTCCCCGGTGGCGTAGGAACGCAGGTGCACCGCCTGGGCAATTATCTTCAGTTCCGACTCGTCGAGCAGGCTCAAAATAGGCACGCGTGCAAGCCCCTCTTCCACCGTTTCGCTCAGCTGTATCTCTTGGCGGAAGAAATTGCTCCACTCGGGATCGATAAATTCTATTTTGGCGTCTGCGCTCATATCTTTATTTTTCTTTCCGACGCTAAAATACAAACATATTCTAGCCAAAGCAAACGGCGATCTATTGACAGAACGGCATTTTCTTCGAATCTTCAGCTCTCACAAATTCGCTATTTAACGACTCTGACCAGAAGGAGTAATACCATGCCCAACTACAATATCCAGCACGTGCACCACGAAACCTCCGACATCACTGCGACCGTCGAATTCTATAAAGATTTCTTCGGCGCTAGCGCCGGTGAACCTTTCCAGCGCGGCGGCGCCGATTGGGTCGAAGTGCAGGTCGGCAATATCCAGGTCACCGTCACCAACCGCGATTCCAGCGACGTTGAACTGGTGCGCCTCAAAGGCCTGGACCACTTTGCCCTGACCACCGACGACTTCGATACCACCCTAGCCGCTATCGAAAACAAGGGCGTCAATATATGGTTTGGACCGGTGTCTTTGGAGAACGGTAAACGCATCGTCTTCATCAGCGGGCCCGACCATATCAAAATCGAGTTGATGGAACAATAGACCGGTGGCGTCCATCCAACCTTTTGGCCTCTGGCCCAGTCCTCTACAAGCCGACGATTTGGCCCAGAGCAAGCGCCTGCGCGATGTGGCCTGGGATAGCGATGGCAAGACCTTGGTGTGGCTGGAAGGCCGTGGCGACCGCGGCGTGCTAGTTTGCCAACCCCCGGGGCAGGCGCCCCGCGACCTCAATGCCACTCTCTCGGTGCGCGCCCGAGTGGGTTACGGCGGCGGCGACTTTACCGTAGGGCATGGCCGCGTCTTCTTTGTCGAAGACGCCGGTCGGCTCTACGCCCAAGACCTCGAAGCCGGCGCCGCCCGCCCCCTGACCCCAGATTTTGGCCACACCGCTGCTCCAGCAGTGTCGCGCGACAATCGCTGGCTGGTCTACGTCCACACTGATGCCGGCATCGACCGCCTGGCCATCGTCGACACCGATGGAACCCACTGGCCGCAGCACCTGGTCACCGGCGCCGACTTCTACATGCAGCCTACCTGGCATCCGGGCGGGCGTTTGCTGGCCTGGATCGAATGGGATCACCCGCAAATGCCCTGGGATGGCAGCCGTTTGTGCCTGGGCCAATTAAAGCTACACAAAGACGACCTGCCCCAACTCATCTCTTCGCAGCCGCTGGCCGGCACAACCGACACCGCTATCTTCCAACCACAATTCTCCCCGGACGGCCGCTTTTTAGCCTACGTCTCCGACCAAAGCGGCTACAGCGAGCTCTATCTCTACAATATAGAAAGTAGCGAACACGTCCAGCTCACCAGCGCTGCCCTAGACATAGCCGTCCCGGCCTGGGTCCAGGGCATGCGCGTTTTTGCCTTTGGCGCCGACAGTCGCCACATTTTCTTTACTCGTAGCAACGGCGGCACCCGCTGCGTCTACACCTGCAACCTAGACGACCACCAGGTCCACCCGCTAGAGACCTAGCCGACTACACCTACGTCGAACAGTTGACGGCAGCGCCCAGAGGCCAGGGATTGGCCTGTATCGCCTCATCAAGCCATACGCCATCCCGCATCGTCTGCTGCCAGCCCCCAAAGGAAGCGGTGGTAATCGCCCGCTCCGCCACCGAACACATTCGCCCAGCGGCTCTGGCCGCACCACAAAACCTCACCTGGGAGACCGACGACACCAAGGTCCACGGCGTCTATTACCCTCCTACTAGCACCGTTTGCAGCGGCCGTGGACTGCCACCTGCCATCGTTCTGGTCCACGGTGGCCCCACCGGTCAGTCGACCAACCAATTTGAGGGCCGCAACCAATTCTTTGCCACCCGGGGGTATGCCGTACTCGATGTCAATTACCGCGGCAGCACGGGTTATGGACGACACTATATGGAAGCTCTGCGCGGCCATTGGGGAATCTACGATGTCGAAGATGTCCTCAGCGCTGCCAACCACTTGGTAGAGGCGGGGCTGGCCGATCCCGACCGCCTCGTCATCATGGGAGGCAGTGCCGGCGGCTACACGGTACTGCGCGCCCTCACTGCCAAACCGGGCGCTTTTAAAGCGGGCATCTGCCTCTACGGCATATCAAATCTCTTTACCCTGGCCACCGATACCCATAAATTTGAGTCTAGATACCTGGATGCTCTCATCGGCCCGTTGCCCGAAGCCGGTGACCTCTACCGCCAGCGCTCGCCGATCTTCGCAGTGGAAGCGCTGCGCGATCCTGTAGCTATCTTCCAGGGTGCCGAGGACCGGGTCGTGCCGCTGGAGCAGGCCCAAACCATCGTCGAGTCGCTGCGCCAGCGCGGCGTAGCTCACGAGTATCACGTCTACGAGGGGGAGGGCCACGGTTGGCGACGCCCCGAAACCATCGCCGCCTTTTACCGCGCCGTCGAAGGTTTTTTAAAACAATACGTGCTCTTTACCTAAAGAATCCCGACAGGAAAAATATGCAGTACGAATGCGTTATCGGCATGGAAGTCCATGTGGAATTACAGACCGCCTCTAAGATGTTCTGTGCTTGCTCTGCCGATCATTTCTTGGTACCGGCCAATCAGCACATCTGCCCAGTGTGCACCGCCCAGCCTGGCTCCCTACCGGTGATCAATGGGCGCGCCATCGAATTGACCGTGATGACCGGCAAGGCACTCAACTGCCAGGTGCAGCCGCACAACGTCTTTGCCCGCAAAAATTACGTCTACCCGGATCTGCCCAAGGGCTACCAGATATCCCAATACGAACTCCCCCTATGCCTCGACGGCTGGCTCGACATCGACGTCGAAGAAGAAAAAAAACGCATCGGCATTGTCCGCGTACACCTGGAGGAGGACACCGGCAAATTGGTGCACGAGGGTGGTGCCAGCCTGGTCGACCTCAACCGCGCCGGTGTGCCACTGATGGAAATCGTCTCTGACTCCTCCATCCGCTCGGCCGACGAAGCCTATGCCTACCTGGTCAAAATCCGCCAATTGGTGCGCTACTTGGAGGCTTCCAGCGGCGACATGGAAAAAGGCGCCATGCGTTGCGAGGCCAATATCTCGGTACGCCCCCAGGGGGCTACTGAATACGGTACCAAGGTTGAGGTCAAAAATCTCAATTCCTTTCGTGCTGTGCGCAATGCCATCGACTACGAAATCCACCGCCAGGTCCAATTGATCGAAGACGGCGGCCAAGTCCAGCAAGTCACTATGGGTTGGGACGAACAAGCCGGCGTCACGCGCCAGCAGCGCAGCAAGGAATCCTCCGAAGATTACCGTTATTTCCCTGAACCCGACCTGCTCGACATCGAACTGACTCAGGAGTGGATCGCCGCCGTCGACACCCAATTACCCGAATTGCCCGATGCCAAAATCCAGCGCCTCGCCACCACCTACGGCCTGGCTGAACAAGATATAGGCCTTTTGGTCAACGACCGCGCTGTAGCCGACTACTTTGAACGGGCAGCACAAAACGCCGATCCCAAGCAGGTCAGCAATTGGATTACCCGCGACCTCTTCAGTCGCCTTAAAGAAGGCGAAGAGGATATCACCACCATCCGCGTGCAACCCGAAGCACTAGCCGAATTGATTGGCCTAGTGCAGGAAGGTAGTATTAATCAAAATGCCGCCGGCCAGGTCCTGGACGTGATGTGGGAAGAGGGGGGCACCCCCCGCGACATCGTCGCCGCACGCGGCCTGGGCCAGATATCCGATACCTCGGAGTTAGACGCCATCGTCGCCCAAGTTATCGAAGAAAATCCAGCAATGGTCGATAAAATAAAAGAAGGGGATTCCAAACCCCTCAACGCCCTGATGGGCCAGGTTATGAAAGCCACGCGCGGCAAGGCCAACCCGCAAATCGTACGGCAGCTCCTGCAGCAGCAAATAGAGACCAATTGAGAGGCAGAATATGATCATTCTAGCAGCCGTCCTCATTACCCTGGCTATTGGCGCCACCATTGTCACCTCGCACGAAATTGAACGCCTAAAAAAAGAGGTAACCCGGCTCGAAAATGTTCGCAACGAGGCACTGCATAACTTGCAGGAGGCCCAGACGCAGAAAAAGACAGCAGAAGGCAGCCGCGACCTCCTCGACAAAATCCGCAACGAGACCGAGGAGAAAATCAAGGGTCGGAAAAAAGAAATAGAAGAATTAAAAACACAGGCCCGCCCCGAACGCGAGGTCAAGTTGGGCGATCCCCGCCAACAGCAGCGCTCCGGCCAGGACGACAGCTAATTGGCCAGGTTTGCGCCGCCACAGGCGGTCGAGTATATTGAAAAAAATCGCCATTCCAAAACCAGGAGCCCATCATGGCAAAGAAAGTAGAGATCCAGTACTGCACTTCTTGAGGTTATATCAAAACAGCCGCCAGTTTGGCGGAGAGTTTACTCACAGAACACAAACAGGACATTTCGCAATGCGTCATCATACCATCCGATGGCGGGCGATTTGAAGTGAGCATCGACGGAGAGTTGGTCTTTTCGAAATTAGCCGAGGGCCGCTTTCCCGAAGCAGCAGAGATTAACGCTCATATCTAGAAAATGTTTTAATAGAACAAACAAAACCCGCTGGCTTAAAGGCTAGCGGGTTTTGTTTGTTCTACTCGTTGTAATAAAACTGCCTATTAACGCAACAACACCAGCCGCCCCACCTGGACAAACTCCCCAGCTTTGAGCCGAAACAAATACACCCCCGAAGCCACCGACCGACCTTGTGCGTCCCTGCCGTCCCAACTCTGGCGGTAATATCCCGGCTCCAATACCCCTTCTTGTAAACGGCGCACTTTCTGTCCCAGCATATCGTAAATCACCAATCCGACCGCCGCTGCCTCAGGCAAGTCAAAACGGATCGTCACGGCCGCATTAAAAGGATTCGGAAATCCCGGATGGAGCGCAAAACGCGCCGGTTTGCCACTGCTTACCTCTACCACCGCCGTCGCCCCCGGCTCCTGGTTCAAAAATGGCGCCCACTCTACCTCGCCCTTGATCAACGCTGCAATCTCGGTACTATCGGTCGTGCCCCAATAATTGTCCACCGCGTTCAGCGACAAGGACGAAAGATTCTCTAGCGCCGCCAGGCGGTTGCGCGCAAAGACATTGCCGCTGATTTCCAGCGGCACAGCTGTACCACTGAGGCGGAGGGCCGTACTATTGTTGACGAAAAGGTTGCCCTGAATCCGCGGCGCCGAACTTTGGGACTCAAACCCTAGGATGGCATTTTCAAAACGACTGCCGCGCACCGTCAAAGCGCCCACATTCTCTAACCTGAGGCCATCGTTATTGGCAAAACGACTCATCTCTATAGCGCCGCTGCTACCTGCCCCCAAAACCAACCCCTGGCGCAAATTGTCTTCAAAGACCGTGCTCCACACCTCCACCAGCGTCTCTTCTAGCGCAGCCCCCACTCCCAGATTGCGCACCACCTGGGCATCCTCAAACACTAGACGCTCCAGACCAGCGGCAACCAGACCACCTTGTTTATTGCCCGAAATCTCGCTGCCGTGCAACTCCACCGTGCCCTCCCACTGGCTCAACTCGAGCCCGTATTGGGAATTTCCGGCCAATGTGCTGTTCCACAACTCAATCTTCTGACCGCGCCCACCCACTGCGACCAGGCCGGAACGCGGGTCTTCCTCGTCTAGGCTGCCATTGCCCTCCAGGCGTACATCAATGGCTTGCATCGAGCAATTGCCCAAAAACACTCCGTCCAAACCATTGTTCTCCGCCGTCGTGCCGCGCAATACCACATGTCCGCTGCCCTGTGCGGCAATGCCCTGGCCAATAATAAACATGAAGTTCGTGCGATCCACTTCGACGCGGCCATTGACCAACAAATTCAAACCGCCTAGAGCGCGCTGGACACGGCTATCGGCCAGACTGAAGAGTGTGCCGTTTTCCACTTCGCCGCTAAAACCAAAACCGCATTGCTCTATTTGCAAAAAGCGGGCTTCGACGCGACCCGGAGAAACCAAACGCACGCCGTACCAAATCTCGTCGCGGGCGCTGGAATCCAATTCAAAAGAAGCGGCGCGTCCCGCCTCACCCTCCACTACTAACTCGCCAGCAACAATCAATTCCGTCAGCATTGGTCGAATGCCGTTGCCGCTCAGGTCGATGGAACTAAAACGCAACTCGGCGCCGGCTTCTACCACCATGCGGGCAGTAGCCGGCACTAACAAGTCTAGCGGAATGCGCTGCACGCCGGCAAAACGCGTAGTGCCCGCCGGCAAGCGGGTGCGCACCACGCCGTATTGGGCGTGCGCTACTTCTAGGCCATCCATCGACGCCTGGCCGTTTAATAAAAAAATGCCCAACCAGTCATTGGCCCGCTGCGGCGTTTCCCCCGAGACTAAGCGCACACTGCCCTGCACTTCTAACTCGCCGTAGACCAGCAATTCGCTGCGTTCCTCATTAAACCCTGTCCCGCGGCTGTCACCGCGCCCAAAGCGCACCTCTGTTGCTGCTGCCAGTGTCAGTCGCGCCCCGGGTTCTACGGTGATATCCCCGTCCACTAGCACCGTGCCAGACCAGGTCGTATCGGTCGCAATGTGGCCGGCCAGCGGCTGGCGCAGCAGAATATCGACCATCATGCGCCCACCGTCGGCGCGAATATTCTCCACTGCGAATCCCAGGGGCACGCGGCGCGCAAAACCCGCATGGGCATTGGTTGCCGGATTGCTATCGTAGGCAAAACGAGTGAAACGCACCCCGTCAAACGGATCGGTAGCGTCCCCCTGATTACCGTTGTGAGAACCGGCATAGGCGCTATCGCGCGCAAAGAAATCCAGATTGTCGCCGCCGTTCACCGGATCGGCAACGCCGCCGGGAAAACCGCGGTCGGCAAAAAGCCCGTCGGCGCAGACCAGGTCCACCTGCTTGTGGCGCTCTTCATCGTTGTCGGCGCGTTCGTCAACATGCCAGACCAGGAGCCCTTCACCCGGGATATTGCGGTCGTAGAACGAACCGGCCGTCTGGCGATTGGCCAGCAGGAAATACTCGTCCTGACTCAGCGCAATCTTGTATACCTTGCCGCCCTGGTCGATATCCTCAATGACCACGTCACGCAGACTCTCTTCCACCTCGACCAAGTTTTCGTTATCTGTGCCAATCCACCCCAATTGGGCTAGCGACCAGGCGCAAAAGGCATTGGGGCCGTCTTCCACACCCCATCCCAAGGTGCCCAAACCCATCAAACCCCATTTGCCGATGCCGGCGCTGTCCATCTCGGGCTCGATCTCGCCGCTGGCCGTTACCGCGCTTTGGTCGAACAAGTCCGGCAAACCCAATACGTGACCAAACTCATGGCACATGGTCCCGGCTGTCACCGTAAAGACGTGCCCCCGCTGTGTAGTGCCGCCAAACCCAGTAAAACGGCTGGGAATGCGGATAAAACCGCCGTCTGCGGCCCCATCGTCGCTAATGTAATCGGTATCCAATCCCAACGAAGCAAACCCCGTGGCCGAGCCTATGAAAAAATCCCGTGGCACGGTGAGCAAATTAATAAAAACGACATCCACGTAACCGTCGTCGTCTCCCGAATTAGGCACCCCGTCCGGCCCATCGTTGTCAAAACGCCCTAGGTCCACATCGCGGTCGGCCTGCTCCAAAATTTCTAGATTAAACTCACCGAATTTGCCCAGCGTCCCCGCCGCCGTCGCCGTATAAGCCGCCGCCGCCTGCAACGAACTGTAGCGCCGCGGCAATACCTCACCCTGCACAGTCAATTGGCCGCGCGACATTTCATTATAAAAGTGGGTAAAACTGCCCGGTCGATTGGCATTAAACAAATCGCCGGCCCACGAAGGCGCCGCATCCTCTCCTTCGGCCTCTCCCTTGAACTTAGTAAAAATAACCAGGGCACTAATATTGCCCCTGGTATCTACCGCCACCTTGCCGGCCCGTAGCGGCTGCCCCACATCGCGCCAACACAAGACTTCCGCATAGCTAGTATTTAACAAAAGGCAGATCGCTAGCATAAACCAAAGGAGACAAGACCGCACAAAAAGGCCCCTGGAGACGGTCCTGGAAAGAAGATCTGTGTGTCGAAGCCCTAACGGGACGAATTTACGACACCCTCTCCAGAGCTGCCCCCAAGGGCTGCCCAACGATTTATCTATCCTAAACACTCACTAGCCCAACGACTCAAACGTGTTACCGAATTGCTCCAAGCCAAATCCACCTTTACCGCGCAATTCACTGCGCGAAGCCACCAGCACACGCGCCTGATTGTCCGTCTGCCGCATATGAATCTGCCGCCCCTGCAATACCCCCCCGGTGCCCTCTAGCACTTCGTCGACCAGACCGCCCATAAGCGCTGTGGTAGAACGCACCTGCCCGCTCAACTGGTGCAAGAGCCCGCGCCCGCCCGTCGGCAACTCAAAAAGAGAATTTTGTTGCTCGCGGCGCTCTTCGGCACGCTGCTGTAATGCCTCTGGCCCCAAGCTCGCAAGCGGATGGTCCGCCGGCGGTCCCCCAGTCGCCCGCAGTGAATCGATGCCCTGCCCATCGCGCAGCAAATTGACATTAAACGCCGTGCGCGGCTTTTGTTGCAGACTGCGCATGCGCAGATCATTGCTCGAAAGCCGCTGGCCCTCCTTGCTTGCGGTGGCAGGAATTAGCATATCTACTTACCGAACGGCTCTTCGGGCGGCTGCGGGTTCTGACACTCGCGAATGAACTCCTGTGTCTCCACCTCGTAGGTGAGAAAGGGGTCGTCGAGATTGAGATATTTCTCGTCTTCTACGTAGATCGAATCCCAGTCGATCACGTAACGCGCCTTTTGTCCAGTGAGAGAGCGCATCACCTGGGCGCGCGACCAGGCCCGCGTATTTTGCGGCGGTGTGACAATGGCGCGATTGACGCGCTCCTCGTCGACCACTGTTTTCATAGTGCCGCGGTCGCGCAGCTCGAAGTAGAGCCCTTTGGCCGGATTGAGATTGTGGTATTCCAGATCTAGACTCTGAACCCACGGATCGTGCCAGTCGAGCTTTTCCTGGCGCATAAAATTCTCCAACAACCACTTCTTAGCTACCCAGTCGACCCGGTCGATCAGGCACATGGGGTCGTGTAATAAGGCATCGAGTACAAAGCGCCACTCCTTGAGGACCCAATCACATTCCTCGTCGCGGCCGCGCAAATAGCGCTCGGCCAACTCCAGGTAATAAAATTGGACCTCCGCTGCCGTAGTGTAGGAGCCATCCTTCAACTGCACTTCCCACTTGAAAGTGAGATCGCGCGAAATGTCGCGGATGGCCTGCACCGGGTCCAATAACTCGATATCGGGCACCACCTGTTCTTCTATCAAATCTAGTATCAACGCCGTGGTGCCCACCTTGAGCGCCGTGGCGTACTCCGACATATTCGAGTCGCCTACCAGCAAGTGCAAGCGCCGGTACAGGCCCCAATCGGCTAGTGGCTCGTCGCGCGTATTGATAATGGCGCGGCTAAACTGAATCCATTGGTAAATTTCGGTGACAATGTGGTCAGCCCGCTGCGAGATCTGGTAGGTGACCCCCTCGTCCTCGGCGCTGCCGTACTCGAAGATATCGGTATGGCAACCCACCCGCCCGGAGCCGGCGAAGATTTGCCGCGTCACAAAGAAGGGCAGCATGGCCGGCAACAACACCTGCGAGAAAGGCACTTCGCGCCGCACTAGGTAATTTTCGTGGCAACCAAAGGTCGCCCCAGTATAATGGTCGATATTATTTTTAAAAAAAGACGACGTCTCGGCCAGACCCAATTGTTCCAGAGCGCGCTGTACCAAGACCTCGCCAGCCCGGTCCGTCACCACCAGATCGAAGATATCCGAACACTCGGGCGTGGCGTACTCGACGTGGCCCATATCGATGTAGAGGCGGCCGCCATTAAACAAAAAACCCCCGTTGCCCGGGGGCTCGTCGCGGCCC
>Ga0114999_10007785_pt1 | contig 12099 bp, 4 predicted proteins | sample ArcticOcean_MG_C_3_FD_89820 | JGI IMG/M metagenome (GOLD analysis project Ga0114999, IMG submission 89820) | Marine microbial communities from western Arctic Ocean - ArcticOcean_MG_CB8_126 | ecosystem: Environmental > Aquatic > Marine > Oceanic | place: Arctic Ocean: Canada Basin | collected...
ACTCAAGAACCTCAAGGTTCTCGGCCTCTCGGGAACCCGCATCACCGACCGCAGCCTGGAACACCTTGCCGGTCTCAAGGGCCTCTCGTCACTGTTCGCTCTCGGGACCAAGGTCACCGACGCCGGAGTGGCCAAGCTCGGCAAGGCCCTGCCCGACTGCGACATCAGCCACTGAGACACCAGGCCGGTCATGGGTACGACTCGACGCCGCTGATGCCTTCGCACAGTCCTGCCGAACTGTCGCAGTCACTCCAGCATCGCGCACATTTCGACTCGCCGAGCGATGTAAAAACCCATCCGTTAGGATGGTGTCAAAGATTCTTGACGCCTGATATTGGAAGACTCCTTGATGATCAGACAACTTGCGTCCTGCCTGTTGCTTGTCTGCCTGGCAGGCAATATCGATGCCGCCGAGCGGCCGAATATTCTCTTCATCATGGCCGACGATCATGCGTGTAACGCGATCAGTGCTTACGGCGGGCGGTTGGCCAAGGTGGCCCCCACCCCGAACATCGACCGCATCGCTAAGGAAGGGATGCGGTTGAATAAGTGCTATGTGACCAATTCGATTTGTACTCCCAGCCGCGCCGTCATCATGTCCGGCCAACATTCCAATGTGAATTCAGTGCGGACGTTAAATGATGCGTTTCCCGGTCCGAAGTCGGGCACGCCCAATGTCGCAGACATTTTACGTCGTTCGGGCTACGAAACGGTGTTGTTTGGCAAATGGCACTTACGGTCCGAGCCGTGGGGTTTCGACTATTGGAACGTGGGACCGGGGCAGGGTTTTTATCACAACCCGGTCTTCGTTTCCTCAACCGACGACATTGCGTACAGCCAGAATTTGGCGAGAAAGATTCCTCGCACCGACGGCTATTACACCGATCTTGTGACGGATTACGCACTCGATTGGTTGAAGAAGCGAGAGGATGGAGAGAAACCGTTCTTCATGATGCTGCACCACAAGGCGCCGCATGGAAAGTGGGAACCCCCAGCGCGTCACAAGAAGTACCTGGCGGACGTCAAGATTCCGGAGCCGGACAGTTTGTGGGAGGATTTTTCCCATCGCTCTGAGGCGACTCGCAAGATGGGCACGTCGATCACCAGTCGGCTGGCTCCGCGGCGGACGATGGTCGCCGATGTGCAAAAGGCCAATTGGCCCGCCGGTTCGGTCGACTTGTCTGGCCTGACGGACAAAGAGCAAGGCAAGGCCGCCTATCAAAAGTACCTTCACGATTACCTGGGCTGTGTGAAAGCCGTTGATGAAAACGTCGGCCGCGTTCTCGATTACCTCGACAAATCGGGCCTCGCGAAAAACACCATCGTGGTTTACACCTCCGACCAAGGCATGTTTCTCGGCGAACACGATTATTTTGACAAGCGGTGGATTTACGAAGAGTGTTTTAAAATGCCCTTCCTCATCCGCCTGCCGGGTACGGTTCCTGCTGGTTCGGTGAACGACACGCATCTTTGTTCCAACCTGGACTTCGCTCAAACGTTTCTCGATTTTGCCGACGTGTCCGAGGCTCCGGAGATCGCCAAGATGCAAGGCCGAAGTCTTCGGGAAATCGTCTCGGGTCAGGCGCCGAAAGACTGGCGGGACGCCGTTTACTACCGTTATTGGATGCACCTCGCCCACCATCACATTCCGGGCCATTACGGAGTGCGGGATGATCGCTACAAGCTCGCGTTCTTTTACGGATTGCCGTTGGATGCGAGTCTCGGCAGGGGAAAGTTCGGCCCGTCCACGCCGGGCTGGGAACTCTACGATCTCGAAGATGATCCACATGAGTTGAACAACGTCTACGAAGAACCGAGGTATGCGGCGGTCGTTGAACGATTGAAAAAGCGACTGACCCAACTCAAGAAGCAATACGGCGACACGGATGATCGCTATCCGGCGTTGATGAGGAGGCGAAGCGGCCTGTTCGACATGAGCGCGATTCGCGATCCGTCCACACTGAAAGTCGAGGTCCTTCAGGACTGGCATCACGTCGATGGCGAGGTTCCTACGCGGCAAAAATTGATTACGATTCACGTCGGTGACGTGTTTCCCGGCGAGCCGTATCGCATGCCGGTGCGGATGGTCGTTCCCGCAGATCGCAAAGCGAAGGGATTTCATCTGACCGGTGGCAATCGTCCCGATAACCTGAATCGGGATACTCGGCTGCAGCCCATCGACCGGGAGTTGATCCAAGGCGGAGTCGGCCTGGTTTACACGGTGGTTCAGGTTCTGAAGGCGTCGGGACTTGGCGAGCTGGGCCGCCGTTCGGAGGAACGGTTTTCCAAAACGCTGAATCCTCACGACAAGATTCAATACTGGGCCTGGCCAGCGACAATGATGCGAGCGGTCACAGCGGCGTATTCGGAGCAGGAGTACTTTGCAGTTGGCAAGGTGGCGATGTCCGGCGGGTCGAAGAACGGCGCAACGCCTTCGCTGGCGATCATTCACGACGAACGCATGACCGCAGTCTTTGCCAGCGTCTCGCCGATATGGGATTCCCCGTTGCGTCTTTGTGAGCGTGAAGCGTGGGATGAATTACAACGTGTCGCCGGCCCGTTTCGGCACCCGTTTCTTGGCGGACATTACGGGCCGATTTTCAATCGTGCGGCGCTCGCGGCTGGTCATCCATGGAAAGACTTACAGAAGTTGGCTCGGAACATTTCCGACAGCGTGTTTATCTCGCGAAACCTCGAACAGCTCCGCGCTCGCAACGTCGACATGCTATTTCACCCCGGCACGCATGATTTCGTTGCATTCGATATGGCTTGGGGCGGTCAGCATCACCCCACGATTCCAATCTACCTGCGAGCCAACAGCGGCCACGGCCAAAGAAAAGGCCACCCCGCTGCGGAACGCATGGAACAGAACAGGTCGGCCTTTCTCCTGGAACATTTTTTCGACGAAGTCGATCCGCTGCTTGAATCTCCCGAGGTGCAACATGCGCTGGATGAGGGAAAGTTGAATGTCACCGTTCGCTTCAAGAGGGGTTCGGGCGAAGAGACTGGTCGCATCTTTTGGATATATGATCGAGCATCAGACGGCAGCCCTGGCTATCTTCGAAAACTCATTCCCGACAATAACTGGGCCGAGATGCAACACGACAAGCAGCGAGGCGTTTGGACCGCCACTGTCACGCTTGAGCCGACCGCCAAACGCATCGACTTGTTTACCAATCACCGGAAGTCCGTGCGTTACGGGGACAAGCAATATTCCACATACATTTCCAGCCCCTACACGCGAGTCGGATTGACTGCCGGCAAGACCGTTGGCCGGGAGAATTAGAGTCGGAGTGTCTCACTGTGTGAGCTCCCGTGAACGACAACTGAAAGAGAGCAAGGCAAATGAGTTTGAATCGCATCATTCTCGCCTCGGCGGTCCTGCTCGGTTCCGCCGGTCAATCTGACGGAGAGACGGCCGCGTTGCCAACGAAGCCCAATGTCATCCTGATCATGGCTGATGATCTGGGCTACAGCGATTTGTCCTGCTATGGCAGTGAAGTGCTCAGGACTCCCATCTTGGACAAGATGGCGAGCGAGGGCATGCGGCTGACGAGCTTTTACGCGGGGTGTACCGTGTGTACGCCATCCCGCATGGCGCTGTTGACCGGGGCCTATCCGGCGCGGGTTGGTTGGCGTGGGGGGGTGGTTGGATACGGAGTCAGGACTGTCAACGGGCTTGCGCCCGAGGCATTGACGATTGCCGAGGTCTTCAAGTCGGCCGGTTATTCGACCGGCCTGTTCGGCAAGTGGCATCTGGGGGATGCGGCGTCGATGCTACCAATGGAACAGGGTTTCGAAACGGCTTTTTACATCAACAAGAGCAACAACCAGACCAAGAAGCTATTTCGAGGCGACGAGTTGATCGCGAATCCGTTCGACAACCGTCGGCTGACGGAGCAGTTCACCGTCGAGGCAATCCGGTTCATCCAGGCCGAACGCGATCAGCCGTTCTTTCTTTATCTGCCTCTCACTGCTCCACATTTTCCGGCACAGGCGCATCCGGATTGGCAGGGTAAGTCGAAGTTGGGCGCGTACGGCGATGTGGTCGAGGAGTTGGATAGCCGCCCCCCTTACCCCATTGGGGATGGAGTCCCTGGCTTATCCCGCGTTCGTCGCGATGGCGCCAGTTCCCGCTATTTCCTAGTTCGGTTATTCGAACGACCGTCGAGATAGTTCATAACCCATGGACACAATGTGATCGCGATGTGCAAGTTCTCAAAGCTGGAGATAACGTAATGCGACTCAGAGAATGGTGGATGCGAGGTGCCCGTTGGTCAGCATCAGCTTCACGAGCAAGGCGTCGCCAACGCTGGTGTGACATCCCGTCGGCAGTCGAACTTCTGGAGGACCGATTGGTCCTCTCCGGATTCCCGCAACCCGACTTCCATCTCACAGACGTCAACGAAACGTCCAACTCCACCGGCCAGGCCGTCTCACCCCGAGACTACCTCGAAGAGGTCTCGGCGTGGTACTTCGCCCACGCCACCTGACCGTACTGTCGAAGCCAGTTTGGCTTCCTCGACCAGATGCAGCAGGAGCTCGACTCCGAGAATCCTGAATTGGCGATCAGCATCCTGGGTGTCAACGAGTTAGGTCACGACTCGGACAACTCTCTGATGACAGCCGGCCGCGACCTGCCCTGGCTGCAGGACATCGATGACGGCGGCGACGGCAACTCCGACACGTGGAATTCCTGGGACGTCACCTTCCGCGACGTGATCATCACCGACTCAAACAATGTCCAGGTCACCGCTTACAACCTGACCAACAACGACCTGGCCAACGCCGACAACTTCGCCACACTGAAGCAGTTGCTGATCGACGCCGCCTCGGCCACGCCCGGGATCGCGACGATCGCTGACCAGACTCTGACCAGACTCTGACGGCCGGTTCTCCTCTGCACATCCCGCTCAACGGCTTCGACCCCGCCGGCGGCCAATTGACGTTTACCGTCGAGAGTTCCGACCCGCTGGTCTCCGCCGAGGTGCTCACCGGCAACCGCAGCCTAAGAATGCAGGTCGACGACTTTGGGGCGATGACATTCGAGTTGTTCGAAACGCGGACTCCGCGGGCAACGGCACAGATCATCGAGCTGGCCGAGAGCGGATTCTATGACGGCACGATCTTCCACCGGGTCATCGATAACTTTGTGATCCAGGGCGGTGACCCAACCGGCACCGGTGCCGGTGGCTCGACGCTCGGTGACTTCGACGACCAGTACCACGTCGACCTGCAATACAACCGAACCGGCCTGATAGGAATGGCCAAGACAACCGACGACACCAATGACAGCCAGTTCTTCATCACCGAGGGACCCATCCGGCACCTCGATTTCAACTACTCGATCTTCGGCGTGCTGACCGAGGGCGAGGATGTCCGTGCCGCGATCAGTGACGTGGCGACCGACGGTGGTGACCGTCCGCTGGACCCGGTGGTGCTGCACGAGGTCGAGATCTTCGATGACCTCGAAAACGGCGTCCTGATGCTCTCGGCCGCCGAGGGATCAAGCGGGTCCGCGACAATCACCGTCACCGTCAGCGATTCACTCGGCAACCAGGCCTCCCGGAGCTTCGAAGCCACAGTCGTCACCGACCTGGACCCCAGTGCCAACGGCAACCCGTTTCTGGACGACATCGCCCCGGTCCGCATGGAAGCCAACTCCACAACCAGCTTCACGCTCACAGCCCAGGATGCCGAGGGAGACGCGGTGGAGTTCCTCGGAGAAGACGAGCTGTCCGCCATCCTCTTTTCCAGTCAAATACCCACCCTCCCCACGGAACTGGTCTACTCGGTCGATGCGACGACGGGAGTGGTCATCGTGACGGCGAGTGACAACTTGATCGGCGAGCACCAGGTCCGCGTCGGCGTCCGCAAGCCGGGCACTGTTGGGAACGACTCGACCATCGATTCTCAACTCGTCTCGATCACTCTCGGCGTGATCACCGTCGACGCCAACGACCATTCCTCCGGCACACAGGCCTCCGACGGCACGCCCGATACGATCTCGCTGCGTCGAAACGGCACCGACTACAACGTCTCAGTCAACGGCGAAATCGTCCGCACTATCGACGAGTCGCTCGTGCACGCGATCGACCTGGTCGGATCCAGCGACGACGATCTCTTCGAAATCGACTGCAGCAACGGCCCACCGGTGATGCCCGGAGGAGTGGTGATCACCGGCGGCAGCCAGCAAACCGCCGACGGCGATTTGCTCTCACTACACACCGGCAGCTTCCTCTCCGTCACGCACCGCTTCACAGACGCCTCCTCGGGGACCATCACGCTCGAGACCAACGCCCCGATCAGCTACTCGGGCCTGGAACCGATCAGCGACACCCTGTTGGCCAATGACCGGGTCTTCGAGTTCGGTAACGGCGACGACCAGGTCACCGTGGGTGACGACTCGGACAACGCCAACGGGATCTCCAGGATCTCGAGTATCGCATCCAGCGGGACCGTCGACTTCCAGATGACCCCCGGCGGACGGATCGTCATCCGCGGTGGCAACGGCAATGACCAGATCACGGCCGGAGACCTTGATCCGACCGTGTCCACGTCTCTGACGGTCAGTGGCGACTCGGGCAACGACACGATCGATGCCTCGGCCATGACCGATCAGGTCACACTGCTTGGCGGAGGCGGTGCAGACAAGCTGGTTGGAGGCAGCAACAACGACAAACTCCGGGGTCAAGGAGGCAGCCTCGACACGCTGACCGGCGGCCCTGGGAACGACACACTGGATGGAGGTTCGGGTTACGACCAGGTTTCCGAATCCCAGGACAGCGACTTCACCGCCAGTAACACCGAGTTAGTCGGCGCGGGGACTGACACGCTAAACGACATCCAGGTCCTCAGTTTGACTGGCGGCGCAAGCAATAACACGTTTGACGGATCAGCATTCACCGGTCGGTTGTTCCTGAACGGTCGCGGTGGCCAGGACACACTGACGGGAGGTCCGGGTGCGGACCGTCTGTTTGGTGGAAGTGGCCGGGACCTGATCGTTGGTGGTAACGGTGGGGACGCTCTCTTCGGCCAGGGTGGCAACATGGACACGCTGATTGGAGGAGGGGGTAACGACAAGCTCAATGGCGGGATTGGCCACGACAGCCTGGTCGGCGGCGGTGGCGACGACGTTCTGACAGGCGAGAGCGGCAACGACACGATCGATGGCGGCGACGGGACCGACCGGTTGTACGAACGGTCCAACGTTGACATGACGCTGACCGATGCCAGCCTGAGCGGCGGGATGGGCAGCGACGTGCTGATGAGTATCGAGTCGGCCTACCTCAAGGGCGGCAACAGCAACAACCGCCTTGATGCCTCAGCCTTCTCGGGCCCCGTCACGCTGATCGGCGTGGGCGGTGCCGACACGTTACGCGGCGGAGCGGGCAACGACATGCTCAACGGTCGCTCGGGTAACGACTCGATCACCGGCGGTGACGGCGACGACACGCTGCAGGGCCTGCGTGACAACGACGTGCTGAACGGTGGTGCGGGCAACGACTGGCTCGACGGGGGAACACAGGATGACAAGCTAAGCGGCTGGACGGGTGACGACGAACTGTACGGCCGCAGCGGCAACGACACGATCGTTGGAGGCGAGGGGAACGACAGCCTCTACGGGGCCAGCGGGTATGACATCCTGCAGGGTGACGACGGCAAGACCGCCACGTTGCACAGCCGTGACGACGACCGGTTGGATGGGGGGGCCGGTGACGACACGGTCCGCGGTGGCGGCGGCAGCGACACGATGCTCGACGCCTCGGAGATCGACGAGAACTTCGCCTACTGGGCCGAGTGGGTCGACGCGGTGTAGCATGGCCGCAGTGTGTCGGGCTTGAGTCGTGGTCTCTGCCTGGGGATTCCTCACGGGTGCCCGCTCGTTTGAGGTTTGGACTTCCTCAATGGCACAATGCAGCTTGTGCAACGTTGATGTTCTTTCGGAGATAAAGCGATGCTGTTGAAGAACTGGCTGGCGGAATTGCTTCGAAAGCAACCTCTCTCCCGGCGGTCCATTCGTCGTAGGCGAAATGGCGATGTTGCTTCGGCAGCCGAGTTACTGGAAGACCGCACGTTGTTGTCGACGTTCACCGTCAACAGTACGGCCGACACGGTGGATGCGAACCCCGGTGACGGCGTGGCGGCGGATGCGTCGGGCAACACGACGCTGCGTGCGGCGATCATGGAAGCCAACAGCCTGTCGGGTGACGACACGATCAACCTGCCGGCGGGGACCTACACGCTTTCGATCGCAGGGACGGGAGAACAGGCCGCAGCCACTGGAGACCTGGATGTCACTGCTTCAGACGATGGCCTGACAATCATCGGTACCGGCTCGACGGTCTCGGTCATTTCCGCCGGCGACTCCTCACGAGTGTTCCAGGTCCTCGGTGGCGCCAGCCTGAGACTGGAGTCCCTTCAGATCACAGGCGGCAATCAACCGTCGTTGTTTGGAGACAACTACGGTGGTGGCATCTGGAACAACATCAACGGGACGCTGGAGATCGAAGACAGTTTGATCACGGACAACGACGCCAAGGGTGGCGGTGGCATCTACAACCAAGGCAGCGCCACGATCACGAATTCGACCCTATCGAACAACTCAACACCGTTTTCCGGCGGTGCGATTGACAATACGGGAACGCTGACCGTCGAGAGCAGCTTGTTCAGCGGCAATCTGGGCGCGAACCATGCCGCGATCCGCAACACCTCCGGATCGATCACGTTGCGGAATTCGACCCTCACGGACAATTCGGCGACGTTCACCGGTGGAGCAATCGGCAACGAGGACTTTGGGACCCCGGCCGAGTTGACCGTGATCAACTCGACCATCTTCGACAACACTGCCAACGGTGCCACCCGCATTGGCGGAATCGTCAATTATGGCACGGTGACCATCAGGAACTCGATCGTCGCCGGAAACACCGGCGACGCCGACATCGCCGGGGCGTTCGTTTCGGACGGCAACAACCTGATCGGCAATGTTGGATCGGCAAGCGGTCTCACCAACGGTGTCAATGGTGACATTGTCGGGACCACTGCTTCGCCCGTCGATGCGCGACTCGGCCCGCTGGCCGACAACGGCGGCCCCACGCTGACACACCTGCCCGCCCCCGACAGCCCGGTGATTGACGCGGGTTCCAACACGGATGCTCCCGCTGACGACCAGCGGGGAGTTGCTCGCCCTCAGAACAGCTCCGGGTTTGCCACGTTCGTCACCCAGCCGGCGATCAGCACGGCGGCAGACTATGCCCGAAGCGTGTTTGCGATTGATCTGGACGGTGATGGTGACACCGACGTCCTTTCCTCATCCGGTTCTGATAACAAGATCGCGTGGTACGAGAACGACGGCAGCGGGAGCTTCACGTCTCACACGATCACGACTACCGCAAATGGCGGCAACCACGTGATTGCCGTGGACGTGGACGGCGACGGTGACATCGATGTACTCAGCGCGTCTTACAGCGATAGCACGGTCGCCTGGTACGAGAATAACGGGAGCCAGGACTTCACAAAACGGACCATCACGTCTGGCGCGTCTGGAGCCGAGTGGGTCTTTGCCATAGACATGGACGGTGACGGCGACATCGACGTCATTTCCGCGTCGAGTCTTGACGACAAGATCGCGTGGTACCGAAACGACGGAAGTGAGAACTTCACCGCCCTGACGATCAGTACATCCGCGGACAGGGCTCGCAGCGTATTTGCGACCGACGTGGATGGTGACGGCGACATCGACGTGCTCTCCGCGTCGAACTGGGATGACACGGTTGCTTGGTACGAAAATGACGGCAGCGAGAACTTCACGACACATACGATAACGACGACGGCAGACGGTGCTTTAGAGGTCTTCGCAATCGACCTCGATGGCGATGGTGATATCGATGTCCTCTCGACGTCCGGGGGTGATGACACGGTTGCCTGGTATGAGAACGACGGAAGTCAGAACTTCTCGGCACATACCATCACGAGTTCCCTGGATCGTCCTGACGGATTGTATGTGGCGGATCTCGATGCGGACGGTGACCTTGATGTCCTCTCGGCATCGCAGAATGACGACACGGTCGCCTGGCACGAGAACGACGGCAGCCAGAACTTCACCTCGCATACAATCAGCACCTCCGCCGATGGGGCGGAGGGCGTGTTTGCGGCCGACCTTGATGGCGACGGGGACCTCGATGTTCTCTCGGCATCACAGAATGACGACAAGATCGCGTGGTATGAGAACACCGGGCTGGTCGACATCGGTGCGGTGGAAATCCAACCGACTACGATCTCGGGGGCCAAGTACCAGGACCTGGACCGCGACGGTCAGCGGGACGCCGGAGAACCCGGCCTGGCGGGTTGGACGGTCTTTCTGGACACCGATGGTGACGGGTTGTGGGATGTGGGAGAACGACAAACGGTGACCCTCGCCGATGATCCGGCGACGGCAGGGATCGACGAGACGGGGACATACACGTTCTCTGGCCTGACACCCACTTCGTACACGGTGATCGAGGTCCCACAGGCCGGTTGGCATCAGACCGGACCGCCGGGCATACAGTTTCACTACAGGGTCGACAGTTCCACCGGTGATAATCCCGAGAGTGTCGCGGCCCACGCCGATCTGGACGGTGACACCGACCTGGACCTGGTGGTGCTCAATCGCAACGACAGCAAGATCTCGGTCCGCACCAACGACGGCACGGGTGTCTTCAGCGAGCACGTCCTGATCGATACCGGGTTGCCGGTTCCTTACACGCTCGTCGTGACCACCGGCGATGTCGATGCCGACGGCGATGCCGATATCATCCTGGGGCTGAACACCGGTGGATCCGGCAGCGGAACGGTCCGGATCTATTTCAACGACGGTGAGGCCAATTTCCAGCAGGGTGGACAGTACGGACTCGCTGGTGGCACGACACCGGTTTCGGTGGCGGTCGCCGACCTGGATGGCGATGGAGACCTCGACCTGGCCACGGCCAACTACAACGAGAACACCACGTCGCTGCTGTTTAACAACGGCAACGGCACGTTTTCGGGTGCGGTCGAACTGACGAACAATCCCGACGCGGGGGCCAATTCGCATTCGGTGATTGCCGGCGACCTCGACGCGGACGGCGACAACGACCTTGTCGTCTCGATCTGGCCCAAGGGCGTCTCGGTGCTCGAGAACAACGGCGACGGGACCTTTGCTGCCTATGTCCTGCACGAATTTGTCGGATCGGGTGAGGCACCGGCAAAGGCAACCCTCGCCGATCTCGACGGAGATGGCGACCTCGACATCGCCGCGGCCAACTCGGGTGCCGGGGCTGCCGCTGTGATGCTCAACGACGGAGATGGCGGTTTCTCCGGGTTCGTCAACTACGACGCTGACAGCGCGGCCTACGGGATCGTCGCGGGCGACTTCGATGGGGACGGTGACATCGACCTGGCGATCACGAGTGGTGCGGAAGACACGCTCAGCGTGCTGGAAAACCATGGCGACGGAACGTTTGCCGCGCCGCTGATCCTGGCGACCGGCGACAACCCCGGTCCAATTGATGCTGGTGACTTCAACGGGGACGGCCTTGCTGACCTGGTCGTCAGCAACACGGTCGACGATTCGGTGTCAGTGTTCCTGAACCTGTTTGGAACCTATTCCGTGACACTGGCGGCCGAGGAGGTCTCGGCTGGAAATGATTTCGGTAACCACGCCGGCCAGATCCAGGGCACGAAGTTCCATGACCTGGATCGCGACAGTGTTCGCGATGCGGGTGAACCGGGCCTGGCCGGCTGGACCGTGTTTCTGGACACAAACACCAATGGGCTGCTTGATGCGGGAGAGGCAAGCACCGTGACCCGGGCCGACGACCCGGCCACCGGGGACGTGGACGAAACCGGTGAATACGCGTTCTACGGTCTCGGGGCCGGTACGTTTGACGTTGTCGAGGTGCAGCAGGATGGATGGACCCAGACGTCACCGCGTACGCCAGGGTTCTTTGCCGAGGACGGAATCGAGACAAGTGCGACGCACGAATTGGTGTCGGCCGACCTGGATGGTGACGGCGATGAAGACCTGCTGAGCGTTGACCGAGTGAACGACCGGTTGCGGGTGTTGTTTAATAATGGCGA
>Ga0114999_10007789_pt1 | contig 12095 bp, 9 predicted proteins | sample ArcticOcean_MG_C_3_FD_89820 | JGI IMG/M metagenome (GOLD analysis project Ga0114999, IMG submission 89820) | Marine microbial communities from western Arctic Ocean - ArcticOcean_MG_CB8_126 | ecosystem: Environmental > Aquatic > Marine > Oceanic | place: Arctic Ocean: Canada Basin | collected...
ACGTAAAACTCCAGGGAGTTTGTCCGGGCCGATGAAAACAAGTGCGACTGCGGCGATGATAATCATTTCGGGAAGCCCGATTCCAAACATGCGAAAGCTCCATGTGAGATTGTGCAAATTTTAAGATACTGCTAGGATAAGTCATCAAATAGATTATCTTGCTCTGAAAGGAAAAGCAATGCAGGACTTTATAGCTGTGCTGGATTTTGGAAGTCAGTACGCTCATCTGATTGCAAAACGAATACGACATTTAGGAGCCTACACCCAAATTTTTTCTCCATCCGCAAATGAGGATTCGCTGCTGCAGGCTAAAGGCATAATACTTTCAGGAGGCCCATCTTCAGTTTATTCAACTGATATTCCTGAGTTTAATTCAAAAATATTAGAGATGGATCTACCTATACTAGGTTTGTGTTACGGTCATCAATTGATCGCCAAAGAATTTGGTGGAACAATCACCAACAGCGGGAAAGGCGAATTCGGCAAAGCAGTCTTAACTCAGACTGCGGATTTTCCAATTTGGAAAAACGTTAGTTTTCCGAATCAGGTATGGATGAGTCACCAGGACAGTGTCACAGAATGTCCTCCGGATTTTGAAGTCACGGGAGTTACTGAATCCGGATGTGTTGCAGCCATGAATCACCGAAATCGTCCGATTTATACTCTGCAGTTTCATCCGGAAGTAAATGACTCGGAACAGGGCCAGACAATGCTGGAAAATTTTGTCAACACCTGTGACGTGCACTCCCGTTGGTCTATGGAAACTTTTATTGCGGAGACAACTGAACGGTTGATTCAGGAAGTTGGTGAGCTTAAAGTTTTGATGTTTATCAGTGGCGGTGTGGATTCGTCGGTGGCTTTTGCACTGTTAAATAAAGCTCTTGGAAAAGAAAAAATCATGGGACTTTACATCAATAACGGTTTCATGAGAAAAGATGAAAGTACTGAAATTATTGACCGTTACCAAAAGAATGGGTATGACAACATTGAAGCAAGAGATTACAGTACGTTTTTTCTGGATGCGGTTTCAGACCAAGTTGATCCGCAAATTAAACGACATAAAATCGGAGCAACTTTCATTCAGATGCGTGAGAAATTTTTGAGCGAATTGAATTTGTCTGAAGCTGAATGGATGCTGGGACAGGGAACACTCTATCCTGACATTATCGAGTCAGGCGGTACCGAACACGCTGAAGTAATAAAATCACATCACAATCGTGTGCAGGAGGTATTAGATTTGATGAGCTCAGGCAAAGTTGTAGAACCACTCAAAGATCTTTACAAGGATGAAGTACGGCAGGTTGGAACTCTCTTGGGTTTACCGGACTCTATAGTCTGGCGGCATCCTTTTCCAGGTCCCGGACTTTCAATCAATGTTTTATGTGCCAACGGCGATGAGATGTTTCCGGAGCTTGAGAAAACAGCCGCGGAAGTCTCAGACTGTCTGAAGAATAGTAATTGTGAAAGTCAAATTCTTCCTGTGCGTTCTGTCGGAGTACAGGGTGATCAAAGAACTTACACACCTCCGGCTGCGCTGCGGAATGCTCCACGTGACTGGGACTGGCTGGAAAATGAGGCAACGCTTTTAACAAATGAAGTCCGTAACATTAACCGTGTTGTCCTGCAACTGGGATCAAACTCTAAAGATGCAAATGCTCATTTTTTAATTCGTAAAGCTTTTTGCGATAGTGAGCGACTCGATCTGTTGAGAGAGGCAGATTATATGGTAACTCAAATGCTGAAAGATAATTCTCTGATGAAGGAAATATTTCAGTTGCTGGTGATCTTGCTGCCGATATCCAAAACTGGAAAAGAAGACAGTCTGGTCTTGCGACCGGTTATTTCTGAAGATGTAATGACTGCTAAATTTGCTCGTATCGATTGGAATTTACTTGATCCTCTGGTAGAATCATTACTCGGCCTTGCCGGAATTGAAACAGTCTTTTACGATATCACTCACAAACCTCCTGGTACGTTTGGTTGGGAATAATTGAAAACAGCTGAATACTAAAACAATACTGAAAATTAACTCATAAAAAAAGTCAAGGAAGTGGTTGCAGAAAGTTTTTAACGTTGCTTGTTTTCAGCTTGAGTTTAGGTTATTTGCAACACCAATAACTAAAATTGACAAAATCAAAAGAAATTATCATTCCCGTGAAAACGGAATTCAGAAACATGTAAGCAGTTGAAATAATTAATTCATCAACTTGCATAAATGAAAAACAAACCTAGAATTTACCATGCTATTTAAGAATTCTCCAAAACTAACAACTATTTATTCAAATGCTTGACCAACGTCTTTTCGCCAACATAGATTGGGTTCTATGTTTTTTAGTTTTGCTGATTTCCGGTGTGGGTTTGATTGCACTTTCTTCTGCAACAATCGGGAGTCCCGGGAAGGAAGATTATTTAATTCAGCAGGTTTACCGTATTGTAGCAGGTGTTGGTGTAATAATTTTTACTCAGTTTATTCACTATCGGCATTGGGCAAGCTTTGGGTTTTTGATGCATTTACTGGTAATTATTTTACTGGTTCTAGTACTGTTCTATGGAACAGGCGGTCCCGGTTCACCTGTTCAGCGCTGGCTGAAAGTCGGCCCTTTCTTTTTCCAGCCCTCAGAGTTCAGCAAGTTTACACTAGTTTTGGCGCTATCACATCATTTCAGGGATTTTGAACAACCCAAAGGTAATTGGCTCTGGATGATTTGGCCACTTGCTTTAATGGTGGTTCCTGTGGTCTTGATTATCAAACAACCCGACTTGGGGACAGCGTTGTTGTTGGTGATTGTTTTCATTCCAATTATTTTCTTGATGGGTATACGTTTAAAGACTATTTTTATCATGGGACTGCTTTCACTTGCATCCCTGCCTGTAGTCTGGATGTTTGTGCTTAAATCATATCAAAAAGATCGGATCCTGACTTTCTTAAATCCGGAACGTGATCCTCTGGGCTCAGGTTATCACATTATTCAATCCAAAATTGCAATCGGCAGCGGCGGCGTTTTCGGCAAAGGTTTTGGTGAAGGTACCCAGGGACAACTGAATTTTTTACCAGCGCATCACACTGATTTTATTTTTGCGGTATTTTCTGAAGAATGGGGTTTTGTTGGAGCAATGCTGGTGCTGTTGCTGTTTTTAATCCTCACTATGTGGTCGCTCGCAGAAGTGCTGAAAGCTAAAAATCGTGTGAGTGCAATTCTAATTACAGGAATTGTCGCGATTATAATTTCTCATGTTTTGATCAACATAGGAATGACAACCGGTTTGATGCCGGTTGTAGGAGTACCTCTCCCTTTTTTCAGCTATGGAGGTTCTTCAATGCTCTCGATGATGTTTGGAATCGGATTGTTATTGAACATACGTATGCGTCGTTTTGAAAAAAAGTAAACAGCTTAAGCTCCTTTTCTCCTTTTTAATAATTCCTGCTATTGAATAATTTATGGTTCGTCTTCGTTTTGCTCCCAGTCCCACCGGTTTTTTACATGTAGGTGGTTTGCGTACAGCTCTTTTCTGCTGGCTATATGCACGTCAACAATCAGGGAAATTCATCTTCCGTTTAGAAGACACTGATCAAAAACGGTTGGTTGAAGGTGCGGAAAGGGATTTGATCCAGATGCTGGAGTGGGCCGGAATTGAGTTGGACGAAGGTCCTGAAATCGGCGGAGATTATGGGCCGTATCGGCAATCCGAGCGTTTGGATATATACAGGCAGCATGTCAGTCAATTACTTGATGAAGACAATGCATATCAGTGTTTTTGTTCAACTGAACGTCTTGATAAATTAAGAGACGAGCAACGTGCCAACGGTGAAACTCCACGATATGACGGATTATGCAGAAAGCTGAAAAAGGAAGAGTCAGCTCAACGCGTTGCTTCAGGAGAAAATCACGTAGTGCGGATGAAAATTCCGGAAATCCCTGAAACTCTTGTGCTTAATGATTTGATCCGCGGCAATGTCTCTATTGAAACCAGCCAAACCGAAGACCAGGTTATCGTCAAAAGTGACGGCTTTCCGACTTATCATCTCGCAGTTGTTGTTGACGATCATCTGATGCAGATAACGCACGTTGTACGCGGAGAAGAGTGGTTACCTTCATTTCCGAAACATTTACTGCTTTACCGTTATTTAGGCTGGGATCCTCCGGAATTCGCACATTTGCCTTTGATTTTAAATCCTGACCGTACCAAACTCAGCAAACGGCAGGGTGACGTTGCGGTAGAGGATTTTCGGGATCAGGGTTTTCTTGCGGAAACTCTGGTTAATTTTATAAGTCTGTTAGGCTGGTCCCCAGCTGATGACAGGGAATTGTTTACTCTGCAGGAACTGGTTGATGAATTCAGTTTTGAGCGGGTTAATAAATCAGGTGCAGTTTTTGATCGTGAAAAACTAAACTGGATGAACCAGCAATATATTAAAAATCTGGAACAAGAGGATTTAGTCCGGCGTGTGGCTCCTTTTGTAGCAAAAACAGCTTATGCCGGACAGGATACTGAACTGCTTGAAAAAGCTGTTAAAATTCTGCAGCCCCGTTTAGTAACTCTGGCGGAAACTGCTAATCGGCTGTCTGTGTTTTTTGACGAAGATCCGCAAGCTACTGATCCGGAAGTACTCAGCCTTTTAAGGGAAGAAAGCTCAAAACTGGTGCTTGCAGAATTTATCAAGCAGTTGGAAACAATGGAAAGTTTGAACGAAGAAAATCTTGGTAGTGTAGTAAAAAATGTCCAAAACGCTACAAATATTAAAGGTAAAAATCTGTGGATGCCACTACGTTATGCAATCACCCTAGAAGCACAAGGTCCTGATTTAAAACTGATTGTTGATTTGTTCGGCAGGAAAAAATGTATGCGGATGGCAAAATGCGCATATGAATTATGAAACGATAAACAAAGTCCAGAATAACAGAAAAACTGTAGATGTTTCAGCCTGAAAATCAAAAATGCGTCATGAAAAATGAGCTTGTAAACGTCACTTCGTCCACAATTTTAGCGTTCATTTTTCTGTCATGTATCAGCCTCTTTTTATTATTTACCGAAGTTGTATGTGCGGCACCATTCTCCAGTGAAAGCGATGCAATATTTGATTCCAAAATGGAAATTACTGCAGAAAAAATCAGCGAACGTTTACTTGAGAATGAAGCAAAAATTGTTATTGCAGTGGTTGATCTCGTTAATTACGAAACTCATGAACGGGACACCAAGGCAGATGCACTTGAAGAACAATTGACAAATTTACTTTATGAAAAACTGCCGAATCAAGTTGTTCCATATTTCGAAATAGTATACCTGCGGCTGGAATGGAAAAGCAGATTCCCGGATATTCAGCATGATCCTCTTACGGAAGACGTCGCAAAACTTACTGACGCGGACTGGTTGCTGACTGGAACGCACGAAACCATCGAAGGACGGTTGTCTGTGAGTCTCAATATTTACGATCTCAAGAGTGGAGATTTGCTGTGGCAGAAAGTTGTCGGTACTGAAAGAACAGTTGAAAATGATGAAGCAAAAAGTTTTCCGGAAGAAATGCTGACCCAGAAATTTAAGCAAAAAAGTTCAGAGAGTTCTTTTCAAAATACAGCGCAAGTTCACGCACCCGATTTCCCACCTGTTTCTCAATATCGCTCTTTGGAGCAGGAAGTTGGTACAGAAAGCAAAGCAGAATTTTCCGCTGTACTGATACCTCCGCCTGTAGAGGAAAACGTTCCAAAAGTTCCTCAGGTAATGCTTAAAATATCTGCAGGTGAATTTCTGATGGGTAGTGATTTTGGTGATGAGGATGAGTTGCCGGATCATCTGGTCTATATCCAGAGTTTTTACTTAGATCAGCATGAAGTCACTAATGAGGATTACAACAAGTGCTTGACTTGTGAGCGCGGACACGGCGGTTTTGATACTACTGATCCGCAACAGCCCGCTGTTTATGTGGACTGGAAGAACGCCGATGCTTACTGTAAAGCACAAAACAAACGTTTACCTACTGAAGCCGAATGGGAATATGCGGCACGCGCTGGTAGCGAGGCTGAGTATAGTTTTGGTGACGACATTGCCCTGCTTGAAAATTACGGTTGGCTGGAAACAAACACTGTTGATCTTGGACTCTGGGGTGCAAAAAATGTGAGTACGAAGGAGGCGAATCAATGGGGTATTTTTGATCTTCACGGAAATGTGATGGAATGGGTGCAGAATTACTACGAGCAGAATTATTATTTCTCAGTGCGGCAACCGAATAATCCGAAAGGTCCGATAGCGCCTTTAGATGAAAAATATCCGCTGCGTGTGGTCAGGGGTGGTGCGTGGGGAGGACGTAATGATGCCGGAACCTCTGCCGGACTACGTTCCGCCAAGCGTTATGCTTTTGTGGAGTGGACACGTTCTTTTCAAATCGGCTTTCGCTGCGCAAAGGATGTGCACACAAAAATTATAACTAATGAATAAAATCAATTTTTCCCAACTCTTCCTGAAAAGCTGAACAACATGTCTGAAATTCCAGTTGAAGCACAAGTCCCTCCTTCCAAAATAAAAGTTGCCGCAGCACTTAATAAAGCACTGATCACAGCCAAAGTGGCTGATTCTGCGTTGGAAAAGATTTTGCCTTTCAGTACTGATTTGGAACTTCGGGAACGATATATAAATTTCTTTAACGGCCTCCGTCTCGGAAAATTACTGGAGGATCTGGATTTGATCGCAGGCCAAGTAGCATACAGACACACAGAGGGTTGGGAACGTGGAATGACAATCGTAACTGCTGCCTGTGACCGGATCGATCTGTTGGGAGAATTACGCAGTGACAGTGATCTTCAACTGCTTTCCAGCATAAACTGGGTAGGACGCAGTTCCATAGAAGTTGGAGTAAAAATTTCATCAAAAGAAGGTGAAAACTGGAAAAGGGTAGCCCGTGCCTATTTTATTATGGTTGCGAGACGTGATGGGAAAGCTGAACCGGTGAATTCACTGGATGCTATCAGTAAGGATGAACAACGGCGTTTTCTCGAGAGTGAGCAGCGGCAACATGAACGCAGGTCAATCTCGCAAACAAGCTATCTCAACAATACTCCGACTGCAGAGGAAAGTCAGGTTTTGCATGAACTGTTTCTACAGATAAAAAAAGGAGAAGTAGAAGGTGTTTCAATGGAAAATTCAATCAGGCAGTCCACCTTGCTCATGCATCCACAGTCACGTAATGTTCATGACAACATTTTTGGTGGATATCTGATGCGTGAAGCTTTTGAACTGGCTTGGAATATTACTTATCTTTATTGCAGACAAAAACCAAAATTCATCAGCATGGATCACATGTATTTCTACAAACCTGTAGAAATCGGTTCAATTATTTCCTTCACCGGTACAGTAATTTACACTGTTGAAAAAACACTGATGGTCGAGGTTGTGACGGAGGTTATTCATCCAAAAACCGGCGAAACTCAAGTTACAAATGTATGCTATTTTACATTTACAACTCTTGATGATTCAGGAAACTCACAGCGTGTTCCGCAAATATTACCACACAGTTATGAAGATGGTTTGAAATACCTTGAAGGCGCAAAACGTTTTAAACTTGGTGAAAATAAACGTGATAAGGCATTTTAATCATCAACGCTTTCGTAGCAAATTACATCAAGTTACTGATATTATTATTATGACTTGTCATCAAGAACGGTTCTCACAAACCAACAGTAATAAAAATAAAATATGATCAGCACTGCACAAACATCCCATCTGGACTCCATCGGAACTTTTCTGGCAATGGAAATTTTTTCCAAAGCCCAAAAACTTGCAGCACAAGGTCAGGACATTATTCATCTTGAATTTGGTGAACCGGATTTTAGCGCACCTCCTGATGCGGTGGAATCTGTCCGCAAAAGTATGGAAAAAAATTCCGCGGGATACACCTTCTCTCAAGGACTGGAAGGATTACGGAACGAAATTGCCAAAAAGTACGAAGAGGATTACAGTGTCAAGATTCTGCCGGAACAAGTTCTTGTTACAAATGGTTCATCGCTTTTGCTATATCTGGCCATTCGGATGTTGGCTCCTCCTGGAAGTCAAGTCATTCTCACAGATCCCTGTTATGCCTGTTACGAGAATGTTGTGCGTCTGGCTGGAGCTGAGCCGGTGATGATTAAGTTGCGTCACAAAGACGGTTTTCAACTGGATCTTGATGAACTTAAAAAAAGCGTGACTTCAAAAACCAGAGCCATTCTGATAAATTCACCAATGAATCCAACCGGTGTCGTTTTTTCGTCTGAAGTGATGCAGAGTCTTGCTGACTTGGACATTCCGGTAATTTCTGACGAAATTTATGCGGATTTGAGTTTTGAGGAGTCACCGCGTAGTTTTTTGAGCTTTTCTGCACATGCTATTGCCATAAATGGATTTTCAAAATACTTCGCCATGACAGGCTGGCGCCTCGGTTACATGATTACACCGTTGGAATGGATGTCTGCCGCGGATCGACTACACCAAAATCTGATGATCTCTGCAACAGAGTTTGTACAGGAAGCAGGAATTTCTGTTTTGCAAAAAAGTAAAGTCTACTGTGAGGAAATGAAAACAGAATTCAACCGCAGAAGGCACTTTGTTTTGGAGCGTATGCGAGAACTTGGAATGGATCCGGGTTATACGCCAGACGGTGCGTTTTATGTGTTTTACAAGTATGCCGATTCTACAAAATCTTCTCTGGATCTTTGTCATGAGGTTTTGGAAAAAACAGGTGTGGCAATTGCTCCAGGGCTTGATTTTGGGGCAATGGGTGAAGGTTACATCCGCTTAAGTTATGCGCAGTCGATGGAAAATATTGAACGTGCCCTGACTAAATTGGCTGAAAGTAAGTTGTTGACAACTTAGTACCTCGATAAATCTTAATGATAATAATTTAATCGTTTAAACAAGTTTTCTCTTTACGAGTGAATTAATATGGTTTTAGGATTTTTACAGGATCATCTTAGAAAATATTATCCTTACAAAATAATCTTGCTACTGTACTAAAAACCAACTGTAAATCTATAATACAGGTGGTTAGATAGCTGAAATAGAAGCAATAACCAAATTGTATAAACTTTGACACTCTTAACTTTTTGAAAAACCAACATGGGAAAAATCATCAATATTTTCATTTCAGAGGAAGCTAATAAGTTGCCAGTGCCCGTGGATGTTGCCGAAACGGTTACACATCGTGGACTGTCAGGAGACAGGTATTATCACAAGACCGGTACCTATTTGGATGTTGAGCCTAAAAATCCGGGAAGGGAACTGACTCTGATTGAACTTGGAGTGAAGAACACCGCATTTGTTTCATAGGGTGGAGATAGAAATGAAAAATCTTACATTGATAGACATGAAGGACGAGATAAACAGGTATCCAGACGACCCCGCTCAGGGAACGAAAATTCCTTTAAATCTTGCATCTACATGTAACTGAAAAACGAAAAATTGGAAATAAACTTAAAGCACCTCATTCAAGAAACTGAATCCGGAAAGCGTCTGGACCAGCTGCTGTCTACGTTTGCTGAAATTGTGTCACGAACACAGGCCCAGCGGCTGTTGAAATCCGGAAATGTTTTACTCAACGGAAAACCGGAACTGTCACCTTCACGAAAAGTTCGCACAGGACAGGAGATTCTGCTCACGATTCCTCCTCCGGAATCAACTGAAGTCCTTCCGGAAGGTGGAGAGCTGGATATTTTATTTGAAGACGAGCATTTAATTGTACTCAACAAACGTGCAGGTGTGGTGGTTCATCCATCCGCAGGACATCCTTCAGGTACACTGGTTAATTTTTTACTGCATCATTGTCAGGATCTTTCCGGAATTGGCGGAGTGTTGCGTCCGGGGATTGTGCACCGGTTGGACAAGGACACTTCCGGAATACTGGTAGTCGCTAAAACAGATGTTGCTCACCAGAATTTATCGGAACAGTTCAAGGAACATTCTGTTAAACGGCAGTATCAGACAATTGTTTGGGGTGTTCCGGAAAAAGAACACGGAATTGTCAACGCTGCTTTGGGACGTCATCCGGTACGGCGCAAGGATATGTCAATTGTTGAAAACGATAATCTGGAGGAATCCGGAAAGGAGAAAGGAAAATACGCGGTAACGCACTGGCGTGTTTTGCAGCGTTTTAAATTTTCCGCATTACTGGCTTGCCGTCTGGAAACAGGACGTACCCATCAAATTCGGGTGCACCTGACTTCGATTGGTCATCCGGTAATTGGTGATCCTCAATATGGTAAATCTCCGTTGAAACGACTTCCGGCAGTTTCAGCAGAATTAAGTCAAACCATTTCTAATTTTCGCCGTCAGGCTCTTCATGCGGAAATTTTGGGATTCAAACATCCGTCTTCCGGAGAATGGCTAGAATATTCGGCTCCGATACCGGATGATTTTCAAAAATTACTCAAAGCAATTCAGCATGATTAATTCGAAAAGAGAGTTCAATATCGCCTGTCTGCAAACCAGTCCAAGGCCAGATTTTCAAGCAGCACTTGATGAAGCAATTTCGCTTGCAGAAGAGGCAGTAGCAGCCGGTGCGGATATTCTAACACTACCGGAATATTGCGGGGGGTTGAAAACAGAAGGTTCTGCATTTGCTCCTCCATTTGAAGCTGAGGAGTCTCATCCAGTTTTAAAAGGTCTCAGGGACTTTGCCAAAAACCGGAAAAAATATCTGTTGATAGGTTCAATTGCTATAAAAGGTACCGCGGAAAAAATTTTGAACCGTAGTTTTATTATAGATGAATGTGGAAACATTATCAGTCGCTACGACAAAATTCACTTGTTTGACATCACACTTTCGGAAAAGGAATCATATCGTGAAAGTGCCACTGTTAATGGCGGTCAGACAGCCGTAATTTGCCAAACTCCTTTAGGATGTTTTGGACAGACAATCTGTTATGATTTACGTTTCCCGCATCTTTATCGAGATTTATCGCAAGCAGGCGCAGAGATATTGTTTGTGCCAGCGGCATTTACCAAAAAAACTGGTGAGGCTCACTGGCATGTGCTCAACAGGGCGCGTGCCATAGAAAACGGAGCTTTTGTGGTTGCACCATGTGCTATCGGCAAGGTTGAAGGCGGGGGTGAAAGTTATGGTCATTCATTGATCATCAATCCCTGGGGTGAAATACTTGCGGACGCAGGCGCAGATTCAGGATTTATCAATGTAAATATTAATCTGGAAGAGGTTAACTCTGCACGAAATCGAATTCCAAGCCTGAGTCATGACAAAGCATTTGAGTTTAAGATTGCTAAGCGATCACAACATCCGTCTTTACAAAATCATTCTTTAACTTAATTTAAGCTGTCCAATAATATCCCTTAAGGTTGTGTCATCTTCAATTTCAAGACTGCTGGCGTATTTTGTTTCAACCTGGTCAATAAACTCAACAATCACCACGGAGTCAGCTCCGCAGTCCAAAATCGGCTGATCCAGTTCCGGTTCGAGGGAAACGACTTTTTTGAAAAGCGCAGACAGTTCTGCTTCAAGTGAAGGTTTGTTTTCTTCCATGTCAAAATCTTCTATCTCAGTTGAACTGGAAACACGCTCAATGAGTCCAGCGAAAGTTGCCTCCGTAAAAGTTTTTCTGTTACGCAGATGTTTTATTTTTCCGCTGGAAGTCTTAGCAATAGTACCAGGTTCTAGATAGAGTCGTTCACTTGGTGCTATTTGAAAATGTTTGCCGACGATTTCAATAATTTTTTGATCAATTGCAGTCAAAACGTATTTACGGAAAACCTCAGGATCTTTAAGTAAATCAGCGCGAACCTCCACTGCTACAGCCAAATGTTCGGATTCATCTTCTGCTCCGGAAGCATAAGCCATCAGACATCCCGGTCGTAATTCTTCAACTCCTGCCAGTACAAGTTCAATATCATGTGGATAATAATTTCTACCGCGGATAATGATAATGTCTTTGATTCTGCCTGCAAAATAAAGTTCTCCTTTCCAAAGCAAAGCTGTGTCGCCGGTTGCCAAGAAAGGTTGTTCTTTACCATGAATTTTTTGCTGAAAAATTTCTTTGGTTGCCTGAATATTTTCATAATATCCTTGAGCAACCGAGGGTCCGCTGACCATCAGCTCTCCAACTTCGCCTTCCGGAAGT
>Ga0114999_10007790_pt1 | contig 12091 bp, 10 predicted proteins | sample ArcticOcean_MG_C_3_FD_89820 | JGI IMG/M metagenome (GOLD analysis project Ga0114999, IMG submission 89820) | Marine microbial communities from western Arctic Ocean - ArcticOcean_MG_CB8_126 | ecosystem: Environmental > Aquatic > Marine > Oceanic | place: Arctic Ocean: Canada Basin | collected...
ATGTTCAAATGTTCACCTATAGTATGTTTTATATTAAACATAAAACATAACTGGTAAATTTATACAATTGAACATGTTACGTTTGATACTCTACACAAAGTTAAAACTTACCTTCATGTTTTGTTACGGATACACTTGTAAAAAAACCTTATGAAGCAAGGTTCGTGGGTAATTTTGGGTTATGAATAGATGTATTTAAATGTACAATTAAGCTAACAAATAGCACGTAGCAAAACGTATCATTTAAGCCGTAATACAAAGTAAGTTGGATAATGGGCCTGGTTCATGGCGCTTGCTGCATGGCTCACGGAACATGCCTGAAGGGGTCTGTCAGAGAGTATCTGAAACATATGAGGGTTATGTTACAGGGTTACTTAGGGATACGCACAGCAACACACAAGGAACACGATAAAATATAAAGAGGTGTGTTGGGAATTACCTTTGTTTTATAACGAGTTTTGTCTGTTCAACACAGTAACACGGTACTTTTACGATAACTGTATCTAATTTCCAATCTGTAGCATATGGAATGATATTAAACATTTTACTTTAGAAATACCTGACAATTCAGTATAATAGTTGGTTATAAAATATGCGTATTGAAAACATTGAATTATTTTATTTGTCAATGCCGGAAATCCTTGATGAAGTTGATGGAAGCCAAGATTCGCTTATTGTTAAGGTTGAAGGAGGAGGATTTACAGGTTGGGGAGAATGTGAAACTTCCCCATTAACTTCAATAGCAAATTTTATTTGTCCAAAATCCCATGGAGCAGCAAATCCAGTTCGCGATAGTATTATTGATCAAGAATTAAATAATTTGGAAGATATAAAAAAAATTATTCGTAAAGTAAAATCACGTTCATTAATGATTGCTCAAACACCTCATACTTTTTCTGGAATTGAAGTAGCAATTTTAGATCTTTTAGCAAAAAAGAATCAATGTCCGATATATGAGCTACTAGGTTATAAAAAATCGATACCTAAATTGGCTTATGCTTCAGTCCTCTTTGGAAATACTCCTGAAGAGACATTGCAAATTGCAAAAAAAATGAATCAAAATAATTTTAAAGCAGTTAAATTTGGCTGGCAAAATTTTGGATTAAATTTAAATTCAGACAAAGAACATTTAGTTGCCGCACGTGAAGGATTAGACAAAGATTCAATGTTAATGATAGATGTCGGAGCAATTTGGGGCAACAATATTAATGAAGCATTAAAATGGGATGATATTCTATCTAGAGCAAAAGTAACATGGTTGGAAGAGCCCTTTTATTCCGATGCTTTTTTTGAATATTCAGAATTAGCTAGACAAAGTTCTATATCTTTAGCAGGTGGTGAATCTTGCCACTCTGTTGAATCTGCAAAAAATTTAATTCGTTATGGTAATGTTAAGTATATTCAAATTGATGCAGGAATTGCAGGAGGAATAATAGCGGGAAAAGAAATATGTGAATTTGCTGAAAAGATGAATGTGCAATATGTTAATCATACCTTTACTTCACATCTTCAACTATCAGCCTCACTTCAAGCTTATACGGGATCAGTTAAAAGTACATTGGCTGAATATCCAATGCAATTAAAACCATTAGCTTGGGATATTACTAAAAATCATATTTTAAAAAATGATAGTGGTTATATTAGTACTCCTCTTGAAATTGGACATGGAATGGAAATTAATGAAAAAGCATTAGATCAATACAAAATGGATGTTGAAATTTTAATTAACTCTAAAAAAATATTTTAAATTTATTGAAATTATATCTTAAAATCCAATAAAGATAACTAAAACACCGCACTCAAGCCGCCGTCAATTGGTAAGACCTGGCCTGTGATGTATGAGGCATCATTAGAAAGTAAGAAACATATTGGGCCAGCAATCTCTTCTGGCTGACCTACACGCCCAATTGGTAGCCTTCCATACTTTAGATAAACATTTTTGAAATCGTCAGTTGCGTACTCGCTCGATCCATCAGGGAGCTTCGACATCCGTGTTTCAATGAAACCCGGCGCTACAGCATTTACAGCGATACCCCTTGGGGCTAGGTCTGCGGCGAGGCTTCGAGTTAGAGTGACAATTGCTCCCTTGGAGGAAGAATAAGGTATCGACGAAGGGGATCCGAAGATGCCTTGGATTGATGAGACATTGACTACTGCAGAGCGAACAGACGCCTCCAACAATGGAACGGCGTAGCGCGTAAAATTCAAGGTGCCTCCCAGGTTTATATCCAAGACTTCTTTTATACGTTCAGAATTCAATTCATCGAACTGCGTTGAATCCAATATCGCAGCGCTATTAACAAGACCGTTAATTTTTTCTCCTGACTGCTTCAATGAATAAAACAGTTCGGCAATTGATTCTTCATCACGCACATCAATCAAATGGAAATTCAAACCCGTGTGCTTGATATTTGGGCTTATTGCATCGATATCACAGGCGTGCACGCGAGCACCTTCATTCAGAAGGCGTTTAACAACTGCCAAACCAATACCGCGTGCCGCACCCGTTACTACGTACGTTCGGTCTGTAAATTCTTTACTCATATAGAACCTTTTTGTTCAGCCCAAACCACAATTTCTTTCGACAACAATGGTAGCACTCACTTTACATTCCGCGGCAGAAGTGCCATTGGGTCATTTAATGGATAGGTTCGAAGGCTACGAAAGCCCTCAGCGTAGTGAGAGCCGATCGGAAGTCCTCGAAAAGATGAATGTCGCTTCATTAAAGCCGAAAGATCTTCATCAAAAAGTTCTCTCGTCCAGCTATTCTGGCTCTCATGTACCTTAAGCATCTCCTCTTTTGTTTCAATAACCGAAGAAATGTCAACATAATGCTCTGGTTCGAAGTCAAGCCCAGAGACATTGTCCATAAAGAATATGTGGGGCACGCGCGTGGTTTCTCTTAAGCTCGTCTCAACTAACCGGATCGTTGCAGGTATCCGGCAATCCACTGCAATCTGCCCAGAGATTCGATGATCAGACAAATAGTCATTTGGGGAGTGCACGAAAATGACATCAGGGTCTGCTTGGCGAATGGCTTCAAGAAATCGAGTGCGCGTAGGACGATCGTCAAAGAGCCATTCATCCTCGAAGCCCATCCAAATCAATTCCGCTCCAAGAATGGCACATGACTTTTCTTGCTCACGCCTGCGTATTTCAGCAATCTCAGGTCTCGAAAGTTTAGGGCTCCCCGCACCACCATTGGTCGCAACTGCCATGAAGACGGTATGACCTTGCTGCTTATACAAGGCCAGTGTTCCTGAGCACAAGATTTCAATGTCGTCTGGATGTGCACCTATTGCCAAAATATTCATCAAGTTTCTCCTTACAGTCTACTTCTACAAGTAATATACTGTATCTTTTTTAAAAAGATGAGACAAGTTCATTCTTGCACTGTGATTATTCTAAAGCAATCGACGCCCTGTTTGTAACTCCGCTTCAAAAATATGCATATTTGACTTACGTGGTTTCAAGTTGATCTTTTCGCCACTCCGCAGTTCTAAGCGTTCTCGGAAACTAGCAACAACTTCGTTGCCATCGTGTCGTGCAAACAGTAGAGTCTCGGAACCTGTTGTCTGTATGCTGACTACTTCAACAGTTAATACTCCTACTGTTTCGGTAGGTACAATATCAAAATGTTCAGGTCTTATCCCTAAAATCCGCTTCACACCATTTCCCTCGGCTGGTTTTGATTTCAATTCGACGCATGATCCATCAGAAGTTATAAATTTAGTGCCACCATTTCCCGCAACCTTGCCATCAAAAAAATTCATACCTGGTGAACCAATAAACTCTGCAACAAAACGATTACATGGTTTGTCATAAAGTTCGAGTGGCGACCCGATCTGATCCACATTGCCATCGCGCATCACTACAACTTTGTCGGCCATGGTCATCGCTTCGACTTGATCGTGAGTGACATAGATTGATGTCGCACCTAACCGCTTGTGCAACTCGATTAGTTCGAACCGCATCTGGACACGAAGTTTGGCATCGAGATTTGATAAGGGTTCGTCGAACAAAAAAACTGCGGGGTCTCTGATAATAGCACGCCCCATTGCGACGCGTTGTTTCTGTCCACCCGAAAGTTGCTTAGGGCGCCTACCGAGTAGTTCGGATAATCCGAGTATGTTGGAAACCTCACTGACCTTCTTCGCGATTACCTCTTTGGCAAATCCGTTCATCTTTAAAGGAAAGCCGATGTTTTGTTCAACGGTCATGTGTGGATATAGAGCGTAGGCTTGAAAAACCATAGCTACGTTCCGCTCTTTAGCGGGTATATTGTTAACGACGACGCCACCTATACTGATGGTACCCTTGTTGACTTGTTCAAGCCCAGCGATGGTGCGAAGTAGGGTTGACTTACCACATCCAGAGGGACCTACCAGCACAACAAACTCGCCATCATTTATTTTTATGTCTATGCCGTGCAAGACTTGCACGAGTTCGAAAGATTTGTGAACATTCTCGATAGAAATTCGAATCATTTTACTATCCATTTGTGCCTTTTTCAGCGAACGAACTGAGCAGACCAATTCTTAACTTGTTATGTGATTTATGTGATCTCACTGTCAAAACCAAACTACGAAATCAACTTCGCTGCCAACTATCTCTACTGATTCAGTTGCTGGGTTTGCCTTACCTTGGCTCGTCGAGGTAATGTGTTTTCCATCCGGATGAGGTAGTCTTATCAACACTTTTTTGGCCGCGTGGTTGGAATAAGTCTGATACTTTACTTGGAAACTATCTCCCTCAGCAGAAACAGTGACTTTGATACTGAAATTGCCAAACGCGCTTGCCACATTCTTGAGTTCTAACAAAGCTCCAGAGCGCAACCAAGAACGCGGAATGCCTGGAAACACTTTTAGTTCATTAAGCCCTTCTAGATATAGCATCCAACGAGTCTGCATAAGAAACCAAGCTACCTCGGTGGTCTTATGAGGTCCACAGTGATAGTAGTGCTCCCAAAATGAGTAAGTTTCACGGTCCGCAAGACTAGACATCATATTATAGTAGGATTTAAGGAATTTTTTAACCTCACCTCGTTTCAAATGTATGAGCGGGTGTTGACTATAGTACGGTTGCGAAAATGCCGCGTTTCGATCCAGAAATAGCTCTGCATGGTAAGCGAGCAATGTGTCTACGATTGGCTCATTTGGATCGAATACCTCTTGAAAAACCAACCAGAGCGGCCCTAACAAGGAATCTCGTGCTGCGACTGTGCAATGAGTGTAAAAACTGTCCGCTTCTGGATCGAGACAAAGTGGCCCATTGTTCTCCGACCAAGGCGGTGCAGTGCGTACCCATGTTCCGTCACCTAGCGGAACAACTGGTGAACGAGCTACGCCATCAAAAAATGCAGATCTAATATCTTCTTTAAACGCCAAAGCTTCAGAAGAGATACGTTCCGACTCCCTTTCCTCACCAATTCCTTTCAACATTTCTGCCAAACGAGCAAGGCCAAGATATGCAAATCCATTCAGCATATAGGATTCGAACGGGTCTTCTGGATCAGCGGTTCTACCTGTAATTAATCCATATCCCCCTGAACTTTTTGAGAGAGCTTTTCTTTTTTCACGGTTGTTTAAAATATACTGAGATGCCAAGAGCAATTTCGATTGTATACGCCTTACCCACGCATGATCTTTTGTGTATTTGTAGTGCTCACCAAACGTCCACAACAGTGCTTCAGTTTCCAACATATAATAGTCAAAATTTTGCATGAACCCGTTTTCATGCTGCTTTTCAAGGAAGTAATCCAATGACCGTTCCGCCCTGTTGTGAAGACCAACACTATCAAAGAATTGAATGACCGGTCCGACTTCAGATCCGATCGGGCTATAGAGTCCAAGAGTTGGGCAAAGGGGTCCATTGGGTTCTTCTCCATAAGTTACCAAATCAAGATGGTGCAGTCCTGCTTGAATCATCTCGTTGATCCGAAGCTCAGGCACTTTTATTTCAGCCGCTCGAAATTTTTTACCATTCCAATATTTGCGACAAAACTCAAGCTCTTGTGTAAAGTCTTTTGCAGCAAGAGCTTCGGCGCGCTTGTGCGGCAATGGGCTATGAGGTATTCGAAACTCGATCTCAACAGTCTCACCCGGTTTAATTAAGCTGCTGAATTCCCTTCTATCTAAAGGCTTGCCATCCCTCTTGCTTACACAAAAAACCCTGTTGTGGGAGAAACTACTAAAACCCTCTGACTTATTAAATTCATGTGGAAGTTCTCTTGGGCCGCCTCCCCAAATATCGAACTTCTTCGGCACAAAACATTGCGGTACTGGCGCCTTGAAAAACGCATAACGCGGCACAACGCCCCGGTTGGTTATGCTGATACGAGTGAAGTGAACTGGCTGTTCATCAGAAGGGTCAAGTTTTTCCTGTAACTTATTGAATCTAGATTGTTGCTCTTCGGTAAACATGTGTCCACGAGTGTGTCCGTCTGCAAGGAGATAATCGGTGCCATTGATTGCCTTCTCGCTTATAACTTGTTGCTCTAGGCTGACGAAACTTGTAGTTTCGTAAACAATGTCGCCTTCCTCGATGCGACCTACAAGAATTGGCGTCACTCCGTCTATCAGTCGGCGAGTTATATTTGAAGAAGCAGCTATCCCTCGGCCCAAAAAGTAGTGGTAAAGTAGTGAATAACCATCGGATTCCTCGAGACTTAGAGGCACACCGGCTAGTAGTGGCTGAATCCAATCCCATTGAAATTGCAGGAGTTCATCTGCCCCTACACCTCTAAAATTCATCGAAAACAATCGGATATCTCGTGCGAGCCCAAGCCATGTTGGAGAACTAAGATCACGGGTAGCTATTGCTGCTTTGTCAAAAGTTTCTTCTGGCTCTGCATCAATTTGCTCCAATGCAGTCAGCCTACCCTGCATTTTATGCTGCCTTACACTTTCGATTTCGGCAAAAGACCGTTTATCATCTGACGTTGAAACTGCCACATCAAATTCATGAATGATCACAGGAAACTCTGAGCCAAAAACATCACATAAGCGGACGCTGAAACCATCACCGTCCAATTTAATTCTGAGGGTTGCGTTTTTAGTTTCTTTAACATCAACTAAAAGCCGATTTGCAGTTGACAAGATCTTAAACTTTCCATCCGAAATAACCCCATCATCTGAAACGAACTTTATTGACTGTATAGATCCGCCAACAACAGTGATCTCTCCTTTGTCAACTGAACGGCCAAATGCCAAAGATATTATAGACATTTTATCATCTTCTAACATTTTATCACCTTCTAACATTTTATCACTTTCCAGTTTTCTGAACACCATAAAATGGCTTTTTTTTGAATTGGGAGCACTATTTTAGGCCAGAAATCAGCAGGCCCTGCCGTATCTGTCGGTTAAAGAGAAGAAACACGATTGTTGTTGGAACAATACAAACAATAGATCCCGCCAGAAGCACTGGATATTCTGAAGCGAACTGTCCGCGGAAGAACGAAAGGCCTGCGGTAGGTGTCATTTGTTCAACGGAGTTGAGATAGATCAGCGGGCCTAGCAAGTCGTTCCAGTGAATCATGAAGTTCAGAATGATGAGCACGCTCATTGGCCCCTTTACCAACGGCAAGTAGATTCTGAACAAAATCGATGCGATGGAACAGCCATCCATAGTCGCGGCTTCGTGCAGTTCATGTGGGATGGTCAGCATATGCTGGCGCAAGAAGAAGATTGCGAATGCACTGCCCGTCAGATGTGGAAGAATTAACGCCCACGGCGTGTCGATCAGACTTAGTGCGTACATGATTGTGTAGAACGGGATCAGGAGTACTGCGGGTGGAATCATCATGGTGAGTATTACGATCGAGAGATATAAGGCTCGTCCCTTGAAATTTACTTTGGCCAGACAAAAGGCAGCTATTGCACTCGCAAAAACACCGCCGATGGAAGCCGTTCCAGCGATGAACACCCCGTTAGCTATCATTCGCGTCATGGGAATGTCAGTGAAGACTTTTTTGTAGTTTGTGAGCGTCCACTCAGACGGCAAAAACCCTTTTCCGGAAACGAAATCATGTGGCGTTTGAAATGAAGCAATGGCCGACCAAATGAAAGGAACGGTGATGACGACAAACAAAAACACCAGGATTGTGTTCGCAGTAATATCGCCTAACGAAACCTTCCTGATCGTTTGATTCGAGTCGCGCGGCATGCGGGTTGCAGACTGGATTAATTTAGATGTCATAACTCACCCAATAGCGTTGTAGCCGCACTTGAATAACCGTTAAAATGAGAATGAAACTGATCAGGATCCAAGATAGCGCGGCTGCATAGCCCATGCTAAATTGCGTGAAAGCCTTTTCATAGATGTACTGCACAATTGTCAGTGTGGAATCGGCTCGACCATTAATGATGTAGACTTGCCCAAAAGTTTGCATCGCACCTATGGTAGTTACAACGATGAGGAAAAAGGTTGTCGGGGTGAGCATGGGTAAAGTAATATAGAAAAATTGTTGCCAACTATTGGCTCCGTCCAAATGTGCTGCTTCGTAATATTGTTCGGGGATAGCTGCCAGTCCCGCAACATAGATTAGAGAGATGTAACCAAAACCCGTCCAAATGATAAGTACGCAAACAGATAACAAAGCGTTTCCGTAACCAAGCCATCGCACCGATTCCAGTCCTACGAATTCGAGTCCTTGATTAAGCAAACCTCCCGAGTCGTATATGAACATCCACATTAGTCCCAGTGCCACTACTGAACAAGTCGTGGGATAGAAGTAAACAAACCTTAGTATCGAGCTTGTCTTTCCTTTTATTCTGTGAAGGAGCACTGCAGCTAGGAGCCCAAGGCCGATTTGTGCTGGGACCGTTACAAGCACTATAAATAAGGTGTTGGAGACAGCCAACCAGAACCGGTAGTCATTCCAGATCTGCTCGAAATTCTTGAGTCCAATCCACTTCGGGGCAGAAATGATGTTCCAATTCGTGAAGCCCATAGTCAGACCCTGGGCAGCCGAGTAGTAGACGAGTCCTAGGCCGATAGTTGGGGGAAAGAGAAAGACTAAGAGCCAAAATACCGTTCTTTTCGGCGACTTAATATTTAACACCTCGCTCAAACTTTCCCCCTACTTTAAAACGTAAAATTTACTTAAGCGTCAAGGGCTTGTTGGATTCTCGAATTTGCATTCGCGAGGATTCCATCGATATCAGCAGACTCTTCATTCATAATGAGCGCATACGCGTCACCGATGTGACCGAGAATTTCGAAGAACGGCGGCGCAAAAGCATACCCTTCACCACGCTCAATCGCACCTTTAACAAAGTAGCCATAGTTTGATGGACCACTAGCCGCCTCTTTTGCAATGCGGCTTTCATCCAACAGATAGTCTATAACAACCGGCATGCCAGTAGACGAAATTTCAGTCTGAGAAGCCCTCGTGAAAACAAAGCGCAAAAATGCTATTGCTAAATCTTTGTTCTTGCTATCCGTAGTAATCCCGAGATTATCGGGACCGGCGTATGTCTTGGGTTCATGACTGCCTATCGGGTCAGGCAAGATGTCCCATTCGAAATTCTCGATTTCACGATATCCGGGGTACATCCAACTTGCACTAGGAAACATCGCTACGGCTCCTGATGAGAAAGGCTCTTTCTGAGCCGACAAGTCGGCTGGTGGTGGAGCAACTTTATGCTTGTAAATGAGATCGTGCTGCCATTTAATGAACTCAGTATATTCAGGACTATTAAATGTAGCAGTTGAATAGTCAAGCGTGGTCGGGCGCGCACCAAACGTAGATGCCTGATTTAGATCCACGGGTCCACCAGTCACGGCAGTGCCCCACTGATCAGCATTAGTCAATCGTTTGGCAGCTGCTACAAAGTCATCTATGGACCAATCTTCCGATGGGTACTCAATTCCAGCCGCCTTCATTGCAGAAATATTGCCAAACAACGACGCCCCAACCATTCGGAAGGGCAGACCGTATTGCTCAATTCCACCGGCAATAGGCGCTTGTGTGACTTTCAATTGTGAACTTACTATGTCGTCAAGTAAATCAGCAAAAGGCTCACTCAAAGGCTCAAAGCGCCCTTCCACCCCCCAGGTACGGCTCTGCATCTGAAAACCAATGATGTCGGGAGCAGAACGACTAGCAAACTGTGTATTTAGTTTGGTCCAGTATTCAGTCCATCCGACGGGTTCATATTCGATTTTAGTACCGGGATTGACAGCCTCAAAAGCGGCAATAACATTTTTCCACATTTCAATATCGCCCGGCCCCCCAATCCAATTCGAGTAGCGAATGGTCCCTGATACGGCCTCTGCCCTTGCAGTTAATCCTGGAAATAGACTCAAAGCAGCGCCACCTGCACCAACCACAAGTGTCGACTTAAGAAAAGATCTGCGGGTTTTTGATTGATCTTTTAATATTGTTTTTAATTTTTTCACTTTTACCTCCCAATAAAATATTATTAAGCAAATAGAATATGAATATTATAATAAAGTCAATAGGTTGCGCGGACCCGGGGGCGGTACCCGGCGCCTCCACCATAAAAACTATGGGGGCGAAATAGGTTTGACGTTGACTCAAAGATGAAGACTTTGCTCGGTATTGTACCACCGTTATCGGACTATTATTATAAATGCAAAAATTAATTTAGTACAAGATTCTTTTGAAATGGACATTATTTATCTTTTAGAAATTCATGATGAAGAGCTGACCCAAAAAAATAAACCTCCAAAAACTGAAAGTATTTCTAATGAGCCAGGAATTATAGGTTCTGGTAGTGGTTTTTTTGTTACAGCAGATGGGCATATTATTACAAACAACCATGTAGTTGAGAAGTGTGAAAAAGTATTTTTAAATAATGAAACTTTAGAATTGATTGCAAAAGATCCTTATAATGATTTAGCAATTTTAAAATCCAAAATTGAAAACAATGAATTTTTATACCTTAAAAAAACAAAGATTAAAAAAGGTGAGGATGTTTTGGTTATAGGATATCCATATGGAAAAGATTTTGGTGATCAATCTAAGATTACCAAAGGTATTGTCAGCTCTCTCCAAGGTTTAAATAATGATTATTCAAGAATTCAAATTGATGCTGCTATTCAACCAAGAAATAGTGGTGGGCCAACTTTAGATTCTGAGGGTAATGTAATGGGTGTTACTGTTTCGACAGCTAGTGTTAAGGCTTTTTTAGAAATATATAATTCTATACCTCAAAATATGAATTTTGCTATCAAAAGTAATGTAGTTGAAATGATGTTAGAAGCAAACAATATTAATACACCAAATAAAACAAATAATTCTAAAAAAGAAGCTAGTGAAATAATTAAAGAAGCAGATCCTGCTATAGTTTATTTAGAGTGTTATGGTAACCCTCAGTAATTATATAAAAAGGGCAACCTGAAGATTACCCTTTCTTTAGTATGGTCGTAAGCCTTAACAAAAACTTTTAAAAGAAATACCAAATGATTATGTAAATTAATCCAACCCACCAAATAATATTGCCAAGTAGCCAACAAAGAACGCCTAACATTATTAACCCCTTTCCTTTTTAAATTTTCTTCCAAGATGATCCCCTTGAATATGGAGATATCTTTGCAGTGCTTTTAACGTTCTCCAACCGCCTTGTGCCTGGATCTCTGCTATGCTCCATCTTTGCTTCACAAGATCCGTTGCTCCCATATGTCTTAACGAGTGAAAGTTAAAATCTAGTTCTGCGTCTCTAATAATCTTACGCCAATAAGAATTAAAAGAGGACCTGGACTTGATAGGAAAGTAAGTTCCGTTGATCGTGGTTGGTAATTCTTGCAAACACTTCATAGCTAAAGGATTAAAACCTCTTTAGATATTTTTATATTATAAATCCCTAAAAAAATACACTTTTAGAATAATTATTATCTTTTATCATTGTAAATTTTTTAACTTGCTCTAAAATTATTTAATTATGAGAGGTATAAATAGAAATGTAAGAGCTGTAACTCTAGAAGGAAAGGGTCTTCTTACTCTTAAAGACTATCCTTATCCAGAATTACAAAAAGGGTGTGCTATAATTAAAATGGAATACTCTGGTATTTGTGGAACAGATAAACATTCCTTTGAAGGTTTTTTTGAACAAAAAGGGGGGCG
>Ga0114999_10007791_pt1 | contig 12088 bp, 20 predicted proteins | sample ArcticOcean_MG_C_3_FD_89820 | JGI IMG/M metagenome (GOLD analysis project Ga0114999, IMG submission 89820) | Marine microbial communities from western Arctic Ocean - ArcticOcean_MG_CB8_126 | ecosystem: Environmental > Aquatic > Marine > Oceanic | place: Arctic Ocean: Canada Basin | collected...
TAATAAACGTAGTAATCGTAACAGAAGAACTCATCGAAAAAGATAATTTATAAACATTTCGTATTGATTAATTCAATAATCTTATTAATATCAGCACCTTGAATACGTTCTACATAATTTCTATTTTTAAACAATAAGAATGACGGGACTGATTTAACATTACATTTTTCACATAATTCATCATTTTCATCTTCATCGATATCAATTTTGTAGAAAATTATTTTTTTTGAATCTATCTTTTTGATAAGTTCAAGAAGTTGAGGATAGATCTGTTGACATGGTCCACACCATGACGCGGTAAAATAAAAAATAATATATTGTTCTAAATCCAATACTTTATAACAATCGTCGCCTTGAATAGATTCCATTTATTAATTATTCTAATAAAATATTAATAATCGTCTGAAATAAACCCATCTGAGGATTCATTGTAATTATCCTCAATCATTTGTATTCTTTTTTCTTCTTCTTCTTCTTCAATTTCTAGTTGTGTTTCTTGTATGTTTTCGTTTGTAATGTCTTTTTTAACCCTCCAATAAGTAACCGGTCTTGGCATATCAAAATCTTCTTTGTTTTCTACTTTATCCCAATAAGACCCACCCATATGTTTTCCTAAATATCTAGAACAACTATAGGAACAACCGTGTATAAAGAATTCACCTTTATCACACGATAATGTGATCCATGGCTTACCTTCAATTATTTTTTTACAATCGAAACATTTTACCTCATTTATAATATCATCATCATCATCATCATCATCACTCATTTTATTATTATTATTATTAATAAATAATTATTGATAATAGTTTTCAAATTTTTAAACTAACAACGATACCTCCAAAACGAGCTTCATCGGCATAACATTCTAAACCATTAATATAACATTTGTGTTCTTTACCATCTACTGGTGGTTTACTTTGTATGATTGATTTGAATCCTCCAGTTATATCAATATTATAGAAGTCAATTTTGACACCATCCTTTGTAAGTGTTTTTTCGGAACATTCGGGGCATACTTTAGTAGGGTATCTTTCAAATAATGTCATTTTCTGTAAACAAATCGGACACGGCATTTTTTTATTCTTTATAATTTATAATAATTTATCTTAAAATAATATCCAACCCAAGAATATCTCGTATTCCAAAATAATTAATAGTTTAAAAAATTTGAATTATATTTAAAATAATAAGCAGTAAATAGAATAGTAAATATGAACATCTTTTCAAACGATATTCAAGAATATATTGATAATAATTATCAAAAAGAAGAGAATAATATAACAGAAATATACGTTCAATTATATGAAATTTATGATGTTAAAAAAGATTCAGAAAAATATGTGATAGATAAAAATATCATTCATTATTTAACAGAAAAAAATAAGAAAGAAATACTTTATGAAGAAAGGAGACAGAAGTTGAAGATCCTTAAAACATTGGAATTGCCCGAACAAAGGACCCCCGAATGGTATGCTCTAAGGAAAAAGATTTTAACCGCAAGTTCTTTGGCGGGTGCCTTAGATAAATGCCATTTTACTTCTCGCGACGAATTAATCCTAGGTAAAATAGAAGAAACTCCCTATGTATCAAATCCAATTACAGAATGGGGTGTAAAATATGAAGATGTTGCGGTAATGTTCTATGAAGAGATGTATAAAACAAAAATTTTGGATTTCGGCTTAGTTCCTCATCCAGATTTTGATATCTTTGGAGCATCTCCAGATGGTATTTGCGAAGATTTAAATAATGGGAATGATGAATATATCGCTCGTATGATTGAGATTAAGTGTCCACCTAAAAGGAAATTTACAAAAACAGTTCTCCCAGGATATTGGATGCAAATGCAAGGTCAGATGGAAGTATGTGATTTAGATGAGTGTGATTTCTTCCAGGTTAAACTTGAGGAATATGAATCATTTGAAGATTATTCTAATGATCGTTTTGAAATTGATAATGTGACTCAAGATGGGAGAACCTCATTAAATTATCCAAAAGGTGTTGTGGCGACTTATAAAGTAGGGGGTAAACTTATTTATGACTTCTGTCCGCTGAACAAATCAAATGAGGAATTATTAACTTGGATGAAATTTCATAGAGAAAATGATATTGATGAGAATAAAAAAGCAGGAGATTTATTCGAGATGAAATTATGGAGGATTGAAAGATATGAACGTACATTGGTAAAGAGGGATCGCGGATGGTGGAATTCTATGATAGGTGAAATTCTAAGGTTTTCAAAAGATTTAGAATTTTACAAAAAAGATGATAATATTAAGATTCTTAAAGAAAAAATTGAAAATTCAAAGAAAAGAAAAAAGAAGGCTGAACCAAAGCCATTGGAAAATTTCTTATTAGTGGGAGATGATTAATAATCATCATAATTATTTAATTTCGGTTTATTATTTTTAATTTTTGTTTTTTGATTCACAATAACCTTTTTCTCAACGAACTTTACTTTTTCTTCAATACACATCGTTTCTTTTAAGAATATTTTTTTATCTTCAGGTAAGTCCTTAAAATCTCTTAGGAAAGAAGATAAGAAATGGAAATAATTATCAGGATAATTTAATTTATCTTCTCTTAATTGTTTTGAAATAAATTCACCTTTAGCGATATAATAACTTTTATCACAACCTTGTTCTATCTGACTATCATCATCGTCCTTAAAAGTTAAATCATCCATAAAATCATCCATAATAATATTCATTTCTGAATTTAATGACATTTTAATAAATTATACTATTACTACTATATTAATAAGAAATGATTAAGTATTTTTTTTTGTTTGTAATCGTAATCGCTTTAATAAAATTTAATAATCATGAAGGATACATGGATTGTCCCGAATCTTATCATCAAAAAATAAAAAACATACAAAAAAATTATGTAGATCAACTCAGAGCATATACTCCAAATGATTATATTTACATTACCGAGAATATTTCAGATAATTTACCAATACCCGTGAATATGGGTTTCCTGAATAATAAATTCTAGATTATTATTTTTTTATAATTAAAAAAAGATATTATATTATAAATCATGGAATTACTAGATACTAAAATAGTGTTAGTTACAATTTCTTTAACAATCGGTTTTTTTTATATTACATCAAATAATAATATAATAGTAAGGAAAGATAAAATTAAATAAAAAAATTAGATAAGATAAAAAATAATAAGTAGTAGTATAAAAAAAGAATGGAACTAAGTTTTAAACTAGTATTGTCTATATTTGTTGGATTAATGATAGGCATTTATTTTTCAAAACAATGTATTGATGAACCATGTTTAGTCAATAATTAAGTTTAAAAAAAATTTTTAAAATAAAAGTTTTTTTTAAAAAAATGAGTGGGACACAAATTGATGAACTCTTGAATGATATTAATTCTAAAAATTTAAGTAATGAGGAAAATTCAATGGTTGATGCTATTATTAGTGATTTAAATAGTGGGGATGGAGAGAAAAAACCCTCCCGTGTTGGCACACAGGCATCTATGCCCCAGATAACCCCCGAAGAGAAAGAGATGTTAATGAAACAACAATATATAGAACAACAGAGAATGCACGCGTATCAGATGCAACAGCAACAGCAACATCAACAGCAACAACAACATCAACAGCAACAGCAACAGCAACATCAACAGCAACAGCAACAGCAACAGCAACAGCAACAGCAACAGCAAATTGCAAACGTAGATACAACAGACTTCCGTTCAATTCTAATGAGTTTTAAAGATACAATTATTGTTTTATTTTTAACATTCTTATTCAATTTTGATGCGATCAATGAAACACTCAAATTTAAGGATATATCGTTTCTGTTCGATACTCCTAATAATCGGCCAACAATCGTGGCTGTCTTAGTAAAATCAGTTCTAATTGCGATCATTTTTTACGTCATCCAACAATTCATCAAATAATTCATCAAAATTCTCAAGTTTTTTACAACATTTATTAATAGTTACTTCTGAAATTTTACAAATTTTAGAAATTTGTTTCTTTGAAATTTCCAATTTTTTTCTCTTAATGAAATAATAAATACACCCGGAAGCAATTGATGGAGGAGTATTTTCTGCGATAATATTATTTTTAAGTGAAATACTACATATTTCATGAATAACAAGAGATGATTCCTCACTTATCTCTAATTTATTACAAAACCTTTTAATAAAGTCATCTGGTTTAATAGATTCCGCATTGAGGACACGAGTCTTGTTGGGTTTATTCATTGAAATAATTTCTTGACATTTCTTACAACCCTTAGTCATTACGGTGGATTCTAGTGAAAATATTTCTGCGATTTCTTTTGCTGATCTAGGAACATTGCATTCTTTACAAGCGAAATATACACATGCCGCTATTATCCCTTTACGATTGGCACCCCTTGAAATTTTTGTTTCTGAAATAATAGCATACAATGATTTTGCTTCATTAATAATAATACCGGGTATATTATTCTTTTTACATATATCTGTGATTTCTGTAAATACTTTGTATAAACTTCTTTCTTTATATGGCATTCCGCTCCATTGTTGATATCTCCTTATCTGGTTCATGGAAGAATTATTATTTTTGAAAGACACGGAAGAACCGACAGAAGACTCGGGTAGAAGAGTATTCACAGGCATACCACACCTGGTGGGGTCTTGAGAATTAGAATTATTAGAACCATAGTATCTCCACTCAGCACTCGAAACAATATTTGTAATAGTATTTCTACAATCTTTACATTCGATAACCCCATTTACAATCATATAATTTTCTTCTTTCTCACAACATTTTTCCTCGTGATCGTTACTTTTTTCTTTCTCTTTCTCTTTCTCTTCATATTGATTTATTAAATCAAAATGTTTTTCAAAATCCATAATATCACTTAAAGTTAGAAAGTTAGTTTTAAATAATTTAATAGTTTAATAGTTTAATAATTTAATAATTTAATAATTTAATAATTTAATAATTTAACAATAAAAAAAAATCAAATTTTATGTTGACCGAAATAATATCTGGAATATGGATCGGGGATATGTATGATATGTATAATGCCCAATTTTATAAAGATAATTTAATTAATATTGTTATTAATTGTACAAGAGATCAGGGTTTTTTAGATATCCCGGATATTCAGAAATTAAGAATACCATTATCATTAAATATGGATCCTAATAATGATATATATATGTTAAATACAAATAAGCGGAAAATAATGGATTTCATACATAGTAATATTGAATCGAATAATAATATTTTGATATGTTGTTATAATGGATTAACAATTTCTCCTTTAATCGTTGCTTTATACATGATTGAATATGGTGGTATATCAAACGATAACATACGGGATATTCTAAGGTCAAAAAACGAAAAAATATCGTTGGATTATGATTTATCTGTATTCAAATGATTAAATGATTAAATGATTAATCGTTCCATTTCTTTACTCTACCATTCCTTTTAGGAATATTGGGACGAGAATCTTTTATTAAACCCAACCATAAATTATCTTTAATAAATAAGTCATTATGTGTCTTACATAACTTATTTTTACAATCAAATACTTTCCTGGTGCATTGATGATTTCCATAGCCATGATTCCATATTCTTGCCAAACATTTTTCACCATCTAATATTCCTTTGTTTTCAATGAATAGGAATTCCTTATCCTTAAGATAAGAAGTAGTTATTGTATTAATTATCAAATCATAACTTTCTTTATCATACCCTAGATCTTTATGGAAATCTTTTTTTAAATCATTAGTGATGTCATCCATTAATATTTTCAATAGAAAATCTTTGAATTTCTTCATCTTTTATTATATCACTTATAATAGTATCAACAACATTAGTAACAGTTTTATCTATTAATATATCTCTACATATTTTTTCAATTTTTTCAAAAATAAACATATGATCATGTTCATTCATATGATAATCGGGATATAATTTATTTAAAACCGTGGTTAATTCATCCTGTAATATGATATCATCATCCGTTTTAGTCTTATCTTTTTTATTTTTCATAAAAGATGGATTTGCCAGTAAGTGTGAATAATTATCCTTATCCATTTTTGTTATTTAGATATTTTTATATAAAAGTTTAAACCACATAAATATGTGTTGTTAAACGATTATCTTTAGATTTAATACTTGATATATTAATAAACATTTTTTGAGAATTAATATTTTCTTTATTATAATTATTTTTCACCTTTATCGTTCCATTTATGATAAAATTCCTGTAGTTTTCTATTTTGCTTGATAAATATAAATCTAAATCAGTAAAAAACGACTGATCATTATTAGAAAGTTTTATAAAGAAGAAATCATTTTCACTATTAATAATTTCAAAACCTTCAATACTAAATAGTAGTCCTAGTAAATTAGATTTTTCAATTGAAAAATTAAGTTTTATAACATCGCGGAGATATTTAAATTTTATTTTTTCCTTATTAAAATTTTCTTTTTCAAGAACAAGATACATTAATAAATATAAATAAATATAATTTTATGTTTTAACTTGTTTAAACATAATATATCTTGAATCATTACTATGAAATATATCAATCATATTAATTATAAAGAAGGAAATAAGATATTTAATATATTATCGCATCCAAACCATAATAATTTATTGATATATGGAATAAAAAACGCTGGAAAAACATCATTGGTAAAAAATATTATGGAAGACAAGAATATTAGTAGTTTTTATTATGAATTAACACAATATACAACTGGAATTATAGAAAAATTAGAGAAAATTGTTGGATCATACGACCATTATAAAAACGAATTTAAATATATTATCATTGATAATTTTGAGAATATTAAAATAATAGATCAAAATAAATTACGAGTTTTAATAGAAAAATCACACAACACTTCGAAATTTATTATAATCACCGAAAAGTTTAATAAAGTAATTGCCCCAATAAGTAGTCGTTGTTGTTCTTTTAGGATACCTTTTAAAAATATAACCGATGTAAGGATAAATTGTGAATGGAATAAAGATAAAGATAAAGATAAAGATAAAGATAAAGATAAAGATAAAGATAAAGATAAAGATAATTTGGGTTATGGATGTGAAGGATTAGTAGAGATATTATTTAATGCTTACCAAAATTTTTCCATCAAAAAGATAAAGGAAATATGTTTGAAAATAAAAGAAATTAATCTAGCTATCACACCCTTTTTAAAAATGATAATTGAAAGAATAATTCAATCAAATGAGGACTACGAAATAAGGAAAAAATCAATTAAAGAAATAGCTTATTATGATACATTACTCGTTAAATCATATATTGATGTTATTTACTTAGAGTCTTTATTGATAAGATTATATTATATTATTTATCAGAATGGATCATTATAAAATCCTTGAGATACACGAGGGTTGTTCTAAGAATATAATTAAGAAACAATACCATAGATTATCCAAGATTTATCATCCAGATAAGAATAATGGTGATGACTTACATTTTAAAAAGATAAAAGAATCGTATGATGTTTTATATGATGATGAGAAAAGGAAAAAATATGATATTCAACGGATTTTTAAAAATGTAGAGTTTTCAGAAGAAGAATTTAAATTGTTTATGGATTACTATGAAAGGATGATTCATTCAAAAGAATTCTTATTAATGAAAAAATTATATCAATCTGTCCCGGATTCAGCTAGGAAAGATATAAACGAAAAAATAAAAAAAAGATTTTATGGGGGAAATAATAAACGAATAAATCAAAAAGAGATCGTAATAAAAGAAAAATCAATTGATATTCTTGGATTAAATATGGATGAGACGATTGTATTATATGTACCATACGATGATTATGTAAATAATACCTTAAAAATAATTCATATTTACACTAAAAATGGAATCTACTATCTTTATCTTAGAGATTTTAAAAACATAACAATAGTTTTAAATAATCTGAATTGTTATTTAACATTACAGTTGTATGTTAGGGATAATATTCTATAATATTATCTATTATATTATCATATAAAATGTATTCAGAAGACTCAATGCTTTTAAAAAGATACCATTTTCCTAAAATAAATGTGAAAGGATCAAATGAACTACGTAAATTGTATAGTTATTTTAAGAACATAAAATTATTGGATATTGAGGAAACATTAGATTTTTTAACAGAAAATGTATCTAACATAGTATTTGATAATGTTTTCGTTACCGAAAAAGTCTTAAATGATATTAAATTAATAAAAAAAAAAACATCTTGTTCATTTAAAATTGGGAAGATACATATCACGTTCACATTTTATTATAAACCTTCAGAAAATGTTGATAAGTTAATTAATGAAACAATTAATTTAACACGTTTCTTATTCAGCATATACCCGATCACGAATAATATTGAGATAAATTTTTATTTATCTGATATCAAAAAAACCCTACCAGATTTCTTGGACGAAGATGCATTCGTCTTTGGTAAAGCGGAAGCTAATTCTGGTTCATGTTTAAGAGGAGGTGATAAATCAATCGTGAATATTTGGAGAAAAGAAGAAATATTAAAAGTAATGGTTCATGAACTAATACACGCCTTATGTATTGATGAATTTAATGATACCCCTGAAATCATTAATCATTATAAAGAAAATTATAATATTTCATCCGATAGAATCAATACAAATGAAGCATATACCGAAATATGGGCTAATTTAATAAATTGCTTCTGGATTTCCCAAAAGGTTAAAAAAAACCAATATGATCTATTTAAGACATTCATTGCTTTAGAAACAGAACATTGTATTTTCCAGAGTTCAAAAATATTTCATCTCACTAAATTAAAAGATAGGAACATTGATATTAATTCTGAAACAAATATTCTAGCATACTACATTATTAGATGCGAATTATTAAAGGAACTAACAAAATTTCTTAAATTCTGTAGAGTATATAATAAGAATTATTTGAAAATTAATTCAAAACAATGGTTTTTTTTATTAAAAGAAAATACTTCAATAAAAAAAAATGATAATAAATTGAAAAGGTTAAAAAAAACAGATTTTAAGTATAAGACTACAAGGATGACCGCTATCGAATATAAATTATTTAATTAAGCGACTACTTTCTTCGGGTAATGAACCTTCATGTATTTCTGGAGATTGAAGAAGGTTAGTTCCTCGCCATCATTGATATTAAGGAGTTTCTTAAGGGCTTTATCGGGTAGGATATGGCGACCATCTTCTTTCTTCTGAAGCTCATGTTTCTTACAATACTCGGTAATTTTACGAGTGACTTCAGTCCGGGCAATTAGTTCCTCTTTCGGGAGACCAAGAAACTTGGCGAGTTCTGGAGAAATCGGTCCAGGCTTGGCAAAGCCACTTGGGGGCTTATTAGGGTCATGGACCCGAGGTTTCTTGCCCCTCATTTTCTTATTCATAACTTTGCGATCACGGGAAACACGCTTCTCAAGTTTGGACACATGAGATGTAAGTGTTTTGAGTAGGGTCATCGCATCCTTTAGCTGTTCCTGAATCTCAAGGAATTCCTTATCATATCCATCTTCAACATCTAAGGCCTCAACAACCGGGGTCTCAACAACCGGGGTCTCAACAACCGGGATCTCAACAACCGGGATCTCAACAACCGGAGCCTCAACAACTTCCTTCTTCGTTACTTTCTTCGCTTTAGAACCAGAATTCTTAGGAGCTTTAGTTTTTCCAGGCATTTTATTTATTTTTATATTTATTTATTTTTTATTTTAATTCTTTTACCGCACGCTTTATGATACTCTATCATACTATTTTTTTAAGTATTTTTATTTTCTTTATGGATTATAGGAAATAATAATATTCCTAAATATACATTAACCATGGATGTGATGTTAAACAATCGTGACAGACTCCACCTAACCCTATAATAAAATACATAAATCCTAATTTTTTATCAGATTCTGTAATTGCATTATTAAATTTGTTGACTTCATTTAATAAAATATCTTGAAGGTCTTCTTTATTATTATATTGTAGGATCTGGTGAATAGGGATATTAAATACGACACCATTTGGAGGAGCAATATTCATCTTTACTTGATGTGATAATTGTAGACGATAATTCCAAATATCTTCCAGATTTCGATAGAGTCTTTTAAGTTTACAAACGTTGAGACTTAGAAACCATTTTATATGGCACTCATAACCAAAGTTCTCTATTTGTGAAAATAAATCAACGGTCTTCTGTTTTATACTTTGTCTACGATCACGAACAATTGTTTTATCAACTGCTTCAAATGAATCACTCAACTTTAATGTATCAATTATTTCTTTGGCTCTAACAATCACTTCATCTGAGAAACTTTCACGATTATAGGGGTTTCCTTGATTCATTTCTAATAATTTATCAAATGATCGTATGTCAAAAAACCAGTGGAAATTTTTTGAATCTTTATAGGAAAAGAAATACTTATCATCTATTTCATTTATTGTTTCATAACTAAAAAAATCTGTATCATTATTACATAAAGTTTTATCTACAAAACCTTCCCCCCGCAACTTAATATCTTTATAACTCTTTACTTTTTGATATTGGGTTTGAATTAATTTAATTTTTTTAACATCATCCTCATATTTTTTGAGAGTAATAAACCTTTCATTTACTTTCTCAAAAAGTTCTTTCTTTAGTAATTTCTTTAAATTTTTATCATTCGAATGAATTGTTTTCATGATATCATTTTTCAAATAATCGGAAGAATTACCTGTAAATCTTTCATAAATTATTTTATCATTTTCAACCAAATATTCTCTTTTATGTTTTTTACAGAAGTCCCCATATTTTTTTTGTGAATTATTTTGACACTTGTGATTATTTTCATTTTCAAAAATACACATCCTATATTTAACCCTTCTAAAAAAATATTTAAATATTAATATCTCAAAAAAATATTATCGTTTATCGTTTATCGTTTATCGTTTATCGTTTATCGTTTATCGTTTAGATTACATTGATCCAAATACTTAAAAATTTGAAACTAGTAAATACTACAATAAGTATATAAAAGGTTAAAAGAAATAAAAAAGTTAAAAGTTAAAAGTTAAAAAAAATAAAGAAAAGTTAAAAAAATAAAGAAAAGTAAAAAAGTTAAAAAATGTCTGCGATGAAAGCCTCAAAGGTTGACGTTTCTAAGATGACTATCAGTGCTCTAAAGACACTAGACAACGGTGCTAAGATGTGTTATCTAAATTACAATGGTGGTATTTCTCCACTATACATTCAAACCCCAGAAGTTGACCTTCCCTTCGATGCTTCATACTACGCAGACAGCGAAACAAATGGAAAGTTTTCGGTTAGGTTTTCTATGAAGGATATGGAAAATAACAAAGGCATCAATGATTTCCATTCAAAGATGCTTGAGATGGACACTTACCTAAAGGATCAGGCACTCGCGAACAGTGTTTCTTGGTTCAAGAAGGCCAAGATGTCGGGGGAGACGATTGATTCTCTTTATACTCCAATGGTCAAGGTTCATATTGATCCAGAAACAGGTGAACCGACTGGGAAGTATCCCCCTTCATTCGCCTTTAAGATTGTAAAGAGGGACAACAAAATTTCGTGCCCTATGTATAATAGTGAAAAGGTATATTATGATGTCAATGGAGAAACAGAAACTCCAACTACAGTTGAACGAGTCCTTGTTAAGGGGGCTAAGATCAAGGTTGTTCTTAAGTGTAATGGTGTTTGGGTTGCGAATGGTAAGTTCGGGTGTACGTGGCGAGCGGAACAGATGCTGGTGAAGGTCCCAGAGGGTGGACTTAATGAATTCGCAATTGAATCTGATTCAGATGATGAGGATGATAGCAGCGGTAATGTTGATGAAAAGCCAACGAACCTAATTGACGATTCGGACGATGATGATAAAGAAGAGAAGGTTGAAGAAGAGGTTCAAACCCCCCCTAAGAAGAAAGTTGTAAGGAAGAAAGTTGTGAAGAAGTCCAGCGATTAATTAATAATAATTAATAATTCTTTAAAAATAATAATTCTTTAAAAATAATAATTCTTTAAAAATAATAATTCTTTAAAAATAATAATTCTTTAAAAATAATAATTCTTTAAAAAAAGATAATA
>Ga0114999_10007794_pt1 | contig 12085 bp, 11 predicted proteins | sample ArcticOcean_MG_C_3_FD_89820 | JGI IMG/M metagenome (GOLD analysis project Ga0114999, IMG submission 89820) | Marine microbial communities from western Arctic Ocean - ArcticOcean_MG_CB8_126 | ecosystem: Environmental > Aquatic > Marine > Oceanic | place: Arctic Ocean: Canada Basin | collected...
GGTTGCCGAATTCACGGATATACATCTCCATAAGCCGGCCTTGCCCGACGGCTGCGGCGACTTGCAGGCTCGGCAGGTCTACCGGCCTCTCGGCAAGGCCCAAAGCCGGAAGGCCGGCGGCGACAGCACCGGAGGTGACGAGGACGGCGGGATGCCCTGCGTTCCAGAGTTCATCGATCTGGCCGACGACCCGGCGGACAGCTTCAGGGTCGAGCCCGCCCGAGCCGGGAGCGAGGCTCGACGAGCCGACTTTGACGACGACAGGAGCGCCGGGGGCAGCCGGACGCCTCATGGAGCCGACTCCTCGAGCGGAGCCTCGGCGGACATGGCGTCCGGATCGAAGGTGAATGTCACGGCGCCGATGCGAACATCGTCTCCGGGCACCGCTCCCGCAGCCGCCAATGCCTCGTCCACACCAAGACGGTCGAGCCGGGTGGCGACGAGATCCGCTGCCTCGGGAACCGTCAGGTCGTCGAGGTTTATCGCACGTTCCGCGGCCCGGCCCCTGACGATCCAGGTTTCCGACTCACGCTCGACCGTAAAGGCTGCGGGCAGCGGCCGGTGGAGAATAAAACCAGGGCGCTCGGGCGCCTGCCGCGCCCGGGTGTCCACGGCGTCTGCGATTGCGTACAGCAACACGTCGACGCCCTGTCCGGTAACAGCCGATATTTCATGCACGGGCACTCCAATGTCCTGGGCCCACGCAACCTCCGGCGCCACGTCGGGAATCGCGTCGATCTTGTTGAGGACGACGATCCGTGGCCGCTCGATCAAATCTGGCGAGTGCTCGGCGAGTTCGGCGATCAGAATGCGGTACTGCTCGTCCGGGGCGATCGTCTGCAAATCGGTTGGGTCGAGCATGATCACGAGTACACCGGCTCGCTCCACATGTCGCAGAAACTCGTGGCCGAGCCCTTTGCCCGACGCTGCTCCGGCTATGAGACCCGGCACATCGGCGAGCACGAACTCGCGGTCGTCAAGCGAAACGACGCCCAGATTGGGTGTCAGCGTTGTGAACGGGTAGTCCGCGATCTTCGGCCGTGCCGCCGACGCGCGGGCAATGAGCGTGCTCTTGCCGGCATTCGGATATCCGATCAGCGCAGCGTCCGCCAGTACTTTCAGTTCGAGCTCGACCCAGAGCTCCGTGACGTATTCGCCCTGCTCGGCGAAGGCCGGAGCCTTCCGCTGAACGCTGACAAACCCGGCATTGCCCTTGCCGCCGCGGCCACCTTCCGCAACGACCATGCGCTGACCAGGCTCGACGAGGTCGGCCAAGAGTTCACCATCGTCGTCGAGTACTGCAGTTCCGAGGGGAACCGGCAATTCGGTGTCGCCTGCCGAGGCGCCATGGCGAAGATCACCCTCACCGTGTGAGCCATTCGCCGCTTGCCTGTGCGGCCGTCTGTCGTAGGACAACAGGCTGGCTACGCCGGCATCGGCCACGAGGACCACATTGCCGCCATTGCCGCCGGCCCCGCCCGAAGGCTTGCCTCGCGGCTTTCCCTTCTGGCGCTCGAACGACGCGACGCCGGCCCCGCCGTCGCCACCTCGCACGCGGACACGAACACGGTCAACGAAATTCATCGACGGACCTGTTGGATCACGGGTAGGAGCCTATCGCCGCCTGTTGCTGGTACGCGACCAGCGGCATCATGCGATGATCCCGAAGCGGACGTCGGGTGGTTAGGCGCGGTGCCCGTTGCCTAGGACGCTCACCTGGCGGCGGCCTTTGCGCCTGCCATATTTGACGGTGCCGTCGACCTTGGCGAACAGCGTGTCATCCCCACCCCTGCCGACATTCTCACCGGGGTGGATGGGTGTGCCGCGCTGACGGACGATCACCGAACCGGCGGTAACCATCTGCCCGTCGAACACCTTCGGACCGAGCCGCTTCGCCGCAGAATCGCGACCGTTATGGGTTGACCCACCGGCCTTGGTTTTCGACATAGCTAGCTCTCCTCAGCGTCGACGACAGGCTCCGGCACGGCCTCGATGGCAGTATCTTCCGCCTCGACGTCGGCCGCTTTCGCTTTCTTCTTGCGCGCCGCTGCCGCCTGGATCTTCTTGATTTCGATGGTCGTGTACTGCTGGCGGTGACCCGAGCTGCGCCGGTAGCCGGTCTTCGACTTGTACTTGAAGACCTCGATCTTTTGTCCGCGGTGTTCTCCAACGATCTCGGCGAGAACCTTGGCTTTCTCCAGTTTGGCGCGATCCGAAATGATCGTGCCGTCGTCGTTGACGATCAGCAGCGGTGTAAAACTTATCTCGGTACGGCCCTTGACGCGTTCGATATCAAGGATGTCGCCCTCTTGGACCTTGGCCTGTTTCCCGCCGGCACGGATGATCGCGTACATCTGTCCTATTCCTCTACATGGTGGTCCGTCCCATCGACAGGGCCAGGCCGGAGAGACGCACCGCACGGTGCGCCGATCTAGACCGAGATGATAGCCCGAGGCGCGATTCGCGAAACCAACCGGTGGATGGGCGGCAAAGGCCTCAGTCAGCGGCGAGTGGTGCACCGACCGTCGCGGCGTCTTCATGGAGGAGCACGCCGCGGCCACCACAATGGGCACAAATCTCGGAGAACGACTCCAACAGGCCCTCCGACACGTTCTTGCGAGTCATCTCCACGAGACCGAGGTTGGAAACTTCGAAGACCTGGGTCCGCATCTTGTCTTTCGCCAGCTGCTCACGGAATTTGGTTAGTAACTCCTCCTGGTTCCCGGAGGTCTCCATATCGATGAAATCGATCACGATGATGCCGCCGATATCTCGCAGACGGAGCTGGCGGGCGATCTCTTCGGCAGCTTCAAGGTTGTTTTGCAGAACCGTGTCCTCGAGGTTCGAATGGCCGACAAAACGCCCCGTATTTACATCAACGACCGTCAGCGCCTCGGTACGATCGACCACGATGTGGCCTCCCGACGGGAGCCAAACCTTCCGATCCAGGGCCTTTTTGAGCTGGTCCTCCACGTGAAAGCGCTCGAAGATCGGCAGCTCGTCCTCGTAGCGCTTGACCCGAGTGGTGAGATCGGCCTCGGTGCCTTCCAGGTAGGAGATCACCTCTTCGAAGGTGTCCGTGTCGTCGATGAGCAGCCGTCGGAAGTCACGGGTGAAATGCTCACGGATGACCCGCAAGACGAGCTGAGGCTCTTGGTAGATCATCACCGGGCCGGTCGCGTCGGCTTGCGACTCGATGCTGGCCCACGTTGCCTTCAATCTTTCGATGTCGACCTTGATGTCGTCCTTGGTCGCACCGTGGGCCGCAGTGCGGACGATGGCGCCCATTCCCTTTGGCCGCACTTCGGCAACGATTTCGCGGAGCCGTCGGCGCTCGTCCTCGGGTAGGCGTCGCGAGATGCCGCGCACGTCGGCGTCTGGGGCAAGTACCAGGTATCTGCCTGCCAGGCTGATCTGATTCGTGAGCCGTGCGCCCTTGTGCCCCATCGCGTCCTTGACCACCTGAACCAGAACCGAATCCCCGGTCTTGAGCACTACCTCGATGCGCCGCGACTTGCCCTTAATCTCGGCGTCGTCGTAGTTGATGTCGCCTGCGTAGAGAACGCCGTTCTTGCCCTCGCCGAAGTCGACAAAGGCCGCCTCCATACCGGGCAAGACGTTGCGGACTCTCCCAATGTATACGTTGCCGACGAGCGATTTCTTGTCGGAACGGGCGACGTAGTGCTCGACGAGCACCGGACCCTCGAGCACCACGATCTGAGTCTGGTGCTCGCTCGACCTCACCAGCATCTGCTTACGTGCCGTTTCTGGAGGTGGGACCACTTCCACATACGGCCGGCGTCGCTGCCGGCTCCGAGAACGCTCCGGAGAACCCGATGACTGGCGCGGACGGCCGCCGCGCGCCCTCGGCTGAGAGTGCTTCCCCTTAGCCTGCTGCTTCTTCTGTGCCGGGCGCTGTTTAGCCGGTCTCTGCTTCCCCGGTTCCTGTTTTGCAGGTTCCGTGAAGTTCCGAACGGTGACGGCTTTGCCGTCGACGCTGCGCACCTTGCGCTCTTCTACTGCCGCACCGCGCCGGACGACGCGGGCGGACTTCTTCCGCATGAATGCCATGCAAGTACTCCTTGGCTCGCCCCATAAGGCGGACGAAATCTGAACTTTCGCGACCAGCGCTGCATCTCCTGGCGAAGCACAGGCTGTCGCACTGGACTGGGCCGGCGTGGGTTTTCCAGCCCCCAGAGGCGGGGCTGTAAACGATCGCGGGTAATGCGAAGACGATCGACATTGGTGTCCTCGGCCGGGTCGAGGGGAACGCTCACAAGAGGCGACCCCTAATACACATGACAGTAGCACGGCATTTCGCGGTCCCGAATCTGCCGGCCGACCTACTCAATCGGGCGTGTTACTGCGCCTTTTCGCGCTCTCGAAATGACATGCGTGTAACTGCTACAGTCGATTTCTAATGGATCGACGGGCGGATGAAGGCTGGATTGAGGTCATTTGTGGCCCAATGTTCTCCGGCAAGAGCGAAGAATTGATCCGAAGAGTCACTCGCTACCACATCGCCCGCATCCCGACCCAGACGTTCAAGCCGGCCCTCGACAGCCGATTCGCCGTGACCGAGGTTGTTTCTCACTCGCGATTGAGCACAGCCGCTGAACCTGTGCGTGATTCCGAGGAGCTCTTGCGTGCAGTTAAAGATCGCACGGAGATCGTCGGCATCGATGAGGGCCAATTCTTCGACCTCGGGTTGGTCGAGGTTGCCACGATGCTCGCCGCGGCTGGCAAGAAAGTCATCGTCGCCGGGCTCGACACCGACTATCTGGGCCGGCCCTTCGACCCTATCCCTTCCTTGATGATGCAGGCCGAATACGTCACAAAGACGTTGGCCGTATGCCACAAGTGCGGGGGCCCGGGGATGTTCACCCAGCGCGTGGTCGAATCGGAGGAGTTGGTCGTGTTGGGAGCCACCGATACGTACGAAGCCCGATGCCGCCGGTGTTACGACCCACAAGAGGCACTTCAGCCGACGCTGGAGATGGAGACGGCCTGAGCGGGGCGAGGCCAGAGATCACCGAGGTCCCCTCGTACGGCGTCCGTCTCAGCGCAGCTGATGCTCTCCCGGTACCGGGCTGCGGCGCATCCAGGAGGAATGGGCCATGCCGAGCGCGAAGCTCATGGCCACGAATGCCGATCCTCCTGCGCTGATAAACGGCAGCGGAAGCCCGGTAACGGGCATCAGCCCGATCGTCATGCCGACGTTGACGAATATATGGAACATCAGCAATGCGGCAACACCTGTACCGACGAGCTGTGAGAAACGATCCCGCCCGACGGCGGCCGACACGAGAACGCGCCAGACGATGATGGCAAAAAGTCCGAGAATGACCACCGCCCCGACGAAGCCAAGTTGCTCGCCGACGGCGGTGAATATGAAGTCGGTCGACTGCTCGGGCACAAAACTGAGGTTCGTCTGCGTGCCTTCGTATAGGCCCTTGCCGAAGAATCCGCCCGAGCCGATGGCGATCTTGCTTTGAGCCAGGTTGTAGTGCGCGGCCGCCGTGTCGGAGGTGGGATCGAGGAACGCTATCAGCCGCGTCACCTGATACTCCTTTAGCGCCCCGGCTTGAAACAACCCGACGGAGCTCACAATCGCAGCGACGGTGAGGAAGCCGAGTTGGCGCACCGTGGTCCCCGCTACAAACAGCATCACGAATGTGATGAAGCCAAGAACGAGCATGGTTCCCAGGTCGGGCTGCCCGAATATCAAGACTGCCGGCAGCCCCAACAGGGCGAGCGCTTGGGCGACGTGCACCCAGCGCAACTTGTCCGACGTTGCCCCCAACATTGTGGCAAGCCCCAGGATAAGGGCCAACTTCGCGAACTCCGAGGGCTGGAGTTGAAAGGGCCCAAGCTGCACCCAGCGCTGCGCGCCCTTGACAACCGAACCGATCGGCGTCAGTACCAGGAGCAGGGCAGTAAGGCCGAGGCCATAGAGCAGGGGCGCCAACGAGCGCAATGCACGTGAGTCGATGAGCGATGCGAGCACAAAAGTCACCACACCGACGCCGGCGAACACTGCCTGGCGGCGCATCAGCGACGACGGGTCGGCGCCAAGCAACTCGAGCCGCGGCGCCGAGGCGGTATGGACCATCACGATGCCGACGCCGGCCAGAGCCAGGTAGGCAAGAACGAGGATCAGGTCGGGGCGGAGCGGCCTGTCGCGTTGCAGAATGGAGACCGGTTCTGTGCGCTCGACGGTCAGGTTGCTCATCGTTCGCTGTCCTCACCCGGATCAATCTGGGTGATGCCGTCTGGGCCGTTGAGCAAATATTGGAGCACCGGTTTGGCGGTAGGGGCGGCCACCCTGCCGCCCGAACCGCCCCGCTCGATGACAATCACGACCACATACTTGGGATCATCGATCGGCGCCACAGCAACGAAGAGTGCCGTCTGCACTCCGTCACTTTCCTGGGTTGCCTTGATGACCTCGGCGGTGCCCGTCTTGCCGCCGACCTTGTCCTTGTTCTCTCCAAAGTCTTCAAAAGCTTTGAATGCTGTGCCCCTCCGATTGTTGACGACCTCCTGTAGGTCGCGACGCAGGGATATCAGTGTCGTGTCGGAAATGTCGACGTTACGCGTCAGGCGTGGTTGTACGTCCAAGATCACGGTGCCGTCGGGCGCCACAACCTGCTGGACCACCTGGGGCTCCCAAAGGTCGCCGCCGTTCACCATTGCGGCGTAGGCATTGGCCAGCTGGAGCGGAGTGACGAGCACCGATCCCTGGCCCACGGCCGCCTGGAGCAGGTCGCCACCAAACCACGGGCTGGACAACTGAGGGTCGAGGCGGGCCTCGTCCAGCCGAAAGCGGGCATTCACAGCCCAATCTTCGAAAAGCGTCCGGTCTGGAATAATGCCGGATTTCTCGAACGGCAGGTCGATGGCGCTCTGGCTGCCCATGCCAAGGTCTCTCGCCCACCTCTGGAGCATGTCCTCGTCGGGGGTGTTCTTGTTTTCCTCCCAAATGCTCCATGCCAACTCCCAGAAGTAGACGTTGCACGAGCGCATCAAGGCCGTGTGAATATCCTGTTCGCCGTCGTCTCGGGAAGTCCAGTTGTTCCATACTTGGGCGCTGCCGTCCGTAAACCTTTTCTCGAGGCGCCGGCTACAGAGAATGGGCTCCTCAAGCGATGCGGCGCCCTCGGGGGTGATCCCTTCTTCCATGGACGTGACATAGGTGACCGCCTTGAACGTGGAAGCCGGGGCGTACTCGCCGGTCACGGCGAAGTTGACGAGCACCCCTTCGGGGAGGGCGTCGAGCTGCGTCTGCGAAACGCCGGCGACAAAAAGGTTCGGGTCGTAGGTCGGCACCGATGCCATCGCGAGCACCTCGCCGTTCGTTGCGTCGAGGACCACTCCGACGGCTCGAACGGGGCAGAAAGGGTCTTCCTTGAGGCCAGGCACGCACTGCGGGTCGCCATGATCCTCTCGAGCAAGCTGAAGTCCCCGCATGAGCGAATCCTCCAGAACTCGCTGTAGCTCGACATCGATCGTCAGCCGGATCGAGGCGCCGGGAGCCGGGCTCTCTTCGTTCAGAACCTCGAGCACATTGCGCTGGGCGTCCACTCGATACTTGATCACCCCTGGAGTGCCCGCTAGCAGGGCGTTGTATTGGCGCTCGACGCCAGCTTTACCGAGGAGCTCCGTGAGGTCGGCGCCGCCGTCTACGTCCGAGACGGTGGGCTTTCCAATGTATCCGACGATATCGGCCGCGAGGCTTCCCAATGGGTAAGTCCGTTCGGGCTGCGGCTCGACCGACACGCCGGGGAAATCTTCGGCGTGCTCGATCAGAAAGACTGCCTGCTCGTGGGAAAGCTCGTCAACGAGGGCAATGCGCTCGCCGCGTAACTGGGCTTGGTCGATCACGAACTCAACATCAACCGGGTCGAGGCCGGAGAATGCGGCCAGCTTCGCAATCAGCTCTTCCTCGATCGAGGCGGACACCACTTGGCCATCGATCATCGCGGACAACAGTGGATTGGTCCCAGCCAGCAAGGCTCCATTGCGGTCCCTGATCTCACCGCGGGGCGCAGGAGTCGCCGCAAAGTCAATCTGGTTGTTCTCGGCGGCATTCAACGACTCTTCGGCCTCAGTGATCTGAATCTGCCAGAGCCGAAGCGTCAGGAGCCCGAACAACACCAGGAACGAAACTCCCAACACTCCGATCCGCCAACCTGTTGTCATGGTTTCCAGGCCGCCTCGCGGTTGCGGAGGAGCAGTTTTGCCGTACCGGGAAGCACGGCGGCTCCGAGGATCATCGTGTACAGCGCTGGAAGCACCATGAGATCGATGACATCCGGATCAGTGAGAGTGCGCTGCCCGAAAAGAGTACCGGCAATCGAGAACAAGGCATTGCCGAGGAACGTGAAAGCAAAGATCCCTACCGCAACTAGGAGGAGGCCGCGGTCCGCGTGATGTCGAAGCCGCACAGTGAGATAGCCCACCGTGGTCAGTGCCAGTGCCCAAAGGCCGAGCGGCGAACCGCCGAGAAGATCCATCAAGAGTCCGGCGGTGAACGCGACGAGCAGAGCCGGCTCCGGATCGAGATGGCGCACAACCGCTATCACCACGAGGGTGACGATCGCAGGCGAAGCGCCGAGAGGCTGGATGCTGCCCTCACCAAAGACGGTCGTTTGCGCCAGCGCCGCAAGCACAACGAGCGTTAGCGACAGCGGAAGTGCGACTTGCCTCATGGCCCGGCCCTCGAGAGAGCGGATCGGCCGAAGGCTGAGGCCTCATCTGTCCCGGCCGCGGTATCGAGCGGGGACCAGCCGACGAGAACCTTGACGAAGTCGAGGCGGGCCGTTTCTATGAAGGGCTCGACCTCCGTGGTGAGCGCGAACCCAGCCTGCGACTCGGCCGCCTCGAGCACCACCCCGACGGCGATGTCTGGAGGGAATCGGCTGCCATCGGTGACAATGAGATCACCAACGCCAACGGCTTCGCCCGCGAGAAACATTTCGAGCTTGAGAGGGCCGTCTCCCTGCCCGGAAACCCAACCAGTTTCGTTCGTGGCCAGATCGCGCACGCCGACTCCGAGGCGCGGGTCAGTGATGAGGCGCACGCGCGCCCAGTTGTCACCGACCGCATCGACGCGCCCCACAAGCCCGTTGTCGTCGATCACCGGATGACCCATGACAACCCCGTTGTCGCTGCCACGGTCGATAAACCGAACATGGTCGAAGTCGCTGGACCCGTTGGAAACGATACGAGCGGTGATGGCTGCCAACTCCCCGGGAGGCTCGAGATCGTTGATCTTTTCCAGCTCCTCGAGGCGGCGTTGCAGCGCTTCGGCGTCGCGCACCAGCGCTTCGAGATCCTGCACACGGTTGACGAGTCGATCGTTCTCGTCACGCAAGCTGGCCACCTCGGCGATGCCATCGATGAACCCGACGACGGGACGCGATACCGAGGTGGTCAACCGCTGCAAAGGCGCGAACAGCGCCTGCGTGCCCTCTCTGAGCACCGATCCGACACCCTGGCCGTCGGATCGAACATCGAACGTGGCGAGGAGGAATGACACGGCAAGGAGCCCGATGAACAGACCACCCGCCCGGTCAAAACGACGGAACATGTGACATCAGCTTTGCTGGCTGAGGCGCAGCGCCTCAGCCGCGGCCGCTGGAGGAGAGAACGACGTGGAGTACCTCGAATTCCTCCAGGCAGGCGCCGGACCCGAGCACAACCGACTGGAGAGGACGGTCGACACTTACGATCGGCATACCGGTCTCGTTGGCGAGCCGCACGTCGATACCACGAAGAAGGGCACCCCCGCCTGTGGCGACGATGCCACGCTCCATGATGTCTGCCGCCAGCTCGGGCGGCGTCTTGTCGAGCGTGTATTTGACCGCGTCGACCACAGCCTGCACCGGTTCCTCGATGGCCTCTCGAACTTCAGGACTCGACAAAACGATGGTTTTAGGCAAACCGGTGATGAGGTCCCGGCCGCGGACTTCCGCAGCTGGCTCGTCGGCGTACGGCCAAGCAGAGCCGATCGCCATCTTGACCTGCTCGGCGGTACGCTCGCCCAACATCAGGCTGTACTCCTTCTTGACCCACGCAATGATGGCCTCGTCGAGTTCGTCACCACCGATCCTGATGCTCTTGGAGACAACGATCCCGCCGAGGGATATCACGGCGACTTCGGTGGTGCCGCCTCCGATATCGATGACCATCGATCCTGATGGCTCGTGAACGGGTAAGCCAACGCCGATGGCCGCCGCCATCGGCTCCTCGATGGTGTAGGCCCGCCGCGCTCCAGCATGGTAGGCGGCCTCCTCGACGGCTCGCCGCTCAACAGCGGTGATACCGGAAGGCACGCAGATCACGATTCGGGGCCGTGCTGCAAGACGCCGGTTGTGCACCTTGTCGATGAAGTACCGGAGCATTTTTTCTGTGATGTCGAAGTCTGCGATCACGCCGTTGCGAAGCGGCCGGATGGCCTGGATGTAGGACGGGGTACGCCCGATCATCCTCTTGGCTTCCATGCCGACCTCGAGTGGCCGATTATCCCTGGTGTTGATGGCAACCACCGAAGGCTCATTGAGGACAATGCCCTGCCCTCGCACAAAAACGAGCGTGTTCGCAGTCCCCAGGTCGATCGCCATATCACGCCCGGCGACTGAAAAGAACCTATTCAGCATGTGATGTCCCGCCCATTTTCTGCGCCCGCGCAGTTTACCTCAGTAGAGATTTTGCCCTTATTCCGCGGACCCGAAGAATATATCGATTTCGCGTTCTGCGCTCGACGTGGAGTCCGAACCGTGGATGATGTTCATGGTGATTTCGAGGGCATAGTCCCCGCGTATGGTCCCCGGCAGCGCATCGGCCGGATCGGTGACGCCCATGAGTGATCGGCACATCCCTACCGCACGTTCGCCCGACCACTCCATAGCCACGACCGGTCCGCTGGTGATAAACGACAGCAGGTCGGGGTAGAAGTCCCTTTCGACATGTTCGGCGTAGTGACGGCCAGCCAGCTCGGCGTCGATGGTCAGCATGCGCATCCGCTCCAGCCGCAGGCCCTTTGCCTCAAGCCTGCCAATGACGTCGCCGACGAGCCCGCGGGCTACCCCGTCGGGTTTGATCATGACGAATGTTGACTCGTGGGACATAGATACGCCTCGCAGAGAGTTCAGCGGCCGAGATGGTAGCGATCGACGGGGTCACGGAAACGTGCAGCTCCTTTTCGGGCTGCGGGTGACGAGCCTACGGTTCGAAATGGTCCAGCGCTTCGCCAGCGACGTACAACGACCCGGCGACCACGACTGCGCCCGTTTCGTCGACATCGTCGAGCGCATCGACGATCGCTTGATGCACCGGAACCGATACCCGCACGGGGACATCGGGCCCGAACACTTCCTGAGCGATTGCGGCCACATCCTCGGCTCGAATGGCCTCAGGATCGGCGGGCTCGGTGGCCACGACCGCACTGACCATCCCTCGCAATGGGCTCAACAGCTTCGCCACGTCGCGGTCGCCGCGCATGCCGGCCACCAGCACCCAATCCGGGGGGAGGAACTCTTCGTCGAGTGCCTGGGCAAGACCCTCCATCCCTTCGACGTTGTGAGCCCCGTCGACGACCACGAGCGGGGAACGGTGGAGCACCTGAATGCGGCCGGGTGACGTCACGGTGGCCACACCCGCGGCTACCTCGTCGTTCTTGAGGGCGTCATCGAAGAAAAGTTCACACGCCGCAATGGCAACGGCCAGATTGTCGACTTGATGATTGCCGTGCAGCGGGAGGTACAGGTCGTCGTATGCGGCATGGATGCCCCGCACACTGGCGTGCCAGCCACCGACGGCTCGCAGCACGTCTTCCGCCTCGAATTCGTCGCCGTGACGGTGCCAGGCGGAGCCCGTCTCAGCTACTTGTGCGGTAAACGCACCTTCGGCCGCAGCAGGCAGCCTGCCTGTGACGAGCAGACCGCCCTCCTTGAGGATTCCCGCCTTCTCGCGGGCGATCTCAGCGAGCGTCGAACCGAGAAACGCCATGTGGTCCATGGCGATCCCGGTGACGACCGAGACCCCGGCATCGACAACATTCGTAGCGTCGAGGCGGCCTCCA
>Ga0114999_10007795_pt1 | contig 12083 bp, 7 predicted proteins | sample ArcticOcean_MG_C_3_FD_89820 | JGI IMG/M metagenome (GOLD analysis project Ga0114999, IMG submission 89820) | Marine microbial communities from western Arctic Ocean - ArcticOcean_MG_CB8_126 | ecosystem: Environmental > Aquatic > Marine > Oceanic | place: Arctic Ocean: Canada Basin | collected...
GCCCGTAAAGTTCAAATTCTTGAAAAAGAACATTTTCCAAGAGTTATTAAAGAATACTTATTTAAAATTGAATGAAAAAAATACAAATATATACCGATGGATCCTCTAGGGGCAATCCAGGGCCAGGCGGATATGGAGTTGTTTTAGAATCGGACGGTTATAACAAAGAACTTTCTGGTGGATTTAAAAAAACCACTAATAATAGAATGGAGTTATTAGCAGTAATTATTGGCTTAGAAGCTTTGAAAATTAAACCTTCAGACGTTATAATATATTCCGATTCAAAATATGTAATTGATGCTGTTCTTAAAAAGTGGGTAATTAAATGGGAGGAAAAAAATTTTAAAGATAAGAAAAATCCAGATTTGTGGAAAAGATTTCTTAAAACTTATAGATATCATAATGTGAAATTTCAATGGATTAAAGGTCATAGCAATCATTTACAAAATGAAAGATGTGATTCTTTGGCTGTAAAAGCAGCCTTAGGAAATAAATTAGATGAAGATAAATTTTATGAAAAATCATAAAATGATAAATAAAGTTCGTTATGAACCGAAGTAAGTTTTCTATTTTTGCGTAATGAGCAACAAATTATTAGTTGTAGGAACAATGGCCTACGATACTATAGAGACTCCATTTGGAAAAGTTGAAAATATTTTAGGTGGAGCAGCAACATATATAGCTTTTGCCGCTTCAAATTTTGATATAAATGTAGGTCTTGTATCTGTGATTGGTGAAGATTTTAAATCTGAAGATCTAAAATTGTTAACTAAAAGAAGAGTAAGTGTTTCGGGAGTTGAAATTATAAAAGGAGGGAAAACATTTTTTTGGAGTGGAAAATATCACGATAATATAAATGTAAGAGACACCTTAGACACTCAATTAAATGTTTTAGAAAACTTTGTACCAAAAGTTCCCGATAATTGGAGAAAACCTAGTATACTTCTTTTAGGTAACCTTCATCCAGCAGTTCAATTATCAGCATTAAAACAAATGAGTGTTAAACCTAATCTAATTATACTTGATTCAATGAATTTTTGGATGGAGAACTTTCGTTCAATTTTGGATGAAGTAATTAGTAAGATTGATGCGATTTGTATAAATGATGAGGAGGCTCGTCAACTAACACAAGAAAATTCTATCTGGAATGCTGTAGAGAAAATGAAAAAATTAGGACCTAAATATATTATTATTAAAAAAGGAGAACATGGAGCAATGTTATTTCATAATGAAAAGGTTTTCTTTGCACCTGCATTTCCTTTAAAAGAGGTTCAAGATCCAACAGGAGCAGGAGATAGTTTTGCTGGAGGATTTGCTGGATATCTTACACAAATAGATGACATTTCATTTGAAAGCATGAAAGCAGCTTTAATTTATGCTTCTGCAATGGCATCTTTTACTGTAGAAAAATTTGGAACAGAAAATTTACAATTAGTAAATGAATATAAACTTGAAAAACGTTTAAAAGGCTTCAATAAATTAACGAAATTTAAAATGGAATTATTAAATACTGCTGAATTATGAGTGATGCTATTAAACATGAATGTGGAATTGCCTTAATTCATCTTAAAAAACCACTTAGTTTTTTTAAAGAAAAATACGGCACTGCTTTGTATGGAATTAATAAGATGTATTTGATGATGGAGAAGCAGCATAATAGAGGACAGGATGGTGCTGGTTTTGCAAGTATAAAACTAGATCTTCCTTCAGGACAAAGATATATAAGTCGAATTAGATCAAATGATAACGAACCTATTCAGGATGTTTTTAATAAAATTAATAAGCGAATTAATTCAGAGTTGGAATCAAAACCTGATCTATTGGATCGTCCACAAGATTTAAAATCAGAGGTTCCATATGTTGGAGAAATTATGCTAGGTCACGTAAGATATGGTACTTTTGGAAAGAACACGATTGAAAGCGTTCAACCACTTTTAAGACAAAACAATTGGAGGCATAGAAATTTAATCATAGCAGGGAATTTTAACATGACTAATGTTTCCGAATTATTTAAAAACCTGGTTGATCTTGGACAACATCCAAAGGATAAGTCTGACACTATAACTGTGATGGAAAATATAGGACATTTTTTAGATGCTGGTGTGGCTAAAATATATAAAAAGTTGAAAAAAGAAGGATATACTAAGGCGCAAGCTACTCCTCAAATAGCCTCTAGACTTGATGTGTCAAAAGTATTGTCAAAAGCTTCTAAAAACTGGGATGGTGGTTTTGTAATTGCTGGAGTGTTAGGCCATGGAGACACATTTGTTTTAAGAGATCCAGCAGGCATAAGACCAGCATATTTTTATGAAGATAATGAAATTGTGGTAGTTGCATCTGAAAGACCAGTAATTCAGACTGTTTTTAATGTTCCATTTTCTAAAGTTATGGAGCTTGATCCAGGGTATGCATTAATTACAAAAAAAGGGGAAGATGCTAAAATCATTAAAATTATAGATGAATTGCCTAAAAAGGCATGCTCATTTGAAAGAATTTATTTTTCTAGAGGGAGTGACGCAGAAATATACAAAGAACGCAAATCGCTTGGTAGAAAAATTTTTCCAGAGGTTTTAAAGAATATTAATGGTGATTTAAAAAACACAGTTTTCTCATTTATTCCTAATACAGCTGAAACATCTTTTTATGGAATGGTAGACGCAGCACAAGAATATATAAAAAATAAACTTATAGAAACAATTTCAAAAGATTCAAAAATTAACACTGAATCTCTTGTTTCTCTTGCTTCTTTAAAACCTCGTATTGAGAAAATAGCTATTAAAGACGCAAAACTAAGAACATTTATAACTGAGGATTCGAGTAGAGATGATCTAGTAGCCCATGTATATGATATTACTTACGGTGTTATTAAATCATCTGATAATCTTGTGATTATAGACGACAGTATAGTTAGAGGAACAACCTTAGAAAAAAGCATTCTTAAGATGTTAGATCGTCTTGGACCAAAAAAAATAATTATTGTTTCAAGCGCTCCACAAATTCGTTATCCAGACTGTTATGGTATCGATATGGCTAAGTTAGGTGACTTTATTGCTTTTAAGGCGGCACTTGCTCTACATGATGATGAAGGAACAAAAATAGGTGTTTTAGAATCAATATATAAAAAATGCAAAGAAGCAATATCGACTAATACTGAAGAGACGGAAAACTTTGTAAAAGAACTGTATAAACCTTTTACTGCAAATCAAATTTCTGATAAAATAGCAAAATTACTTTCGCTTAATGGTTTGAATTCAGAGCTTAAAATTATATATCAATCAATTGAAAGCCTACATGAAGCATGTCCATCACATCTTGGGGATTGGTATTTTTCCGGCGACTATCCTACTCCAGGAGGAAACAAGGTTGTAAATAAAGCTTTTATAAATTTCTATGAGGGTAAGTCAATAAGAGCATATTAGTTTGTTTAGAGATAAATCTAAAACTATAAATTTAGATCATACAACTTATATACATTATCCCAATTAATTACATTAAAAAAAGCATTAATATAATCTGGTCTTCTGTTTTGATAATTAAGATAATAAGCATGTTCCCAAACATCTAATCCTAAAATTGGATAACCACCACATCCAATTCCTGGCATTAGAGGGTTGTCTTGATTAGGAGAAGAGCATACCTCAACTTTTCCTCCAGAATGTACACATAGCCATGCCCATCCAGAGCCAAAACGAGTTGCTGCAGCTTTGGAAAAAGCATCCTTGAATGAATCAAATGAACCAAAAGATGAATTAATAACATCTAATAATTTACCTGTGGGTAAACCACCACCATTTGGACTCATAGTTTCCCAAAATAAACAGTGATTGAAGTATCCGCCTCCATTATTTCTTAGAGCGGCATTATTCATATCAATATTTTTAAGAATTTCTTTAATAGATTTATCCTCTAGATCACTGCCTGCAATTGATGCATTCAGGTTTGTAGTATATCCATTATGGTGTTTTCCATGATGGATTTCCATTGTTTTTGTGTCAATGTGTGGTTCCAATGCATCATTTGAATAAGGTAAAGTAGGTAATGTAAAAGCCATAGCAATCATTTTTTAGTTTACACAAAAATATAATTTCTTTTTCTTATTTGCATTTTTTTGACCTAAAGAAACTCCTACATTTATATATTATTTAATATTGATGGTAAAACCTTCCTTTAATTTAATAAATGCTTCTGCTGGATCAGGAAAAACATATTCTCTTGTATCCAATTATATTCAAGAGTTACTTTCAAATTCTAATGACGATCACTTTAGGAGTCTTTTAGCCCTGACTTTTACAAATAAGGCTGTAAATGAAATGAAAAGTAGAATAGTCGCAACTTTATCTGATTTTGTTAAAAAGGATCGATTTGAAATGAGATCTGAAATCTCAAAAAAAACAAATATTAAAGAACTAGAACTCCAAAAAAAATCAGAAAGAGTTTTAAAAAATATACTATATGATTATGCAGGTTTTGACATTCTGACCCTTGATACTTTCACCCATCGTATTATTAGAACATTTGCATTAGATCTTAAATTGCCAAAATCATTTGAGGTAGTAGTAGAGCAAGAGCAAATTTTGCAAGAGTTAATACAAATAATAATTGATCAGGTAGGAGTTAAAAAAGAAATAACAGATTCATTAGTTGACTTTGTTCATTATAAAATTGAAAATGATAGTAAACAATCTATAAATGATGGTTTACTTGAAATAGCAAGACTTATTTTAAAGGAAAATGATAGAGAATTTCTTAAAAAATTAAGAAATAACTCATTAGCAGACTTTAGAAAAACTCAAAAAACCTTAAATAAAATTAAATATAAAGAAGCTGATAAGGCAAAGGTAATTGCTAAAGAAATATTAGATAAAATAGCATTAAATGGTCTTGATGAATCTATTTTTTCTAGAGGATCAGTTATCAGACACTTTTCTTTAATAGTTGAAAATAAATTTGAAGGAATTTATTCAAATAAGCTAGAAAAAAACCTTTCAGAAGGTATTAGAATCGTTAAGAAAACGAATAACCCAAAAGAATTAATATTAATTGCTGATAATATGATTCCAGAAATATATCAGTATTTTTTAAGAGCCAAAGAATCTGTTTTAACATATAATTTAATTCAAGAATTAAATAAGCAATGGACACCTCTATCTCTTATGACTGAGATGGAACAAACACTTAACAGGTATCAAAAAGAAGAAAAAAAAATGCTTCTTGGACAGTTTAATGAAAAGATATCTGAAGTAGTTCAAGATTATGATGCTCCATTTATTTATGAGCGTTTAGGTGAAAAATATAAACATTTTTTTATTGATGAATTTCAAGACACTTCAAAATTACAGTGGTCAAATTTAATACCTCTACTGAAACATTCATTGGAAAGTGAAGACTTAAGCGGTAATTCAGGTTCAGTGTTTTTAGTCGGAGATCCAAAACAGGCAATTTATAGATGGAGAGGAGGAGATGTTCGTATGTTTTTAGATCTTTTGAAAAATGAAAAATTTAATCAGACAGAGATTAACACTCAATTATTGCCAACTAATTACCGCAGCCTTGATAATATAGTTGAATTCAATAATACTTTTATTGAAGGTGCTTTAGAGTCAATTTCTGATTTAAATTATCGTTCTTTTTATGAGAATTCTTATAATCAAAAAAATAATAATCGGCCTGGAGGAAATATAGAAATTCATTTTGTTGAAAATAAAATGGATTTAGTTCATATTCAAAAGACCATCAATGCAGTTCTAGAGGGAAAAAAACAAGGTTTTTCGTGGGGTTCTATGGCGATTTTAGTTAGAAATAAAAAACAAGCAATCTCTATTTTTGAATCATTATCAAATACTGAAATCCCTGTTGTTTCAACAGAGTCCCTTTTGCTTGAAAAATCGTCTTCGATAAAACTTATAATTTCTGTGTTAAGGCTAAAACTTCAACCTGAAAATGCTATAGAAAGAATAAATATTTGCAAATTTTTTATAGAAAAAAATGATCAAAATCAAACTTCACATGAAATTTTCAAGAAATCTTTAAAAGGCTCTTTATTTGATTTTACTAAATTCTTAGAAAGAAAATTTGGATTATCATTTGATCTAAAAGCAGCAAAAAATTTAAATTTTTATGAATTAATTGAAAGTCTCACATCCAGTCTTGGATTGACAAATGATTTCGATACTTATCTTGAATTCTTTTTAGATTATTGTTATGATTTTTCTATTCAATCAAAAAGTACAGTATATAATTTTTTAAAAAAATGGGAAACAGATTCAAAGAAACTTACCATTCCATTGCCTGATGATAATCAAGCAGTCAGAATTATGACTATTCATTTAGCTAAAGGGTTGGAATTCCCATTGGTTATTTTACCTTTCCTATACTCAGATTTCCAACCAGATCCAAGAATAAAAAGACAAACATGGTATCCTATTGAATTTAATGAGTCAAAAGTAGGCTACGGTAGAATTAATTTTTCTCCAAGATTGGAGAATTATGGAAAACATGGTAAAATAATTTCAGATAAAGACAAGAATGAAAATGAATTAGATGCTTTTAATATATTATATGTTGCACTCACAAGAGCTTCTCATAAAATTGTCGTAATAACAACTTTGTTAGAAAAGCTGAAAAGCAATAAAAATTATGCACAATTATTTAATGATTATGTTATAAATCAAGGTTTAAAACCAACTCTAATTAACCCATTCTTATATGGCTCAAAAGATTGCCAACATATACACATTAAAGAAAAAGATTTAAAAGTTAATTCACTTAATCCGAGAATTAACTTTAATTGGAAAAAACATTTTAAGCCTGAAACTTCCTTAGAAATTAATGGTAAGCGATTAAAAGGTGTCTTAATTCATAAATTATTATCAAAAATTAAATCTGAATCAGATATTAGTTGGGCAATTGATTCATCTATTTGCAAAGGTTTATTAAATATTGAAGAGAAAATCAGTTATAAAGAATTATTACAAAAAATTGTAAATCACAAAGACTTAAAAATAATATATAAATTAGGAAATATTGTTTACACAGAAAAGGAAATATTATTGCCAAATGAGGGTATAATTAGGCCTGATAGAATAGTGATAACAAAAACAAATTGTTTTGTAATTGATTATAAAACTGGGAGATCAAATCCTGATGATAAAATTCAAATTTCCAGTTATTCAAAGCATTTAGAGTCAATAACAAATCTAAGAACAGATTCATTTTTGGTTTATATAAAAGATAGTATTCAGGTTGAAAAAATTATTAATCATTAACAATAAATATTAAAACCTAAAATGACTAAGTTTTTAGATGCCATAGCGAACAAAATCATAGATGAAGCTCATGGTTTTGATGATATAAAAATTATTTTGCCAAGTAATAGAGCTGCGCTGTTTCTTAGAAATAAACTAGTTCAAAAAATAAAAAAACCAGTAATTTCTCCTGAAATTATTAGTATAAATGACTTTATAGATGAATTGTCCGGACTTAATAAAATTGAAAACACATCTGTTGTTTTTGAATTGTATTTGATATACTGCAAAACCATTCCAAAAAATGAGCAACAACAATTTGATGAGTTTTTGGGATGGGCTTCAATTTTGATTAATGACTTTAATTTAATTGACAGCTATTTAGTTGATACTAATGCTTTATTTTCAAGTATGATATCTGCCCAAGCAATTAATCAATGGGCCCAGCTAGATAGTTCAGATTCCTCAACTAAAAAAAATCTTGAATTTTGGAAAAATATTCCTATGCTTTATTCTTCATTAACTAGCAGTTTGCTTAAAGATGGAATAGGTACAATTGGCATGCAGTTTAGAGAAGCTATTAATCATTTGGAATTGTATATAGCTGAAAATGATAAATTTCATTATTTTATTGGGTTTAATATGTTAAATAAGGCCGAAAGCACAATTATACAAGAATTTATTTCTCAGAAAAAAGCTAAAATTTTTTGGGATCTTGACCATGAGTTTTATGAAGACAAAAAACATTCAGCAGGTAAGTTTATTCGATCATATTATAAGGACTGGAAATGTCTTAGAGATAAAAAACCTGAAGGATTCTCATCTAATTTTAAAAAAGATAAAATGTTTAACATCATTGAAACATCTAATAAAATTAGTCAAGCAAAATATGTTGGACAAATAATAAATCAATGGAAATCCAATTATAATATAACTAATAAAGGAATAGTCTTAGGGGATGATAAAATTCTTACTCCCGTTCTTTCTGGAATAAATTCGGAAATAGATTCTTGGAATGTAACAATGGGTTTATCAATAGCTAACTCACCACATGTAAGTGTTTTAGATATGATTTTTGAAATGCATATAAGAGCTAATGAGGGTAAGTATTTCTATGAAGATATTTTATCTATATTAAACGATAGCATTGTAAAAAATCAACTTCAAAAAGAAAAAAGAAATTTAAATAATTTGATTAAGGACATAGAAAAATCAAATATCACATTATTTCCTAATCAAAAACTATATACTAACAAAGATTCATTCCAATTTATTTTATTTAGACCTGTATCTTCATCTTCGGATTTATTAAAAAAATCAGATAGTTTAATAAACTTTCTTGAGCAAGAAAATTATGATGTTAACACTGACTTATCTGTTTCAAAACAGTTTAATCTAATTAAAAAAGTTATTCTGAAACTTTTAAACTATACAGATCAAATTAAAAATATACCTTTAAAAGTACTCTTCTCACTATATAAAGATGCAGTTAAAGAACAAAAATTAGATTTTTCTGGAGATCCTAGTTCTGGTTTACAAATAATGAGTCTTCCTGAAACAAGATTAATAGATTTTGACTCTGTCGTTATAACAAATGTTAACGAGGGTGTTTTACCAAAAGGAAAATCAAATGATAGTTTTTTGCCTTTTGATGTAAAGAAACATTTTGGGCTTCCAACTTTTTTAGAGCAGGATGCTAAATATGCCTATCAGTTTTATAGATTAATTCAGGGGGTTCAGAGTGTTTATTTGTTATATAGTATTAGCGAAAAAGGTATAGGTGGCTTTGAAAAAAGTAGATTCATTCATCAATTAGAGCATTTTAAAAAACCTAATCATAAAATAAATTTTATAAAGGTAAAAACAACCTTTAACTCTAATAATTCTTTATTCAAGGTTAATAAATCCGAAGAGGTTCTAGAAGTATTAAAGTCAATTGTGAAAAAAGGGCTTTCACCATCAGCCTTGACTAAATTCATGACCAACCCATTAGAATTTTATTACCAGCGAGTTTTAAAAATAAAAGAGTATAAAGAATTATTCCCTGTGATTGAACCAAAAGATAAAGGAAATGTCGTGCATGAAACATTGGAAGCAATTTATCAGCCATTTTTATCTAAACAAATTACAGCTAGTGATTATGAAACTATGATTAGTCGATTGCCCTCATTATTAAACGAGAAGTATATATTAATTTATGGAGGAAACCCTAATCGAAAAGGACATAACTATTTAATTTATGAAGAATTAAAAAAACAATGCAATGAATTTTTATTGGCTGAAAAATTATTAGTTGAAAAAGGTAACAGTATAAAAATTATATCATTAGAGAAGAAAATAGAACATGATTTAAATTTGAAAGGATTATCCTTTCCAGTCAAAATAGTTGGAACTATAGACCGTATTGATGAATGGAATGGTCAATTAAGAATTTCGGATTATAAAACGGGTTCAGTAAAGGTTAATAAGTTAAAATTTTCATCAAATTTTTCTTTTGAAGGGCTTGACCACAAAAAATATTTAGATTATTCTCCTCTTTTTCAACTACTACTTTATTCATATGTTTACTTTAAGCAAAACTCTATTAAAGCAATAAAAATAGGAATTATTCCAATTAAAACACCTAAAGATTACTTTTACTCTGTAACCACCTCTTTTGATAAGGAAAGTGCAAACAAAGACCTATTATCAGTGGATAATTTCAATCAATTTGAAAATGAATTAGAAACCGTTATTAAAAAATTATTTGATGAAAATATACCTTTCATTGCCAATGATTCAGAATAATTTTTTATAATAGCACTATAGATTCAAATAATTATGGCCAAAAAAACTAAGAAAAAAGATGATTTTGACAAAATAGACACCAATAAAGATGGATATCTTTCAGAGGATGAATTTGAAAATGCATCTAAGTCCGCCGGAATAGAAAAAGAAAATCTCAATTGGTTTTTAAGACTAATAACTGTGGGAGATCGATTCTCATTAACAGATTTTTTTGATCGAGCAAAAAAAGGCTTTGTAGAATTTTTAATTGTATTTTTTGGGGTATTAGTTTCTTTCGGCGTAGAGCAAAAAGGTGATGATTTTGAGGATCGTGAGTGGAATATTGAAAACTTACATAATCTTAAAGCTGAAATGGATTCCATAAAACTTTATACCATTGCCAAACAAGAACAAATGAACTATGTCATAGAATCTTATCAGGACTTATATGATACTTAGGAAGGTGATAACAAATATCTTTTTATTTGGATTTGGGGTGATGTTAAAAAAAAGGAATATGATTTTCCTTTAAAAATGTATACTAATCGAGACCCATTTAATCCTCCAAGAGTTGTTTATGACGCTATTAAATTAGACGGTACATTTCGTTTTTTAGGATCTGAAATTGGACAATCCGTCTACAATACTTATGACGGCATGGAGCTTAAGTATCTTAAAATTAACACCGATAAAGAGGAAGAGGTTTTTACTAAAAAATTTAACGATCGGGTTGATAGTAAGTGGGTATTTGATTTGGAGTATATCAATTTCGATTCTCCCCAATTTTGGATAAATAATAGGGAATATATTCAGAACGATCAATACGTGAAATACAATCTTTTTAAAAGAATTGAGCTTTGGGAGCAGACTGCAGAACAAATAGAAACATATTTAAAAGTTGTAGAATCTAGTATTCAACTTGTGACTAAAGAAATTAAAGTTAAAGATGAGGAGATTACTATTGTCTATTGGGTTTTTTAAAATAATCTTCAACTAATCCAGCACTAATTTTCCCTGATATTAAAGCTGGAGGAACTCCTGGTCCAGGAACTGTCAATTGTCCTGAAAAGTACAAGCCTTTCACTTTTTTGCTTTCTAATTTAGGTCTTAAAAAAGCAGTTTGAAAAAGTGTATTAGCCATTCCATAGGCATTACCCTTATAGGAATTATAATCTGAAATAAAATCATTTACACAAAATGATTCCTCAAATAAGATATGTTCTTTGATTAGCTGTCCCGTTCTTTCTTCTAGTCGGTTTATTACAATATCAAAATATTTTTTTCTTAAACATGTTGTATCATCAAGGTCTGGAGCTAAGGGAATTAGTATAAAACAAGCTTCTTTACCAGGGGGGGCCATTGAAGAGTCTGATTTAGATGGGAAATTGGCATAGAATAAAGGGTCATCTGGCCATTTAGGGTTATCATATATTTCTGAGGCATGTTTATCAAAATCTACATCAAAAAATAGAGTATGGTGAGCAACATCATCTACTTTTTTGTTTAAACCTACATAAAAAAGTAATGAGGATGGTGCAAAGGTTTTTTTGCTCCAGTATTTTTCACTGTATGCCCTAAAATTTGAATCCAAAAGAGTTTCTGTATGGTGATAATCTGCACCACTAAGAACTGCATCAGCTCTGTGTTTTATTCTATTAATTATTACTCCACTCGCTTTCCCGTTTTCAACAATTATTTTTTTTACAGGAGAATCTACATAGAACTTAACACCCAAAGATTTTGCTAAACTTACCATTCCATTAACAATTGAGTACATACCCCCTTCAGGATGCCATGTGCCTAGTCCATAATCAGCAAAGTTCATGAAATTGTAAAATGCTGGAGTGTTTTTCGGTTTAGCTCCTAAAAACAAAACAGGGAATTGAAGTAGCTGCCTTAATTTAGGGTTTTTGAAGTCTTTGTATACATCTTGTTGAATGTTTCTTATAAAGTAATTTAACTTAGTAATTGTTTCTAATGTTATTAATTCTAGGGGAGATTTTCCAGGCTTATAAACTAATTCTTTTATAGCTATGTCATAATTTATTTGAGCCTGCTTAATGAATTTTTTTA
>Ga0114999_10007797_pt1 | contig 12083 bp, 9 predicted proteins | sample ArcticOcean_MG_C_3_FD_89820 | JGI IMG/M metagenome (GOLD analysis project Ga0114999, IMG submission 89820) | Marine microbial communities from western Arctic Ocean - ArcticOcean_MG_CB8_126 | ecosystem: Environmental > Aquatic > Marine > Oceanic | place: Arctic Ocean: Canada Basin | collected...
ACGGCAACACCAATCCTGCCCGGACGCCAGAAACGTCTGCCCACAAGCAGGTCTTCATCTACGAACACGATCCTCAGAATCGCTCGTTTTCCCGCGAATTCCAGCAGCCCGGGAACTGCTGTATCTGCATGGTGGTCAATGGAACGGTAAGCAGATCATTCCCGCAGAATTCGTCACGGCAACGAGCACAACGGTCAAATCCGTTGTGGGCATTCCGGAAGTCGATGCGAAGCGTTACGGGAATGCGTCGGATCACTACGGTCTACTGTGGTGGAACAACGCAGACGGCACGCTGAAGAACGTCCCGCGCGACGCGTATTGGTCATGGGGCTTATACGAAAGTCTGATCGTCGTCATTCCCTCGCTGAACATTGTCGTGGCCAGAGCCGGCAAGTCCTGGAAACGTGATTGGGCCGGACACTACGACGTGCTGCAACCATTCTTTGATCCGATTGTGACCTCAATCCGCGATAAGGCTGCTCGTGCGGAAAACTGTGTGTTCGAGGAAGTTGCCGACGAGCCAGATCGTGATCGCAGACCGTATCCACAGAGTTCGGTTATTCGTGACATCGAGTGGGCTGACGCATCAACGATCATCCGCAACGCCAAAGGCAGCGACAACTGGCCGATCACCTGGGGCGACGACGATGCCCTGTATACGGCGTACGGCGACGGCCGTGGGTTCAAACCAAATGTCGATCGCAAACTCAGCATGGGCCTGTGCAAAGTGACGGGCAGTCCGGATGCATTCGTCAGCGTGAATCTTCGTTCGCCGGATGCAGAGCGAACGGGTGGCGGAGCGGGTGGTCCCAAAGTGAGTGGCATGCTGATGGTCGACCGCGTCCTTTACATGCTGGTTCGCAACACGGCGAACTCACAACTCGCATGGTCGAGCAATCACGGTCGCACCTGGACCTGGAGCGATTGGAAATTCACGACCAGCTTCGGCTATCCGACCTTTCTGAATTTCGGAAAGAACTACGCAGGGGCACGCGACGAATTCGTTTACGTCTACTCGCAGGACTCGGACAGCGCATACAAGCGAGCGGATCGCATGGTGCTGGCCCGTGTTCCCGTCACACAGATCAGAAAGCAGGACGCCTACGATTACTTTGAAAAGCTCGATGATGGGTCACCTGTGTGGACCAGCGACATCGACCGGCGTGGAGCTGTCTTTGTCCACAAGAGCAACTGCTATCGATCGTCGGTCAGCTACAACCCGACACTGCGGAGATATCTCTGGTGCCAGACAGGGGCGGGAGGCGACACACGGTTTCGAGGTGGTCTGGCAATCTACGACGCGCCCGAACCATGGGGCCCGTGGACGACCGCGTTCTCGGCAGACAAATGGGATGTCGGTCCGGGGGAAACATCGTGCCTGCCTGTGAAATGGATGAGTCCCGACGGCCGCACAGTCCACCTGGTGTTCTCCGGCGACGACTCGTTTGCCGTACGCAAAGGCCGACTGTTGCTGCACGACTAGAGCATTGTCTGTATTCCATTTCTGTGAGCCGTAGGCGCTAGCCCAATGGTCCCAGAGTTGTAGCGGAACGGCGCAAGCCGTCCGGTACCACGAGAGAAAACTCCCCGAAAACCGGGCGGCTTGCGCCGCACCGCTACTTCGCATTGCACAACTCTGGTGCCATTGGGCGCTAGCCTTGGGCCCGAGGCTAGCGCCTACGGCTCACGGTTCCTGGTAGTCAAACGTTAAAGTGCTCTAAACGAAATATCTGGAGCTTCTGATGAGAAGTCGTTCATTAATAAGCTGCTTTGTGCAACTGACTGGCGCCATGGTTCTCGCCGTGCCAGGGTTTTCGTCCGACGCTATCTGCGATGAAACGCGATTGCCGGGAACAGAGCCGCTAGTGTGGGTTGAGGCTGATCTACCTGATCGACTGATGGATGGCGCCCACCGGTGTGTAGAAAGGAAGATCGCCGATGCCGCGAAGAACCGACGCGACTTCTGGCCATCCAAAGATGCAGACGCTGACGAATCTAAGAAGATAATTGATGCGAACCGAGCCGAACTGAAAACGATCATTGGTGCGAACGATGAGCGGCTGCCCGCACGAATTGAGTACTTCGGCAATACATTCGAACGCGTGATTGCCTACCAGGGCAAAGGGTTTCGAGCCACGACGGTTCGCTGGCCAGTACTTGAAGGAGTCTGGGGAGAAGGTCTGCTCGTCACCCCAGACGAACTTGTGGTGGCGGCGGCTATCGTGGTACCTGACGCGGGTCAGACTCCGGAACAACTGCTCGGGATGGAAAAAGGCGTTCCACCCGATTCCCAGATCGCCAGGTTGCTTGTCGCGAACCAGGTCGAAGTGTTGATTCCGCTGCTGGTCAGTCGAGACAAGCTCGACACCGAGGACACGCGGCTGAAACGTTCTGACCAGACGCAGCGCGAATGGCTGTACCGTCAGGCGTTTCACATGGGTCGGCACATCATCGGTTATGAAGTCCAGAAAGTGCTCGCAGCGGTCAGTTGGCTGGAAGTACGGCATTTACAGGAATCCGCTTCATGGAAACGACCGCGCGAGCCGTTCGCTGTCCCGGACAATGAGAAGTTGACACTCGTCATCAAACCGACTTACGCGGTCGGGACGTTGGTGGGATCTACCGAACCGATCGGAATTGCCGGCTACGGAGAGGGAGCGCTGATCGCGTTGTACGCGGCGGCAATCGACACTCGCATTGATGCCGCTCTGATCAGCGGCTACTTCGATTCGCGCGAGAATGTCTGGTCCGAGCCGATCTACCGAAATGTATGGAGCCTCCTGAAACGATTTGGCGATGCCGAAATTGCGTCGCTGATACTCCCACGAAAGCTGATCATCGAGCACAGTGAGGCGCCAACGATCGTCGGACACAAGGGCGATTCCAAGACGCCACCGTTCGAACGTGTTCAGCGCGAAGTTGCTCGGATTCAGACTCCACAAGGAGCCGATCACCCCGTCTTCATTCATGGCGAGGACAATGCAACAACCGGTCCGTACTCAGCGCAAGCAACGGCTGCGTTTCTCAAGTCACTCCAAGTCGAGTCGTCCGACAAGCCTGTCGATCGCATGTACGACAATCGACACGCCTTCGATCTGCCCGCACGTAAACAACGCGCCGTTCAGCAGATTGAAGATCACGTGCAACAACTGGTGCGAAAGTCGGAGCACGTTCGTGATCAGTTCATGTTGTATGAGTTGATGCCTGAGTTGGCCAATTCGAGGTGGAGTACCGAAAAGCAGCACCCAACACACAATGCGAAGACGTTCATCGAAGGTGCCCGCAAATTCAGGCAGCGGTTTCAAGAAGAATCAATCGGGCGCTTCGATGAGGCATTACTATCATTCAACGCCCGATCACGGTTGATCCGAACAACCGACAAATGGAAAGCCTACGACGTCGCGCTGGATGTCTTCGACGACCTGATCGCCTGGGGCGTGCTTGTTCTTCCCAACGACCTGAAAGCAGATGAGAAGCGACCGGTCGTCGTCTGTCAGCACGGTCGACAGGGAGTCCCGCGTGACACGCTCGACAATCACAAAACTGCCTATAACGACTTTGCGGCAAAGCTCGCCGAACGCGGCTTCATCACGTTCGCTCCGCACAAGTTGTACTACGGTGAGGATCGCTACCGGTGGCTCGATCGCAAGGCCAACACGATCGGATGTTCGTTGTTCTCATTTATCGTCGTGTAGACGCCGGCTAGAAAACGTAGCGCCGGGCGGGCGAAAAACGGGGCGCTGTTTGTGTTTTGCGCGGACCGATGTTCGTTGAGAGATTGACGACAACTTTAGCCCGGAATTGGATCGGTTCCGTTACTCTGTACGCCTCGCCGGCAGGCCTATGGTGCCTCCTGACGGAATGAGACATCGTCTCCGTTTTCGGCCGAGGGCCGAACTCCCACTTCCACTGGCTGTACGATGGCCACGACGAGCACCCGCTGAGGAATTACGCACTCCAAGGCGGGTGATTTTGTTGCCGCATCATCTGAGAGGTATAGGATGCGGGCCAAGATGCGGATCCGTATTTGCGTTCCACCGGATAATCAGCACGGCCCAGAGCGAATGCGGCAGGCACTTGCCGCTATTCATGAGGCGATATCTGGACACGCCGAGGTCAAGCTCGGTTTTGACGAAGTCGGCGGCACGGTCGGGCTCTTTTGTGAGTTTCCGGATTGGCTGGCTGACACTGTGGATGCTCAGCTTCACGCCGCGTACCCGGATGCGAGAACCGAGCTATCACCGAAAGTCGATCGCACATCGCCCGAGCGGTCACTCGTGCTTCGACTGAAGCCCGATGTGTATCCGCTGCTCCGGCATCAGCAGTTTGAAGAAGAAGGAGATCCCGTCGGCGGCATCCTTGAGGCTCTGGCCGCTGTCGCCGACGAAAGCACGTCTGTTTCGGCCAAACTGACTGTGCGACCTGCCTCGCCCCTGCAGAGACGACGACTGCATAGGGCAATTCGCACACTCGCGATCAAGCCGCTTCAGGATCACGATTGGCTGCAGTGGCTGTACCTGACCGCAGCGTACTCACGATTCGTGTTTCTCAGAGTGATTGCGCGATGCGTGGAGTTCTTTGTGTCGCCCCCGTCAGACCGCAGACGCGACCTGATTTCTACAACGGCTCGACGATGCCGGGATGCCGAGCATCAGCTCCAGACGGCGAACGACAAAGCAAACCGCCATCTCTTTGATGTGCAGTTGCGGGTTGTGCTGTACGGGCCTCAGAGTCGAGCGGACGCTCGCAACATTCTACGTCAAGTTGCGGCAGCACTGGGGCGACTGACCGTACCGGGGCTGTCCGCCTTTCACCCTGTCCGCCGATTTCTCTGGAAGTTCGATCGTCGAGGCACGTTTCTCTTGAGCGACGCAGAGCTGGCCACACTGTGGCATCTCCCGACATTCACGGCCCGCAGCTTCCGACAGCACACCTCACCATTTCGGCAACTGGAGCCGCCCGTGAACCTGCCGCTCGTCGCGGATGTTACAGACATCACGGCAATCGGGCAGGTTGACTACCGGAAGCAGTCAGGAGAATTCGGTGTATTCACGGACGATCGGCGTCGGCATCTCTTCGTTGTCGGAAAGACTGGAATGGGCAAGACGACGCTGCTCCGCAATCTCATCCTGTCGGATATTTCTGCAGGTCGCGGTGTCGCCATCATCGACCCGCATGGTGATCTGGCTAATGACACCGTATCAGTCGTCCCCGCATGGCGGACAAATGATGTCGTGCTTTTCGATGCCGGTGACCGGGATCATCCGATCGCATTCAATCCGCTGACGTGCACCGATCCGCACGAACGCCCATTGCGGGCTGCCGGAATCGTCAGTGCATTTCGCAAACTCTACAGCGACTCATGGGGGCCGCGTCTCGAACACATCCTTCGCTACACGGTCCTGGCACTCATTGAAACGCCTGGAGCATCTCTGCTTTCTATTGGTCCGATGTTGACCAATGGAGAGTTCCGCCGGGACGTCCTTGCCCACGTCTCGGATCCGGTCGTCGCGGAGTTCTTCCGGGGCGAGTTTCAATCGTGGAATGACCGGTATCGGTCGGAGGCAACTGCACCTGTGCTGAACAAAGTCGGACAGTTCGTCGCGAACCCGATCCTCAGAGCGATCCTTGCGGCACCTGAGTCGAAACTCGATTTGCGAGAGGTCATGGACGAGGGGCGAATCCTGATCGTAAACCTGTCGAAGGGAAGAGTGGGGGATGACGGCTCATCCCTGCTCGGTTCACTGGTGGTCACGTGCCTGCAGCTTGCCGCGATGGGGCGCGCTGACGTCCCGGAATCCGAACGTCGTGATTTCTTCGCCTACGTCGACGAGTTCCAGAACTTCGCCACTGACTCCTTCGCTACGATTCTCAGTGAAGCCCGAAAGTACCGGCTGTCTCTGACGCTGGCGAATCAGTATCTGGACCAGATTGAAGAGACGACGCTGTCCGCGGTCTTTGGAAACGTCGGCACGATTCTCTCGTTCAATCTGGGAGCGGATGATGCCGAGACCATTGCGAACCAGTTTGGTGGCGACATGACGCCACGCGATCTGATGAATCTTCCCAAATACAGTGCCTACGCCCGACTCCTGATTGACGGGCAGCCGACGCGACCATTCTCGATGCGGACAATTGCGCCCGTTCCGGTCGAGTCTTCCGCCGAACGGACTGCGATTGTGCGTCGTACGTCGTTTCATCGCTATGGCGTCACAACATGTCCTGACGTCTTTAGTATTCCGCGTCCTCTGGCGAAAGCGGTCTCGTAGCGAGCTGTCGACTGCAGGAGCCCGATCCGTGCGTGATACGCCGACGCGAAGCACGGGACGAAGAGCGCGTCGTCCGTCGCCGTGAAGTCCGCGAGTCGGCATGCGTAGACCCGTGCAAAGTGCGGATCGGATTCGAACGCTGCCGCGGCTTCGACCATGTGCTGCAGTCGCTCGATCCTTCCAGTCGTCACAAACAACACGCGGAATCGCTGCCCAGTCCACTGGGCAACTTCTCTATAGAGTCGGACCTTGCGTTCAATGCTGTCGACCGAATCGAACGCACTACGAATACGCTCCGTCGAGCAGTCCATCTCGACGCAATACTGCAGACGTCGCCCGGATGGGAATTCCAGTTCAAAGGTCGCGTCGGGGACAAGCGTCGCAGGGCCGACAGTCAGGCGGACTGTGTTCTCCGCCCGAAAGTCGCGGACGGCGATGCCTCGATGAGCCGCTGCGATGTGCAGGTGGGCGATAAAGTCGGCGAGACATCGTGTGTGTTTCTGCGCCGACCATCCGACCGGTTGCAGGAACCGTCTGGTCGGCAGGACCGCGTCAGGGCCGCACACCGAACTGAAGCCACGGCGGGTGAGCTGATAATAGGCGGGCGGTTCACCGCGTTGCGCCGTGCCATAGCGATGCTGCTGGATGAATCCTGCCTCGCCCAGTCGCTGTAGTCGACGTTTTAGAAGACGCTCACCTGTGAACGGTGTGGCGAACGTACGACTCAGCTTCAACAACTGAGCGGCGGTGAAAGGGGACATGAGCAATACCGAAAACACGGCATAGTCGCGATCGGTGAGGAGAACGTGGTGGCTTTCGGGCATCGGGTTGGCGGCATGGTACCACAGCCGATGGGTGTGGGGTGCATTGCGATTGTCGCAAGAATCAAGTGCCGGAATGTAGTTCCATCCTCAAAACTCGAGAATTCGGTGTCGACGATCATTTTTAGGTCAATTTTCCAGCGTCTCATTACATGAGTAGATTGAAGGCCGTTTCTGACGCCTTCTCGAAAACTGGCTCAAAAGCACAGTTGCACTCAGGAGATCACTTGTGAATATATTCAGAAGATTTGCGGAGCAAGTGAATTGCGTTGTCCATGCGGCTCGGTTTATCCGGCAAACGTTCATGTTAGCCTGCGGGTACGTAGGTCGCGAAACGAAGCACGCCGCTTCAACCGTGCTGGACTGTCCAGTATGTTATGGAACGGGCAAGAGTGCCCTCAATCGGTGTAGATGCCCCCCGGTGCGTAGGCGTTGGACAGATTCGTGTGACTGGAGTCACCTCTGCCCCTTGTCGCTACTGTGAGGGCAGTGGAGTCAATCCCTATGCGCGAGAACGAGACGTGTGCCCGGTCTGTGATGGTGTCGGGCTCAGCGCGGAGAATTCGGACGTGAGGAGACTCTAATGCTGTCAGGGCGAAAGAGCATCTTGACGGAGAGCGAATGGAAGCTGGTCGAAAGGAAATACGTCGCGATATCCAACGAAATCGCCCGACGCATCCGGAGTTCGGGAGCGTACGCTGAAAGCGTATGTGACCGTGCTAAAGACGAGTTTCTCCGGATAGCGCTTGAGCAGAAGCGTAGTGGGTTGCTTTCGGAACGTTCGATTAATGTCCGGCACCTCGTGCAAAACGCGATTCGCGTCGAGTCTCGTCGGGTCACCGCAACTTTGCCCAGCGGCGAACAGCTGGCTGCCTCGAAGCCGACGCGAGTTGACATCGATGACATCTTGAAGGCACCAATTGAGCGGATCCCGTCGATCCTCAAGGAGTTTGGCGTTACGCGGTCGCGTATTGCAGACTGGTCTGGTGTCTCTGAGGCCGACCTTACCCGCGTTTTTTCGCTTCGCGCGGCACCGAGTCCGGGTTTACTGCGAGAACTTAGAAAACTGTTGCACATTCACTCGCGACTCATCAACAGCATCGAGTATCCACTCCCTGCCGTGGATGTTTCATGTAGTTCATCACATATTCATGGTGAGGGCCTCTTTACACCAGAAGATGTCAACGAGGGCCAGATAATTGGTGAGATGACGGGACAGATATACGTCGCAACTGACTACGACTCCACTTCGTGCGTCGAACTCATGGACGGCAGTAAGTTGGAACTCTCTATGCCCTTCAGACGCATGAATCACTCCTGTGAACCTAACAGTCAGTACTTTCAGGAATTCAATTATGCGATGGGAAGCACAGTCCTTTGGCTCGAGTCTAATTGTGATATTTGTCATGGAGAAGAAATCACAGTCGACTATGGTTGGCCGGAGTCGTTTTGCTTAGACCACTGTCGATGTGGATCGCCTGCCTGCACAGGAAGATTGGCCAGCGGATTCCTCGCTGGGTAACGACGTTCTTTGTTCGTCGTACTGACTGTGTTAGCATTTTAGGTGACACAGTTGCTGCTTGATGATGCCATCTCGTAAACACCCTTCCTACATCGATGTCGACTCGCTGCTGCCGCAAGTGACGCCTCAGCAGGCTGCGGCTTATTACGGGTTTCCCCTTCCGGAGTCGTCGTCAGATCGGGAACTCCGTCTGGCTTGCCCGTTCAACTGCTCCGACCGCACTGACAATCCCCGAGCGATTGCCGTCAGTCTGACGCAGGCTGCAAATCCGCTGACATGCCACCAGTACCAGTGTGGCGTTCGCGGCAATCTTTTGACGCTGATGTTCGCCATGAAGCACGGACGACTTCCGACTGGCGGTCGCCTCAAGGGAAGTGATTTCAAGGAGATGGCGACGGACCTGCAGTCGATCGCGAATGGAGAATCATCACCGGTTCCACCGTCGCCGGCGAGGCCCCCCCAACAGTCCTCGCCGGCGTACGCACCGGCGGAACCAGGTGCTGATGTAGCAAGGGATCTGCAACCCAATGTCCCGCTGCGACTTTCAGACAATGAGCGGGCTCAGGCACAGGAACATCTCGATGATCAGTTCGTCACCGACGTGGCCGAAATGAGTCCCGCAGCAGCGGCGTACTTTCGAAGTCGGCCGTGGTTTACGCCAGAACTCATGGAGAAGTGGAAAGTCGGCTACCTGCCCCAGAGCGTGAAGGGACTGTTTCGCGGCAGGATCATGTACCCGATGCTCTCCGAGCGTGGCGACGTGCTCTCATGGTTCGGCCGCGACCCGCGTTTCGAAGAGAAGTACGACAAGTGGATTCGCGCCGGCAAGCCGGAGAAAGACCGCCCGGCGAAGTACCGATTCGTGAGTCAGAAACTCTTCCGTCGCGGTCTGGAGCTGTTTGGCCAGCAGGCCAGTCGACTCGAAGAACCCGGTTACCGCGACGCCGTCCGCGAACTGGGAGTACTCGTTGTCGAAGGGCCAAATGATGTCACCCGTCTCGATGAACTCGGCGTCCCGTCCGTCGCGATCTGCAGCAACATGATTACGGAACCGCAGTCAGACAAGGTAGCGAAGTGGGCGAACCAGATTGCAGGGCGACTGGCGACGGTCATGCTCGACTGTGACGAGGAGGGCGAGACTGGATCGCGACAGGTCGTCCACGAACTCGCAAAGCGGTGCCGCGTCCGATTGGCGTGGCATTGCGGCACTGGCGGTGGACGCTTCCGGGGCAAGCAGCCCGAGTCCCTTTCCTTCGAGGAGTGGACTGTGATCCGCGAGTCACTCGCAGCGGATCGGTGACGTCCATGTACTGGCCTTCCAAGGCCCTTCTCGGCGGAGTTTCATTGTCGTCGGGAGTAGGGGAGTCATCGCCGGTTTGCGCCGTCTCGGATGGCGCGAAACCCCGACACGGGGACAGCGGCGTGGGAGGAGTGGAGGCGTCGGAGTACCCGCGTCAGTCGACGCGGGGTCTCGTCCCGCTCTGCAGCCGTTCCCGTACGGGCAGAGTGCGTGACGCCACGAGCGAAACCCGTGGTCGCGAGGCCAAGACAGGAGCCGGGCGATCAGGGAGGCACGAGCTGTCCCCGTGTCGGATGTCTTGGCCTCGCGGGCTCCGCCCCGCGAGTGGCGTCACCTGTCGAGGTGGCGTTCTTCGCTTCGCGAAGCCGTCCGTGTCGAGTTCCACTCGCCGGACAGGGTGATCCGCGAATGATCCGCATGCGGTGCACTTCGGGGATCAGTCGGCGGTTCAGCTTCGGAGGTGTTGAATAACCCTGCGAGTCGGCAGTGAGACCGACAACCTCTGGGCTGCTACGGTGAACCTGTGGTACGATGTGTGCATGACGCCAAAACTCACACACGATCTGGACGATGCCATTCGACAGCAGGGGAGTCCGCTATACGTTGTCGGTGCTGACGATAAGTCGCGATACGTCATCATCACCGACGAGCAGTTTGAGAAGTTCCGAGCCCTGTTCGATCAGGATCGCTTCAGCCACAGCGAGCAACGTGAGGTGCTTCGCCGCAACGGTGAGCGAGCCGGCTGGGACGATCCGGAGATGGATGCGTACGACGATTATGACGCTCACCACCCGACTGCCTCATGAATGTTTCCCGTGACGACGTCGTGCTTGTGGACTACCCGTACAGCGACCGTACGGGCTCGAAAGTGCGCCCGTGTCTCGTCGTGCAGAACGACCAGAACAACCGACGACTCGACGATACGATCGTCGTCATGTTCAGCAGCCGGACGCAGTATTCCTCCAGTGAGCCGACACAACTGCTGATCACGGCGAATTCTGCAGCGGGTCAACAGGCTGGGCTTCTATTCGACTCGGCAGTGCTCTGCGAGAACATTGTGACCGTCGACCGCAGCTTTGTCCGTCGCCACATTGGAACACTCCCTGATGGGACCATGCGGGACGTGGATGAGTGTCTGAAGGCATCGCTGGGGATTCAGTGACCACGGTTCACTGCAAGAACGTGGACAGCAAGTGCTCTCGACCGTGGCGATGAGCGACTTCGGCAGTCTCCATTCTGCCAGATTCCAGGTCGTCGATCCCGGACTGTATGGCCTGCCGGTCTTCCTGCTTTCGCAGGGCACGCAGGGCCTTTATGTACGTCTCATCGTCCACCAGCACGTAGACACGGTCCGTGTCGGGGTCAATTACCAGGACATCACCTTGATTGGCGTGCAACGCCGCTGACATTTCTGGAGTGAGCTGTAGCTTCATTACAGCAGCGTATCACAGTTGAGTGAGGCGTTGCGCTTCAGTGCGTCTTACGGCACGCTGTGAGCGTGGCCAAAGAATCATTCTTCTACCCGGAAACTCAGCCGCTTTTCACGAAGCTGGAGCAGATCAGTCAGCGATCCGGCATCAGTCGCGGCCAGGCCTTTGAAGACTGGCTTAGTGCAGTCGTCTGCTCGCTCGCGGCCGAGACGATGGAAGATGAGTACCTCGCAATGGTCGAACGCCACAAGGATGGCACTCGGGGGCGTCGCGGAATCGATCTGATGCCGGAGATGATGGCGCTGCTCGTCGATGCGATGGAAAAACGCGATGCCGACATCCTCGGCGATCTATTTCAGTCGAGCATTTCATACGGGGAAGCGGGCCAGTACCTCTCGCCGGAATCTGTCGCACGGTTGCTTGCCGAAATGTCTGTCGATCCCGACGTCCGACCGACAGATGGAGGCCCTGTGCTCGTAAATGATTGCTGCTGCGGGACCGGTCGGATGCTGCTGGAAGCATCGAATGTGAATCCGCATGTTGAGCTGGTCGGAACGGACATCGATGCGCGCTGTGCAAAAATCACGGCAGTGAATCTTGGATTGCGAGGCCGTTACGGGGGGTGTGATCTCTCTGAGGCGACAACACGTGGGAGTTGTGAGTTGGAGTTCTTCGGCTTTTGCCGTGAGTTGAAGTGGTCTTGGAGAAAGCGGCGTCCTTTGCGATCCTGATTTCTGAACG
>Ga0114999_10007798_pt1 | contig 12082 bp, 9 predicted proteins | sample ArcticOcean_MG_C_3_FD_89820 | JGI IMG/M metagenome (GOLD analysis project Ga0114999, IMG submission 89820) | Marine microbial communities from western Arctic Ocean - ArcticOcean_MG_CB8_126 | ecosystem: Environmental > Aquatic > Marine > Oceanic | place: Arctic Ocean: Canada Basin | collected...
CGCTACCAGAGCAAGGGTATTCTGCTGGCCGCGGAGATCGTGCAACGGATCACCGCTCAAGGACTACGCGACTTTGAGGCAGAGCAGATCTTCGCTCCACTCGGCATGACGAGGACGGCACTTGGTCTGGGATCACGCGAGGTGCCCGCTACCGTGTGGTGCTCGACGACGATGGACGAGTCGGAAGAGGCCCGTTCGTGGGGTTGGAACACCCAGTACTGGCGTGACTTCGGAGCGCCATGGGGAGGTATGCATACGACCACGAATGACCTCCTAATTCTGCTGCTGACGATGATGAACGCTGGACAGTTTAATGGGCGGCGCCTGCTGAGCGAGGCCAGCGCCGAGGCCATGACGACGAACCAGAACGAGCGGCTCGGGGCGCCATGGGGTCTCGGGTGGGCGCTGTCGCGGGCGCTGCAATGGGATTTTTGCGGCGATCTGGTGTCGCCGAGCACCTTTGGCCATGCCGGCGCCACGGGTACGGTCGCCTGGGCCGATCCGGATCGGGCGCTGTCATGCGTCTGCCTGACCAACAACAACGTCAACGAAGGCAGCCTGTTGCGCCGCGTCTCGAATGCGGTTGTCGCTGCAGTCGAAGACTGAATCGCAAGAGGGAGAGTACATGTCAATCGATTCAGATCTCCAGCGTCAAGTCATGGGTCATTTTGCCACCGGTGTGACTGTCGTAACCACCCGTTACGGCGATGATGTCAGCGGCATGACCGCCAATGCCGTGGTCTCGTTGTCGCTCGACCCACCGTTGATTTTGGTGTGCGTCGATCTCGAGTCTTCCATGCACGGCATGCTCACCAGCAGCGATTGCTTTGCCGTCAATATGCTCAGGGCTGATCAGCAGGAGCTATCCAAACGATTCGCCAAACCAGGGCCGAAGGACTTCTCGGGCATTGAGCTGAAGACCGCACAGACAGGAGCCCCCATCTTCCTCGATGCCATCGCCTACGCGGACTGCAAGATTACGGAAATCATTCGCGGCGGAGATCACGACATGTTCATCGGACAGATGGTGGCGGGAGAGGTCGGCGATGGCAAGCCGCTCATATTTTACGGCGGCCAGTACGGCAGCCTGGAGTCCGATGAAAAATCAGGAAGGACAAGCAGTGACTAATCAAAGAGGATTGCGCAGCAGCATTACAACACAGGGACGCCGCATGGCGGGAGCTCGGGCCTTATGGCGCGCGACCGGGATGAAGACGGAGGACCTGAGCAAACCGATCATCGCCATCGCCAACTCGTTCACGCAGTTTGTGCCCGGACATGTCCACCTGCACCCGATTGGACAGATGGTCAAAGGCATCATTGATGGCAACGGCGGTTACGGAGTGGAGTTCAACACGATCGCCGTCGATGACGGTATTGCCATGGGCCACGACGGCATGCTGTACTCATTGCCCAGCCGCGAGTTGATCGCTGACAGCGTCGAGTACATGGTGCAGGCGCACAAAGCCGATGCGTTGATCTGCATTTCTAATTGTGACAAGATCACCCCAGGCATGTTGCTGGCTGCTTTGCGTTTGAATATTCCGACGATCTTCGTCTCCGGTGGCCCGATGGAAGCAGGTAAGCCACTACCGGGGGGCAGCGGCGCCAAGCTCGACCTCATCGATGCCATGGTCGCGGCTGGTGATGAACGCGTTAGTGATAAGGAGCTCGAACGCATGGAGTCGGCGGCCTGTCCCACCTGCGGCTCGTGCTCGGGGATGTTCACGGCCAACAGCATGAACTGTCTCAATGAGGCGATCGGTCTCGCGCTGCCTGGCAACGGCACCGTTCTGGCGACGCACGCCATGCGCCGTGGGCTGTTTGAGGACGCGGCAAAGCGCATCGTCGAACTCGCCAAGCTCTACTACCTGGAAGGCGACAGCACCGTTCTGCCCCGTTCGATCGCCACCTTCGAGGCGTTCGAGAACGCGATGACCCTGGATATCGCCATGGGCGGATCGACTAACACGGTCCTGCACCTGTTGGCGATGGCGCATGAGGCGGAAGTCGATTTCACCATGGCGGACATCGATCGACTGTCGCGCCAAGTGCCGTGCATCTGCAAGGTGGCGCCGGCCTCTTCCAAGTACCACGTGCAGGACGTGGCCTGGGCTGGTGGAATCCCGACGATTCTGGGTGAGCTGCGAAAAGCAGGAAAGATACATGCCGACTGTCGCACGGTGTCGGGTGAGTCGCTGGGAGCGATGATCGACCGGAACCATCTCGACCCTGACAACGGCGAACTGTCTGAACTGGCGAAGCAGCGCTCGCTGGTAGCCCCAGGTGGAGTCGCCACCACGGAGGGATTTTCCCAGCACAACTACATCGACGAGGCGGATACCGATCGGGCCAACGGCTGCATCCGTTCGGTAGAGCATGCCTATAGCAAAGATGGTGGCCTCGCGGTCCTCTACGGCAACATTGCCGTCGACGGTTGCATCCTCAAGTCGGCCGGAGTCGATGAGTCGATAGTGACCTTCGAAGGTCCGGTGAAGGTGTACGAATCCCAGGACAGTGCCTGCGAAGCCATTCTCGGCGACCACGTGCTGGCCGGTGATGTCGTCGTCATTCGCTACGAGGGCCCCAAGGGGGGTCCAGGGATGCAGGAGATGCTCTATCCGACATCCTATATCAAATCGAAACAGTTGGGTGCCAAGTGCGCGCTGCTGACAGACGGTCGCTTCAGCGGCGGCACCAGTGGCCTGTCGATCGGTCACATGTCACCGGAAGCGGCAGAAGGTGGCACGATCGCCCTGCTCGAAGACGGCGATCGGATCAGGATCGATCTGCAACAGCGCAGTATTGAGGTCTTGCTGGGTGATGACGAGCTGGCCCAGCGCCGCTCCCGGATGGAGGCTCAAGGGGCTGAGGCCTACCGGCCGACAAAGCGACGACGCATCGTCTCAAAGGCACTGCAGGCCTATGCGGCGCTGACGACGAGCGCTGCCAGAGGTGCCGTCAGGGATCTCGAACAATTGCAGAAGTAAGCGCTACACCAGCTCACTCTCATGCACGTAACCGAAGAGCATATCGCGCAGTACCTCGAGGTCGGCTACTGTCTGGTTGAAGCGCTGATCCCCACCGATCTGGTGGTGGCGGTGCGCCGACGGGTTGAGGAGATCACCGCGGCAAGGCCCGACTGGGCTCAAGACCATTTTCAAGTGCTCGATCCGAAGCGCTACTCATCGACCACCGGTGCGGCGCTACCCGGGGGAATCCAGAGGCCGGCCCGACAAGAGGCTGTGTTTGCCGTGGTGGCCGATCATGCTCATCTGGCCACGGCCATGGAACGTCTACTCGGGGCGCCGGTGGAGCGCTTTGCCGATCAGATTGGGATAAAGCACGGGGCCATTGTCGAGGAGCAGGGCGGACGCAGCTATTTTCACCAGGATTCGTTCTACTGGCATATCGACCCGGCGTTGGGCTGTAACTGCTGGATACCGCTGTCGGATGTCGACCGTGACTCGATCGCGCTCGCCGTGATGCCGCATAGCCATCAAGGATGGCAGCTGATACAGCACGAGTCATACTTCGATGATCCACCCTTGGGGAGACTGAGCGACGGTGGGGAGGAGTTTGTACCGTTCAAGCGGCACCGTGTGCCTTTGCCGCAGGTGGATTATGAGCAGGAGGTGCTGGTGCCGATGGCGGCGGGGGATGCTCTGTTTTTTACAAACTATACCTGGCACCGGTCTGAACCGAACCGGACGGGGGAGGATCGGGCCTTTTATGCGATTGCTTATCAGCTTGCTCCGGGTACAACCGACGACAATCCGCCTTAGACATTGTCAGGCGAAGGCACAGTGCCCTGACAAAAAACGGGCCGGAAGAGCGTTTGCCGCTTGAACGGCATCTCCTCCAGATGCTGCGCCTGCGGTGCCCACTCGTGCCACTTGCTGCCGATGACGTTATAACAGTTGAAGATTGCCACCCGATCGACGTCCTCGTTTTCCCAAGGCGCACCGGTGTGGGTGATGGCTTCGGTAAAGATCAGGGCCGAGCCGGCCGGGCATTCATAGTCCTCCCAAAGATCACAGTTGCGATCCGCAGTTGACGCCGGCGCGGGGAAGGCGCCCTTGTGGCTGCCGGTCAGGAACAGGGTGCCACCCTCTCCTCGCTGCACGGGATTGAGTTCCCATACCACCCGGGTCAGACCGCTGTGAGCGCCGTCCGGATGTAGATGATACATGTGGGAATTACCCGGAAAGTTGAACATGCCACGGCCGCCATGCGGCCCCCAAGAACCGTCCCCTTTGCCGCGGATGGTCGCGAAGGTGCTTTCCAGCCGAAAGCCGTAACAGTCCTCGCCGCAGTAGCCGTTGCTGACAAACTCACTCATGAAGCCTAACACCGCGGGATGATCCGTCAGCTGCTCCAGGGGGCCACCGATGGAAGATCGATGATGCTCGGGAATCGACTCGGGGTTGTTTTTGAGGCCATAGCAGAAATCGCGCATTTCAGCGGTCTGCGCATCCGTCAGCAGGCCAGGTAGCAGCAACCATCCGCGGGTGTCGAAAACAAATCGCTGATCTTCGCTGAGAGCGATAACCGGCAGACTCTCCGCATTGGTCGTTGGGTCAGGCATTGTTGCTACTCCTCACAGTTTGGGTGCGGCCACAGAGCGGCGCGATGAGTTAGTTTGATTCCAGGTAACGCCGGCAGATGTCACCGATGAGGGCGACATCGCGGCGCGCCTCGGTCAGTGGCGTGCGGCAGGCCACACCGTCGACGATGCAGCTGTGAAAATGGCGCAACTCACGAACAAAGGCGCTCTCCCACTCGATCGATGGCTCCTGGACAAACGGCCGGCCTTGGGCATCAACACCCTCGATCTTCACCTGCGACAGGATGCCCCTGGCAAATCCGCTCGGGTATGAAAGACTGATACGGCGATCGTCGCCACTGATTTCGAGTGTTTCCTTGAAGGCGCGAATGTGCGGTAGTTCTACCAAGGTGACGACACAGCGGGCGCCGTTGTCGTACTCGAAGACAGTCGTCACGCCATAACCCTCGTTCCAGATCTCGGTGCTGAACACTCTAAGCGGGTCGCCGAAGAGGTGCCGCAAGCCGTAGAGGTCGTGAATGAGACTGCCCGAAAGGATGCCGTAGACGCGCTCCACCTCGGGCGGGATGTCGCCGAGGGCGATCGCCGCGCCGGATTTCTTTACTGCCGTTGGGGGAGTCGCGGCTGCGGTAGTGGAAGCTGGTGGATCACCACGGATAATCCGAAAGTGGCTCAGGTGGTGGCTGTTGTTGGTGTGCAGGTGGTTGACCTGGATATAGCGAATTCCATCCTTCATGGCCTCCACCTCGCGCTCGACGAGTTCGAAGGCCGGGTCGAAAACTTTCATGTACCCTACCTGGCCGACTTTCGCCGAGGCGCGGTTGGCCTCGATGAGCCGGTCGGCGTCCTCGACGGTGAAACAGATCGGTTTTTCGATGAAGGTGTGCTTGCCGGCCTCGAAACTGGCGACGCCAAACGCCGTCTTCGGATCACTGGCGCACAGCATGGTGGCGTCGAGGTCACAGGCGAGCAGGTCGCGGTAGTCGGTGAAGTGAAAGGGCACGTTGTACTCGGCAGCGATCTGTCTGACGAGTGAATCCGAGATGTCGCAGACCGCGGTGATCTCGAACTCGTCCCGCAGCATGCTCAAATTCGGCAGATGGTGAACTTGTGAGATGGCACCGCAACCGATGATGCCGACACGGACGGGAGCTGCCACGGCTACTCAGCCTCCTGCCGCGGTGCTTGCGGCGCCACATCGTTTCAGATATCGGACATCTCATACACTTGCGTAAAGGTTTCGTAGACGCCCTGCCACAGCTGATCGCGCAAGTCACGGGCCTTATCGGTATCACCGGAGGCCAGCACATTCTTCAATGGCTCGCTGCATAGGCGTTGCTGCTCGGCTGCACGACGAGTCGTCTCTGCCAATTTCTGCGAGGCGTCGTGCAAATCGTCCAGGAGCTCTTCGACCGACCGCGCGCTCGACGTCGCCTCGTAGCTCTCGGGAGGGGCAAACAGCGGCAGCCGCTGCCCGGCTTCTCCCAACATGGTATGGGTCGGTGCGATGTGGGGTGTCACCGAGAGGTACATGATCATCTGCTCTTCACCGAGGATCTCAACCTTGTGCGGCTCGTCGGAGCGGGCGATGCACATCTGGCCGGCCTCGAGGACGGCCTGCTCGCCGGCGATGTCGAAGCGGATTTTGACTTGAAGAATAAGGAAGATCTCGTGCCCGAGATCATGACTGTGCAGTTGCGCCGACTCGCCGGGAGCCATGCTCAAGAACCGGCAGCGGATCTGCGGGGTCACCAGCATTTGACGGATATCGCGACGAAAATCAAAAATCTGAATCGGCATTTCATTCACTCTCGAGGGTAAACTTTATCTGGTTGAAGCGCTGGGCCAAGCCATTGGTCCCTCTTGTGTGTGTGCCAATCTAAGGTATGCTCAGCTCGGGTGTCGACGTTGGGCCAAGATAAAGAAAACCGATTTAATCACCTCTGAAAGCACTAACCATGGCCTCTAAAGATTATAGAATCGCCCTCATCGGCACCGGCCGTGTCGGTTATCAGTTTAACTTCGGCGAGCTGCCTGACAATCACGCTGCAGCCGTTCAGCAAGTCGCATCGTGTGGGCTGGTCGCCGGCGTCAACCGTGGGCGCGAGAAGCTCGAGGATTTTGGCCGGCGCTTCGGCGTCGACGCTCTCTACCACGACCACGATCAGATGCTGGAAGAGGTGAAGCCGGACATCTGCATCATCACGACGCATCCGGAGCTCCATTGCGAAATGGTGCTGGCCTGCGCCGCGGCGCCATCGGTCAAGGCGATTATCTGCGAGAAGCCAATGGGGCTTACCCTGGAGGAGTGTGATCGCATGATCGACGCCTGCGAGCGCGGCGGGACACTGCTACAGATGAATCACAATCGTCGGTGGAACGCCGAATGGGCCCTCGGCCTGCAGTTGGTACAGGGCGGCGCCATCGGCGAGCTCAATCATATTCTCTGTTACTTCGACGGCGGCAAGCCGGCGCCCTGGTGGCGCAGCGACAACGAGGGGCCGCTGCTGCACGATTTTACTCACTATTTCGACATGATGGACATGTTTGCCGGTGAAGTGGAATGGGTCTGTGGATTCACCGAACAGCGTATGCGGCCCTGGCCTGTGGAAGACTTCGGAGCTGCCTTCATGAAATTCAGGGGTGGCGTCACCGGCATGGTACACGCCACCGAGCTCACCAACTACACCGACCTCGATTTCCAGTTACGTGGTGACAACGGAGTCATCCACCTGGCGTGGGACAAGGTACGACTGATGCAGCCGGTCAAAGATGACTACGAACCCGACAGCGGTTTTCAGTGGAGCACACTGCGGGAGGTTGAGGTCGATCATCCGGCGCCGGTGTCGACGTACGTGGTGGCGCTCGAGGAGTTGATTGCTGCTCTCGAAGGCAAGGGTGGACTGCGATCCGACGGCAAGGTCGGCCGGCGCTCACTCGAACTGGTGATCGCGCTGTACCAATCGCAGCTGGCAGGCAACCAGCCGCTGCACCTGCCTCTGCAAGACCGCGAGACGGCGGTCCAGGCGTTGCGTGATGCTGGGCAGTTCAGCGACAGAACAGGGGACGAGCGCTAGCTCAATCCCAGACCAGGGTCACCGCCATGGTCTCGCCGAGTTTGTTGTAGAGCAGGTCGAAAGCGGCGGCCGCGTCCGTGAACGGCATCCGGTGTGTGACCATGTCTTCGGTGGCGATAACACCTGCTCGCAGGTGTCCCATCGCCTGCTCTCCGGCCTCGATAATGGTCTTGTCGTCGACGTCAATTATGCCACCGAGAATTCGCCTGCCTTGAATCTTTGAGGAATCGAGGGGCAGCGGTTCGCCTTCGTATAGTCCGAGCACCTGGATGAGCCCGCCCCGCTTCACCATATCTTGTGCCTGCGCGAACGCCGCCGCACCGGCGCGCCCGCCGACCGCCTCTATGACGAAGTCGGCGCCTTCGCCCTCGGTCAGTTTGCTGACGGCCTCGACAGGATCTTCGCTGGAAATATCGATGACCTCGTCGGCACCCAGCCTCTCTGCGAGCTGGCAACGCAACGGCAGCGCGTCGACGGCGATGATGTGGGCACCATGCACTCTTTTGGCGACCTGCATGCAGATGCTGCCGACGAGTCCTTGCCCGAGAACGACCATGGTCTGTCCTTTGTGAACCTTCGTCGCCGCCATCCAGCGCAGGGCAGACTTCGCCAGTGGCCAGAACGTGGCCGCCTCAGCGGAGACATCGTCGGGGATGGCGATGATGTCGTTGGCATGCCGCTGCGTATCGACGACGACGAACTCGGCGTGTGGTCTCAATGTCGCAACTCGATCGCCGACCTTGATGCCGGTGACCTCGCCGTCGACTTCGTTCCCGACTTCAGCCCCGACTTCAACCACAACACCCGCCTGCGAGTAGCCCATGATCGCGGGGTCGATCGCCTCGGCTGCAACGTAACGCCTCCAGATCTCCGAGCCGCGACTGATCAGCGTGCGCTCGGACCTCACCAGCACTTCGTGCGGCGACAGCCCCGGCTTTTCCACTTCCTCGATAATGATGTTGAACTGACCTTCCGGTTTTGCTACCCGTCTCATCACGCTGTCAGTGCTCCTTTTCTCATTGGGTTGTAGTTGTCATCGTACAGTAATGGACTCACTCGGCATCAAGGGCCGCAAGTAGTCCTTTGATGTAGCCGACAGCATAGGACAGAGCTTGCTCCTTGCCCGTTTCGCTGTCTCCCTCCAGAGGGTAGTAGTGATCCGGATTTACACAGCCATCGAATCCCACTGCCCTCAACGCCTTGAGAATCTTGAACATATCACCATCACCGTCATCGAGCAGGGACTCCTCGAAAGCGCCCGTTGTGGCAAAGTTTCCGCGCGGGTTGCGCAGGTGGACCATGAAGATGCGGCCCTTGCGTCCGTAGTTGTGGATCTCGTTGAGGACGAGGGGTAGACCGCCGGCTTCAGCACGCGTGCCGCAACAGTACAGGTAGCCGACACAGCTGTTTGGAAAGGCGTCGATGATGCGGTGATAGCCGAGCGTGCCGAACGGCGTGTCGGGCAGCGGTATGTCACTGGGATGCATGGCCAACTTCACATTGCAGATCTCTGCCTCCGCGACCAGACGCTCGTAGAGGCGGCAGAAGTGGGCCCACCAATCCGTCAGCTGTTCGGGTGACGGGTGCTCGGTGCCCATGACGCGGGGCCACCACGAAAACCGCTGTGCCTTTTCCTCGGTGAAGTCGTGACCGGCCGGCTGGTTCATGCTCAGCCCCCTGGTCTTGTAGCCGCCTCGGTGCACGGACTCGGTGAATCGGGCCAGGTGGTTGAACTGATCCCCCATGAGCGCGGGACGGATAATCGGAAAGCCCGCTTCGGCGTACACCCGCAACGCCTGCACGGCCCGCTCCACCTCCTCTTCGCCGCCCTCCTGATCGGTTAGAAACAGCTCCGTTACCGCCGGTAGGCTGCAGCGATTCAGCTCCAGTCCCCACGACCTGATCTTGCTGGTAATTTTCACAAGAGCGTCGAGATCAGGGTAGCCCCGCTCCCTGACACCCGGCACGTCGTCGTCGACGTGGGCGTCGATGCAGTCCACCCCCAGCTGCGTCAGCCGCTTCAGTGTGGTGTCGGAAAAGTCTGTTGCTCCAACCGCGATTCTGATCATTGCAGTTCGATGAATCCGGCCTCGAAGACCTGCCAGGTGCTGGTCCCGGTGCCGCGCCATAAGCGCCACTGATTGTCGGCGGTTTTGCGCACGGTGATGTTGAAGGCTAACAGTTGGTCCCTGGCTGGGTCGATGCCCAGGGAAGTGAACGGTATGCGCCATTCGGTCGTCCACACGCCGGGGGTGTCCATGCGGGCGGCGTAGTCGACGCCTTCGGCAGCACGCGTGGCATCAAAGGCGGACGCGTTGGCCTCCTGGCTGCTCTCAAAGTGACCGGACGGGAAACCGCGCAGTAGTAGGATTGGCGAGCGCGTACCGGGGGTTACTCTGCAGATGGCGACCTCTACAGCGTCATCCAGGCCCCAGATGTTTCCCGGTCGGAGCGGTTTAGTCTGGCTAACCGGATTAGCCACCGCGATCAGCAGGTGGGTGCCATCGTGGAATACCCAGCCGCGGCTGCCCGGGCTAGCCGCTGTTTCGTCACCGCCCTCAAGGCCGTACGAAATATCGCCACCGAGGTTTTCGTTCACCAGTACAGCGGCCCTGTCCCCTCCCCAGCCAGGGTCGCCGAGGACGCCGTCGATCTCAATGGTGCCGGCGACGCGGGGTACTCGCAGCGTGTCCGGCGGCGTCGGCCATGGTCGTCGTTCGCGTAGCACGGGACGGACCTCATGGTGGACCGGCCAACTGGCACGAGTTCCGTCATCAACCAGGCCGATCCGACTGATGGGAAAGCGCTCGAAGCCGAGCTTAAAAGCTGGCGAATCATCGCGCAGTTGAAAGTCCAGGTTTTCCGGATCAACAAAACGCGGGTCGACGTCGACGAGATTGTCCTCAACCAGGACGTAGGCGTCGGCGTCGGCAGTGATGTTATCCCAGCGACCATTGAAACTGATGTTGCGGGCGATCAGATTGCCTTGCGGCGCTTTCGGGGTGCCGGCCATGATACTGGCGAGGCGCGGGTAGCGCTCGCTATAGGGTGGTTGGTCGAAGGCGATGCCGGAAATGGTGCCTTTTTCCTGCTGTTCCTCGAGCCAGCCGTTGGCGTGGTAGTCCGCCCAGCTTTGCAGGGCGCGAGCGTCGATCGTTATCGCCGGGCCACTCTCAACAAAGATGTTGTTGGTTACCGAATTATCGCGCCCGCCGCCGATGATGACGGGACTGAGCACGCGGTAGAACAGGTTGTTGTAGATGTCGGCGGAGGAGAACATGTCATCGAGGTAGACCCCCATGGCGAAGCGGCCGCCGAGGCCATGCACGTCGTGGAAATAGTTGTTGCGAATGATGTTGCCCCGGCAGGTCCAGTTGCGTCCGGTGTAAATGGCGCCGGCGTCGTTGGCTTCGTAACAGACACTGTGGATTTCGTTGGACTCGATGAGCATGTCGTTACCACCGAACCAGATGGCCGAATGGGGAAGGTCATGAATGAGATTGTGGGTTGCGCGGTTACCGACGCCCGCCAGGTTTATGCCTACGCTGTTCATGCGACGCCAGCGCCCGACGCTGAAGATGTGGTTGTTGATCGCAGCATGATGAGCGGGGATGAGCTTGTTGCGGTCGCCGCCAATCATGACAATGCCGCCGCTGCCGGCTTGGCTGATGTCACAGCCGATGACGTGAACCTGCCGGCCTCCTGTGATCCTGACAGCGAGATTACCGAGATTGCGCAGGCTGCAACCGACCAATGAAACAGCAGTACAATTCTCTAGAACGACCCCATCACTTTGCGTGGCTTCAAGAGCAAACCCGCTGAACGTGAGGTGGGAGGCAGCAGTCAGCTGTAGAATGGACGGCGCCTGCGAGACCTCCACCTTCCCTTGTGCGATCGGCGTCGGTGGGTAGAAGTAGAGGGTGCCGTTGTCGCGGTCGAGGTACCACTCGCCAGGTCGGTCGAGTTCGCAAAGCAGGTTGAGCGCGTAGAAAGGCTTGTTCTTTGAGTAGCCGAAGCGGTGGCGCGGCTCAGCAAAGGTGACGAGCCGCTTGTGTGGATCGATGGATGCCACCCGCAGGTACTCATCTGACCACTGATAGCGCCAGTACCCGTGGAGCCAGACCTCTTTCTCATCCACCCAGCGCCGGGCACGGTCGTCGAGGTAGATGAACTGACCACCCGTACCGTCATCCTCATCTTGGGGTGGCACCTCCTTGGTTACCGTGTACCCCTCGTTCGGCCAGCGCGCCACCGTCATCGGCTGATCATTAAAGAACAACTCCAGCCGTGGCTCGAGGGTGACGGTCTCGCCCAACTCAGGCATATACTCCCGGAGATCGACCTGCCAGACCTTGTCCCGCGCCTCGGGTTCAAGCTTGGCCAGCACCTTTGGCTCGACAACCTGGGTGAAGCCGGTTAGCGCTATGCCGCCGGAGAG
>Ga0114999_10007799_pt1 | contig 12080 bp, 12 predicted proteins | sample ArcticOcean_MG_C_3_FD_89820 | JGI IMG/M metagenome (GOLD analysis project Ga0114999, IMG submission 89820) | Marine microbial communities from western Arctic Ocean - ArcticOcean_MG_CB8_126 | ecosystem: Environmental > Aquatic > Marine > Oceanic | place: Arctic Ocean: Canada Basin | collected...
ACTTCGCAGGAAACACCAGATGATAAAGCAAAACCGTAACATTATGCCGTTTATGAATGTATTCGCTCATGCAAATGTTATACGCCGCAAGCGGCGAGGTATTAAACACGAAACTGATTAAACCCGATTTCTACTCCGATCTTTAAATGGCCGAGGCCCACCGAATTAATCGGTAGGCCTCGATGGGTGCAGGGCTTGGATTTGAACCAAGGACCTTCAGGTTATGAGCCTGACGAGCTACCAGACTGCTCCACCCTGCAACAAAGGAAAGAGGACGAATAGTTTTCAGATTCGGATTCGATTCAAGGCTTTTTTTCAGGCATTTACCGTTTTTAATTCAAAGCCGCACCAAATCAGGATTTCAAAGCCAAAATACACCTTGCATTTCCAAAGCAAAATACTACCTTGGCCTACTTTTTCCACTTCTGGATATAGATAACATTAAAAACTCAGTAAGGAATCCAACCAAATAAGGATTCCTGCAATTATTATGAATATAACTGTTAGAGACCTATTCGATGCCGGCGTTCACTTCGGGCACCAAACCAAACGCTGGAATCCGAAATCCAAACCATTTGTGTTCGATCACCGTCAAGGGATCAGCATTATGGACCTTAGTAAAACCTTCGAACGCCTGGAAGCAGGATGTGCCTTCCTTGAAGATACTGTAGCAAGTGGCGGAAAGGTTTTGATGGTTGGTACCAAAAAACAAGCCCAAGAAGTCATACGCGAAGCCGCAGCTGCTTGTGAAATGCCATTTTGCGTAAATCGCTGGTTAGGTGGCACGCTGACAAACTTCCCAACAATTCTGAACAGTATCGCTAAATATAAAAAATATTTGGCCATGGAATCTGATGGCAGCCTCGACAAACTCCCCAAGAAGGAAGTGGCAGCAATTCACCGCGAAATGAGCCGGATGAATCGAAATTTCGAAGGATTACTTGATATGCCTGAATTGCCTGACGCGATGTTCATTATCGACATTAAGCGTGAAGATATTGCAGTAGCTGAAGCAAATCGGTTGGGAATTCCGGTTGTAGCGTTGGTAGATACCAATTCTGATCCAACTTTGGTTGCTAACCCGATTCCAGGAAATGACGATGCTGTAAAATCTATCCGTATCATTGTTGAGACAGTCATGGAAGCTTTGCAAAATGGCATGGCGAAACGTGAATCAAACAAAACTCCAGCAACCTATGTTCCTGAAACGGTTATGGAATCCTATTCCGACCAAATGGCAGCTGAGGCAGCCGAGAATATGGAAGAAATCACTGTAACCATTGATCCTGAACTTATGGTAGACCAAGACGCCAAACGTGAAGGTGCCGCAGAGTCTTAACCCCAATTTCTAATAGATAAAAAATGAGTGTACAAATAACCGCCTCAATGGTAAACGAACTGCGCCAGAAAACTGGCGTTGGTTTAATGGATTGTAAAAGGGCTCTCGTTGAAAGCGAGGGAGACTTAGAAAAAGCGATTACAGCTTTGCGAAAAAAAGGTGTTTCGACTGCTGAGAAAAAGGCAGGAAGAGCAGCCAGTGAAGGGCTCATTGAGCAATACATTCACATGGGAGGGAAAGTAGGTGTTTTGATCGAATTGAACTGTGAAACTGATTTCGTTGCGAAAACAGATGATTTCAAGGCTCTCGCAAAAGACATCTGCCTGCATGTAGCTGCTGCAAATCCATTATTCTTAACTCGCGATGAGGTTTCGAAAGAGGTCACGAGCAAAGAGAGAGATATCGCTTTGGGGCAAGCTGAAGGTAAACCACCTCAAGCGGTAGAAAAGATTGTTGAAGGGAAACTCGACAAATTTTACTCCCAAATCTGTTTGATAGAACAGCCGTTCATCAAAGACCCAGCAAAAACGATCAAAGACCTCATCAATGAGAAAATCATCCAATTGGGTGAGAACATTGTAATCCGTCGTTTTTCAAGATATCAGTTGGGTCAATAATAGATCCGGCTACATTTAAATTTACAAAAAACCCTACCTCAATGAGGTAGGGTTTTTGTGTAAAAATTTAAGGCGGAATTAGCGAAGACGCTGATTACGGCAAGCCCGTTCAACTCTGTCTAAATAGTCTTCAACAGAAACGGTATACTCAATATCTAAAGCATCCCTCAATAATTGGACAGCATCACAATAAAGTTTTTTAGGGACCAAAGTCTGAGCATATTCAATAAGAGCACGATATTCGAAATCTTCGAGTTCCATTGCTAACTCATAGTATTTTCTAGCTTCTTCTATATCATCTTCAGAAGCACTAAAATTAGCCAAAAGAAGTAACGTCCGCCCGTCATCAGGTTCAAGGGAGAGAATTTCTTCCAGATAAGCAATAACGATAGCTGATTCAGCTTGTTCTGCGATTGATATCTGTGCTTCAAGGCGGAGAAGGATGAGATGATTTTCTGGAAGAAGAGTCTCAGCAAATGTGTTTCGAATAACATCAATTAACACCTTTCCGTTTCCCCAATAACCTCGGCTCGTCATCACATTCGCTGAATTAACAGGAATATCTTGTTTTTGCGACGGATCCAATTCAATCGATTCAATGTATGCACCCGTCGCTAATTCTACTTGGTTTTCGTTCAAGTAAATATCGCCAAGCCGCCCGAGAGAATCTGCGTTTCCCAACCCCATACGACGAACTATTTCATAATTTGCCGCTGCTTTGAGTGTCTGATCCAATGCAATAAATGAATTTGCTTGGAGCAGTAAGAAGTCTTTTTCCGCCTCAGCATCAGGTGCACGCGATACCATTTCTTCAAATAATGATACCAACTCTAAATGCTTACGTTGATCAATAAGGGTTGAAGCCAATCCCTTGTACCAGTCGAGAGTTTCAGGGTCAGCAACGATTGCTTTTTTATAAGCACTTTCTGACTCTAAGATTTTCTTCTGATTAAGATAAATCATTCCAAGAAGTCCGAAGGTTCGGGCATCATCTTCGCCTAAGGCCGTCGCGGTTGAGAATGCGACGGCAGCACCTTTCCAATTTTCTGATTGAAGATGGCAATAACCTAGCAGCTTGTGTGCTGATTGGAAAGTCGGCCACTTATCTACAGCTCGTTTAAAATACATCGCTGCATTTTTAATATCATCCTCCCTGTAATAGTGAAGCCCAAGCGTGAAATCCAATGCGGAACTAGCTTGAGGAGTTATTGCGGAAGAAAGATAAGCCAACCCTCTTTTACTATTTGCCTCATTTTCAATGGCATAGGTCTCCAGGATTACTTTCTCCTCAACTTTGATAGTGGGTGTCTTCGCCTCAACAGCATTTAAGTCAGAATAGTAGTTATCGAAATAGCCAGGTTTCTTCCAAAACTGCATGTCTAGTTCAGCTGACGCTGGTATGATAACACCAGCGACAACAAACATAGATGCTAAGATACGCAAATAGAGATAAAAAGCTTTCATTTATATTTTAGCGGCGGAGAGTAAAGGATAGAGGTAACCTCACTCGGGTTTTAACTTTTTTGTTGTCCTTTTCACCAGGTTCAAATTTCCACTGGCGGACAGCCTTTAGCGCGTTTTCATTAAATTCACGATTCGAAGACTTTTCGATACTTGGACGTTTAACGTTTCCTAGCTCATCTACGATAAATACAACATTGACCGTTCCCTGAATCCTATTGCGTTTCAATTCAGGAGGATAAACAGGTGCAATTCGCACTAATGGAACAGGTGCTTGGTCCAAATCAGATATTTCGAAAATCATATCGTCAAAATTATCGGCGATATCAAATACTTGAACCGATACCCCGTTGGAAGACATTCCTCCATCACCTGCATTCAATGCCATATTGATTTGATCAAGAGACAATTGCTGATTCTCTTTTTCCATTTCAATATCTTCTTCCTGTTCCTCTTCTTCGGGTGGATCTGGGACTTCAGGCGGAGGAGGAGGGGGTGGCTGTACTTGAACGCTTGATCCCTCGTCATCCTTTAGAGCGTCTAAGGGATTGGATAATATCTGCGTAAGGGTAAGTGAAACAAATAGAACAACCGTAATGACGATTCCCAATGGCAAAGATAGCGGTAAAGAACCACCTTGGTAATTTGATGAGAATACATTTTTCATAGCTATTTGGGGTTTAAATGATGTTACGATAGACTACTAACGCATATCGGAAGAAATAAATATATCTTTGGCCGAACCTAATTTAGCTTCGTCGATAACTCGAATTACTGTTATCGAACTAGCATTTTTATCCACCTGAAGAATAACCGGCATCGCTGTGCGAGTATTTAACCTGCGAACAATTGGACGAATTCCTGTTACGCCAACTTCATTTCCTCCATAAACGACTTGGTTGCTACCGGTGATAGCGATCAAAATGGAGTTCTTTTCCAAGCGAGCGGATGTTGAGGTCAATGGTTTTTCAACATCCACTCCTGGTTCCTGTACAAATACAGTGGTTACAATAAAGAAAATCAGGAGAATGAAGACCATGTCGATCATGGGCGAAATGTTGATTTCGCTTAACTCTTCGTTTTCAGCTAGTGATTTGCGGCCGCCCATGGTGCTATACGGTGGAGGAATTAAATGAAGTTGTCTCCGTTTTTTGCAGTTTTTGGAGCATGTAACTCTCTAAATGCACAAGAAAAGCGGAATATTGGTTTCGTTTCTTCTGAATTAATGAAACGAGAAGGTAACCAGGAATGGCGATTACCAGTCCGGTTTGAGTAGTTATAAGGGCTTCAGAGATACCCTCAGCAACCAAATCGATAGTTTTACCGGAACCACTCGCCAAGGCTTTAAATGTAGAAAGCATACCGATAACCGTTCCAAGGAGACCCATTAGCGGGGAAACAGTAACCAGAATATTTAGAAACATTAACCGAGCATCTACAACAGGAAGCGAAGCAATGGATATTTCAAGAAAGCGATTTCTAACCTCCTCCGCATCTCCTCCACTCTCTTCACTCACGTAACTAATTATTTCTCCTACATGGCCTGATCCCTGTGAAGGATCGTCTATCCATTTCTCGTAAGAATTTTCGCCCACTTTTGTGTGATTTCCACGGCGAAAGAACAATATGAGTTCCATCGCAGTGAAAAAGATTATGAAGGCGAGAAATACTAGCGGAATCATTACCCAGCCTCCGCTGAGCCATACCGCTGATACTTTTTCGAAAGTAATTGTTATTCCAAAAACAGGCATTATTTTTTCGGATTAGTTTTTCTTTGGAAGACCGTTAACAAAACCAAGCGCAGTTCGCTCCATACTTCCAAGAACACTTTTGGTCATTCGGGTGAGCATCGCGTGAGCGATGAGGGTCGGAATTGCGATTATTAAACCGGATTCTGTAGTAATAAGAGCTTCTGAAATACCGGTAGATAGTTGCTTTGCATCCCCTGTTCCGAAAATGGTAATCAATTTGAAAGTATTGATCATACCAGTAACGGTACCGAGTAGCCCGAGCAGAGGAGCGGTAGCAGCGGTTACGGCAATAAACGGAAGGAATCGCTCTAACTTCGGCTGAGTATTGAGCATCTTCTCGTAAAGAATTTCTTCGATTAAATCTTCGGAATAATCAATATGCTCCATAGCAGCCGTTAACATTTCACCTACGGGTCCTTTAACGCCTTTTGCATATCCCAGCGCATCGTCTTTTCGACCATTATTGATATGGTCTAAAATAACCTCTAGATCCTGGGGGTTACCCTTCTTCACCGCAGCAATTTCGAATACTTTAAATATTGAAACAATGAATGCAGCTGTTGCGAGGACAAGAATTGGCCACATGACCAACCCCCCTTTATTGAAATGCTCAACAAGGGTTTCCTCGAGTTCCAAAATATCATATGCTTGACCCAGTTTTGCATCCAAGAAAAGCGTTCCAGAGCCGGTAGAGGTAACGTCAGCCATTTGCGCCTCAGGAACCACAACTTTATCGGTCAGTTTCTGCCTGGGGCCGGCCGATTGGCGATTAAGCTCAACCCATCCGGTTCTGCCATTGCCTGTAAACATACCAATAGGACCGATGATAGCGTAATCTCCATCGATGATTTCACCACCAGCAATTTCAGATTTTCCTTTGAAAGTATAGCCGCCAACTGCTTTGTAGATACGGTCAAAAGAGGCATTTAACGCGTTAACCTGAAGCTGCAATCGATCCTTTAACGACACATCCTTTGATTCAACTTTGGATGCTTTAACAACGTCAGCATAAAGCTGAATTTCACCCACATGGAGCGCGCCACTTTCAAACTCTGATATGTAATTACCCAACGCGGTGTAAAGGTAATCGGTTTGTTTAACCAAAGTAGCTTGAGTCTCCTGAAGCTCGGATTTTTTCCGGTTTCCACCAGAGGCCTGTTCAACTGCTTCATTCCGTTCTGCAGTGAGAGCAATCTTCTGATCCTCAAGTCGATTAATCGTCTTGGCCATGGGAATCTTAGCGGCACCAATCGTATTTCTCAGTTCAGTTAATTCGGCGAGTGCACGTTCGAGATCTGCCTCGGTAGTTTTAGCAGCGGTGTCATATCGAGTGGTCTGAGCGCACAGTGATAAAACCGGGATAAGCAGGCTAAGAATGAAAAGCTTTTTCATAGAAATGTGTTTTTTGAAAATCATTTGATTTGCTCTTTCTTGGTTCATTGTTGGATGGCCACAGGCACATTAACGAACTCTGCAGGGAGCCGATTATCGGCTACAAGAACCGCACTATGAACCGCTTCGGCGATTTCGGGCATTTCGACCCATTCCCAACCCTCGCCAATGACTGGGTATCCGTAACCTGCTGTCGTTTGATTTTCATCCACGAAGTAGGCTTGACCAAAACCAACGTAAATAGTTTTAACTTCGGATATTTCACCATCCGATTCACGTAGTTCACTACTCAGCGTGACCAAACCATTAAAGTATTCAATATACTTAAGAATAGAAATTACATTTTGAATTCTATCTTCCGCAGAAACGTTTAGGTCACGATCTGAATCCGGATCCGGAATTCGACGAAGCTGAGTAGAAACTTTTTTCAGGAACACTGCTGGGAAAATGGTGGATAACTCTAAAATCTTTTTCTCAAATGTAGGAACCGCTGCTTCAATGACGGCTAAGGCTTCTTCATTTGCACTAATATCTTCTTGCAGTTCCTTTTGCGTATTATCCTGCGTTCCAATGTCCGTGTTCGCAGCGACGATCGCTTCTTCAAGGTTTTTGATTTCAATCTTAATAAACTCAATGCTGTCGAGGAGCGTTTTTTCTTCGGCCAACCAGGTCGTTTTTTCTTCAGCGATAATTTGACGAGTCTCGACCCATTTTTGCAAAGTAGTACGAGCCTTGGTTAATACTTCGGCTCCTTGGCCGATTGTGATACTTCCTAAAAAGGCTATCAAAGCGAGCAGTGTAACTTTTTTCTTCATGGTCGGTGTCATTTCTGGGAACTGGTAGAAAATGCTATTAAATTAGGGTGGAAATATTTTTTAGTTTCGGACAGCGCGGGTGACGTTTCGGACTCCATTGAGGTAATCTTGAACATGGTCCTGCGGGTTAATATCTTGTGCACGTTCGAGCGCGCGGAGTGCCTCACGATACTTTTCTTGTGCAACCAAAGCCTTGCCGTAGTGAAACAGCGCTTTGCCCTCAAACATCCCAATATTTTGTGCCCGCTCATACAGAAACTCGGCCTTTTCAAAATTTCCTGCTGTAGAATAATAATCAGCCAAAAGAATTAATACGTCTCCATCTAATGGGTTTTGGGCAGCCATTTCCTCCAATACCGGAATAATAGAAGCCGAAGCTTGACCCGATTCTGCCTGTATTTTGGCTTTTAGCTTACGCACTTCAAAACTCAGTTTACTATCGAGGCTACCTCCATAGGTTTTATCAATTTCTGCCAAAACTTCAGAAGCAGCATCGACAAAACCTGCTTCTATCAGAGTAGCAGCAGCGGTGATCGGTTTTTCAACATTCAATCGGCCTTTTTGTTGAATTGCTTCCTTATATACGCTGAGCGAAGCTTCAATGAATCCATTCTCTACATAAATATCGCCTAAAGTAATAAGATTCTCGGCGGTAATCTTTTTCATTCGGCGAAGAACTTCGTAGTTGGCAGCGGCAGAAAGGCTATCGTCCAAACCAATGTACGCGTCAGCCTGAAGTCTCCAATATTCCGCTTGTTCTGGTGCGCCAGTTATTAATCGATCAAATAATCCAGCGGCATCTTGAAATTTACGTTGGAAAAGAATGCTTTTTGCCAATCCATATTCCCAATCTTCGTTTTCTACTTCGTAAATTAAGGCTGAACGATAAGACGTTTCGGCAGCGATAAATTGCTCTTTCTCAAAGAATAGATACGCAAGAATAGCATAGATGTTCTTATCAACAGCACCCAGTTTTACGGCAGTCGTGAAATGCTCAAGAGTCTTCTCTTCGTTCTCCAATTGGAAATAAAGGAATCCAAGGTTTTCGTGAGCGCGGACAAAATCTTTATGTTTGCTAATGGCATCTTCGTAGCTCTGGACTGCTTGTTGAAGTTGTCCACCCTGGTAATACATGTTTGCCAGGATCATGCTGTAAGTCGCATTTGAATCCGGATTTCCTGCCTTCTTCACTAACATGGCTTGAGCAGCTACTTTGTCAGTCAAAATTAGAGGAAGAAACTCTTCCTCTAAAAATGTTTTATCTTCCGGTCCCAACCTTGGCTCAACCGTTATCCGAGGAGAAAAGGTTCCGAGAAAGCGCTCTAGAAAATCTGGATTGCTCCAAAGGTCTGTTTGAGAATCCTGAGCATAAGAAATCGAGGATCCCAAACTGCCCAGGGCAAGCAGGAAGATAGTGACTATTTTGGTTTTTTGGATTTGGCGTAACATGTGAACTAAGAGTTATCGTCTTAAAGTGAAAGCGACTGATCCCGAGTAGGGACCGCTTGTTGAAAGTTTGATTGTTCTTCGGATTTCATTTTCTTATTTCCACGCTCAACGAAATGAGCATCGACTAACATAATTTAATCAGGGGCAGAAGTTAGGCTGATTACTTCGGCACCTCCTAATCGGGCTTCATCCATAACCGTTACAACCAGTCCTGCGAGAGCAGCGTCTTGAGCTTCAACCACAACTGGCGCCTCTTTGTTGGCCTGCAACACCTGGCTTACTTTTGGCCGTATAGATCCGCGATCAATTTTTTCGCCGTTGTAGAATATCTGATTATTCTTGTCGACCGTAAGTTTAACAGACTCCTTCTCCTCATCTTGTTCTTCTGGCTCGGCAACCGGGTTTGGTCGATCTACAGCAAAACCGGATTCCTCAACAAAAACGGTAGTCACAATGAAAAAAATAAGCAGGATGAACACCATATCAATCATCGGAGAGATATTGATTTGACTGGTGTCGTCTCCAGCGGATAATGATTTTCGATTTTTCATTCCTATAAAGTAACGATTTTGCTTCCCAATATATTATTTGCGGCTGGGCATTCCGTTGATGAAACCGATAGAAGTTCGTTCCATACTGCTAATAACACCTTTTGCTTTTCTTGAAAGAAGTGCGTGAAAGATCAAAGAGGGAATAGCTACTATCAGTCCAAACTCAGTGGTAATCAAAGCCTCAGATATACCAGTAGAAAGCGATTTTGCATCACCAGTTCCGAAAATGGTGATCAATTGGAAAGTTTTGATCATACCAGTAACGGTTCCTAGTAGTCCAAGCAATGGTGCTGTTGCGGCGGTTACGGCTATGAAAGGCAGGAAGCGTTCCAAACGTGGCTGAGCTTCAATGAGTTTTTGGAAGAGTACTTCTTCCACGTGTCCTTTGTCCCGGTCGTAGTTTTCGACGGCCGCTTTGAGTAAAGCACCCACAGGACCCTTAATCTTTTGCGCATATTGTTGTGCTTCTTCCGGTTTTCCTTGGTTTAGCGCTTCCATGATGAAAGCAAGATCCTTAGGTCGTGCACGGCGAACGCCTGAGATTTCGATAAATTTGAATATGGCTATTAAAAGAGCAACACCGGCCATGCCTAAAATAAAATACATGGTTCGACCACCCTTTCCAATAACTTCTAAAACTGTATCGCGAGCAGCGATTATTTGAATGGCAGCTCCCAAAGTAGTATCTAACACAATTTGGCCAGATTGAGATTGAGAGTAACTAGCAATAACGGCATCGGTTAATTCACCAGTGCTTACGACCGACGGTTGGGAAGATCCAAATTCACGAGTAGCAAGTCCTGCGACATTGTCTTCCGGGCGAGTGTAATAAACCACAGGACCGACCATAGAATAGGTTCCATTCTTTAGTAACCCACCAGGAATTACTCCTTTCCCTGCAAATTGATGGCCTCCTACAAGATTTTCCATACGCGAAATAGCAGTATCGATAACCTCAAGTTGCGTCGCAAATCGTTCAGCAGCAGACAAGTTAATATCTTCGGTGGTGAGTTTTGCGTTTTCAACCAGTTCTGAATGAAGTTGGAGCTCACTGATGTGGAGGCGATTGTCAAAAGCACGGATGAATTCACCCATGAGACTTGTGATATAAGCATTTAGATCATTCAGCGTTTTGACTTCGTTGACCAATGAGCTTAAATCGCGATCTGTGTTATCCCGACGGCGAAGAATTCTGTCCAGCTCTGATCGTAATCCAAAAGCGGTGTCTTTCAGCTGGCTTTCTTCAGCCTGTAATGGCTGACGTTCTTTGACAGTCTGTTCTTTAAGAGTTTCTAACTGAGCAATGGAAGCGACGATGTCTTCTTTTACAGACACGGCAACCTGATTGAAAGTTTGGCCCTGAAGAGCGGTTAATCCGATAAGTAGGAACGAGGCGATGAGTTTTTTCATGCGAGAATGAATATGTAAAGTTATCTGATTGGAAGTGGCCTAATTACCGACAGGAAGAACAACAAACTCTGCAGGAATGTCATTTTGAAAGACTTTGATTGCTTTGGAAACCGATTCGACTAAGGAATCATCTTTTGTCCATGTCCATCCCGATTCTGTATTAACAGACCCAATTCCGGCGACACCTTGCTCTTCATTCACATAGAAGGCGTGAGCCAAACCAATGTAAACAACTTGGACAGTGATATCTATCCCGTTTTCTTTTCGACCCTCGCTCATAACATGTATGGCACCATTAAAGACCTCAAGTTGATCGAGCAGAGAAACGATATTGAGCATGCGTTCTCCCAAGCTGGCGCGAATTCTACCTTCTGGAGTGTTTCTGTCGGGAATCCGACCTATCAAACTATCGAGCTTACCTTTAAGGTCTAGTGGAAAGGCATTTACTAACTTAAGAATGCGCTCTTCCAAACTCCGAATCACAGTTGCGATCACAGCTGAGGCATCTTTTAGCTCCTCGATTTCGCCGTTAAGGCGGATGCGGTCTCTCTCGGCCTGGGTGGATTGAGCCTCAGTTGCTTCGATCCTGGTTTCCAGAAGCTCGATCTCGAGATTGAGAAGATCGATTGTATCGAGCAAGGATTGCTTGCCCACACGCCATAGAGCTTGTTCATCAGCAATGCTTTGGCGAGAGTTTACGAGTTCCTGAAAAACTTTCCGGGTGTCCTCTAGTTGATTTTGTCCCCAGCTCTGTGTTGTAAAGCTGGCTAAGGTAATGGTTGCTATCGCGAGTAATCTCCTGGTCATAAGAAGTGTAAAAAAGGTCGACGGTAAGTAAAAACCCATTCGATGTATAGGTTTTTTTATAGAAAAATAATTAACGAATTTTGAGCTTAAATAATCCTTAATGTTCAATAAGTAATTAAGAAGTGAAATAGGGATATATTTCGGAGCTTAATCCGAAATGAGAATACGATTTTTTGGCGAGGTTGGGGTTCAAAATGAAATTGAGGCATCTGGTAAAAGGAGAAAGCTGAGGTTTTAGCAAGTATCATTTTTGACAGATAAAGAAAGGGGCTGTCCTAGCTCAGGCCCTAATCTAGGACAAAAATATGTATGAAAGACGTAGTCGTTTAGCAAGTCATCAGCAAGGAGAACTATTGAAGATGTTCGTAGTAGGAGCCACGGCTCGAGCAGCCGCTGAAGTAGGAGTACACCGCAATACAGCGGCAGGTTTTTTCATGCCTTTACGCAAGCTTATAGCCAGTAAACTACCGAGCTATGAACTGTCTGGA
>Ga0114999_10007800_pt1 | contig 12080 bp, 10 predicted proteins | sample ArcticOcean_MG_C_3_FD_89820 | JGI IMG/M metagenome (GOLD analysis project Ga0114999, IMG submission 89820) | Marine microbial communities from western Arctic Ocean - ArcticOcean_MG_CB8_126 | ecosystem: Environmental > Aquatic > Marine > Oceanic | place: Arctic Ocean: Canada Basin | collected...
AGAGCTAAGCTCGACATTTTACATTCAGCAACTTGTCACGACGTAGCGATAGCGAAGGCGGATCCGCAATCCTATATTGCTTGTGTGGCTATCCTCTTTTCATCTCTGCGTCTCAGCGATCCAAATTCCTAACTCGCTCCTCTTGTTGCGCGTAAATCATTATGCAAAAAAATCGACATCACCCTATACTTTTTTTGTAACTGAATTTCAGTTAAGTAGCTGCAGATCATGTTCGCAGCATTTACAAATCTAATAACTCAAAGTAAAAACAATGGCTGTTCCCTTATCCTCCAACGAAAAGGACAGACTCGCCGCTCTTAAAAAATACAAGATCCTTGATACCGATCCCGAGAAGAGCTTCGATGATCTCACATATTTAGCGTCCTTCATTTGTGAATCACCTATTTCTCTTGTCAGCATCATTGATGAAAAACGACAATGGGTTAAATCTACTATCGGTATCGACGCAAAAGAAACCGCCCGTAATATTTCATTTTACACACATGCAATTTTAGAGCCGTAATTATTTATTGTCCCTGACGCATTAAATGATGAACGATTCGCGAAGAATCCTTTAGTGCTTGGTGACCCAAAAATTCGTTTTTATGCGGGCGCGCCATTCCATACTCCAGAAGGTGAAGCTTTAGGAACCTTATGTGTTATAGACCGTGTTCCTCGTCATTTAAATGAAAACCAGAAAAAAGCGCTCGAAGTTATTTCCCGACAGGTGAGCACCCAGTTGGAACTGCGCAAAAACTTAATAGAACTAAACGAAGCTCTCAATACGATAAAAATGCTCGGTGGTTTACTACCTATTTGTGCCTCATGTAAAAGCATACGCGATGAAAAGGATGAGTGGCATGCTCTTGAAGCTTATATCGAAAGTCGTTCTGATGCTTCTTTCACCCACGGAATATGCCCCGAATGCTCACAACGACTTTACCCCGAAATCCATAAGAAAAAACAATAAGAGACAGGCCCTTCGACGGGCAGGGTGTCCCTTCGACTTCGCTCAGGGCAGGCAGAGTGTCGAGTGAAGAATAGTTAGCACCATTATTATAAATCCGCAACTCCCCAACTGTTCACCCTGGCACGTCATAGCGAAGCGACGACGGCTGTTCATTTTTCACTGGGTTCTTCTCCCCCCTTTTGACTTTTTGACACGGGATTTAGCCTGCTAAATCCCGTATTCTTCCCTAAACTCCTCCATTGATTTTTGATCTTCCGCTGCCGTATGTCCGGGCGCGTCTTTCCCGTACCAGCGTTCATCGACGGGATTACTCGCTGGCTGAAAACGGATATCACCGCTGTAGCGATCGCCGTCTGTGAGATTTAGCGTCGAACAGTGCATCGTAAACATCGTAAAAACGACGATGTCTCCCGCCTTGAAACTAGTCGTCTGCCACTGGCCGCCATATTTTTCCGTATACTCACGCGGGTCGTCGGAAAACCAGCCCGCTACTTTATCGCGGTCGACGTCCATCATCCCGTAAGTATCAATCAGCTTTTTCTTCCTTTCTTTATGTGAACCGACATTGAGAACAAGTGTGCCGAGCTCAGGTGTGAGATCACCAATCGGCACCCACACCGTATGCAAACGATCGGAACCCCGTCCCATATAGACATTGTCAAAGTGCAAACCCGAAAATTTACCGGGCATAACCTGTCGCAGCCATTTAAAATCGAAAGTTAAAGCCGGTTCACCAAAAAACTTTTCAAAAAACTCAAAGAGTATTGCAGATTCAAATACTTTCACAAATTCCTCTTCACGGACCACGTGCTCGGAATTCAATTGAATACTGCCCGCCTTAGCAGATTCAATTTCCCTGCAGAATAATTCTTTTGCCGCAAGCACATCCTCACGATCGATAAAATCGCGCAGGAGCAGATAGCCTTCCTCCTCGATCCGCTTATGGAGCGCATCCCTATCTCCCAACAAATCATTAGAGTCCCGCAACTCCCCCACCTCGCTCGGGAAGTCCATTTCCGTTTTACATACCGTAATTTTCATTGAGCCTGCGGCTAGGTTCACGGTTCACGGTTCAAGGTTCAAGGTTAAAAGTTTGCACCACACCCTTCGACTAAACTCAGGGAAGGGAGTTGGCCACAAGATGCACAAAAAAGAAAAGAAAGATTTTTTACAGGAAGATCCAGCCGTCGCTTGAGCTTCAGCCGTCGCCAAGGCCATAGCCTTGGCGACGGCTGGTGCCTTTTGTGCTTTTTGTGGCTATCTCTTATCTTTCCCAATTCTGCATTCCTAATTCATAATTCCAAATTTGATAGTGTGGCTATTCCTCTATTCTTTCTCCGCGCCAGCGCTCCCCCTCTCTTCCCTTTTGACATTTTGACCTTTTGACTTTTGACTTTTGACTATTCAGAAATGCCTACCTTAAAACAACGCATAGCCGAATACGAACGCGATGGTTATACCATCTTCAGGAATTTTTATCCCCCGGAGAAGGTAGAGTCGCTGCGCGCCCTCCTCGACCCCGACTTCTCGCGCCGCCATGCCGAAGAACCGGACCGCTGGCGCGCGACCATTAATGCCATTCTCTCACATGAGACCTATGGGCCCACAATGGGTGAGCATATCGTGAACTCCACCATGCTCGACTTCGCGGAAGTGGTCATGGGGCCCTATGTGCAATTGGACGGCATGGAAATTTCCGGTTACCCCACGGAGGATATTAAGCGGAAAGGCGAGGTGGCCGGCTGGCACCGCGACGCCTTTAATCAGTCCGAACAATGGGCGGGAAACAAATTTAAATATAAGCAAGAACCCCGACACTACACTCCCCCCATGGCCTGCAACTATCTGACTTATCTACAGGATATGAATGCTGAGTCGGGCCCGCTGCGCGTCATCCCGAGGTCGCACCTCGATTACACGATGATTCCCGAAGAGAATCTGAAGGACCCCCACCCCAATGAAAAGTTCGTCGAAATGAAAGCGGGCGACATGGTTTTCACCCACTGTGACCTGTATCATACCGGGACAGTTAACACCGTGAACGCAATCCGTTATTTTATCAGCGGCTACTTTTGCCGCATCGGCTTACCCCACCGCGACACCTTCGAAACCCCCGTCATCGAAAAGATCGTAGCCGACGCCCGCAAACGCAATGACCGCCGCATCCTCCGCCTCTTCGGCATCAACGAAGGCTTCCACCAACGCCAACAAGCCGCCTGGCAACAGATGATCGAAGATGATAAACGGGCACTGCGGTAGCAGTGCTAGGTTGGGGAGGTTCACGGTTCACGGTTCAGTAATTAACAGTTAGAACCGTTAATATCAAACCGCAACTCCCACCCTTTTTGACTTTTTGACGCGTGAGTAAACGCGCTTAATTCCTAAATTTACCTTTGATAACCAATAAATCTTCGATATCTGATAGAATAACATCAAGCTCGCGGTGATCGATTGTGTCTAGTGGGGTCTGGAAATAATTGCGGATCTTCGCGCTTCGAATAACGCCGCGGCGCTTGATTACTTCCTTATAAAGCTGCAACGGGTAAAGAGATTGCATATTCATGAGAGGAAGCAGTCGATTGAATACCCGACGCGCTTCTTCCACATCACCGCGCTCATGTGCATTCCAGATCGCCGCATGCGCATCCGGTGTGTCGCAAGCCGGCATCGTCCCGCACACCCCCCTGGCCAACTCGTTCATCAAGTGCCGGCCGGCCAGTCCGCCGAATATCCCGTGCAGCTTTTCTTTCTTCTTAACGATATCGAAAAGTTTAGTCGCCACGTGCGTGCAGGGATCAGATTCCTCCTTGATATAATGAAGGTGTTCGATCTCATCGATAAGACGCACCATAAATTCCGGGTTCATCGAAGTGCCGACAAAGATGGAGTTTTGAACGATAACCGGAACCTCGGTTGCCGCGCTGATAGCTTCATAAAAGTGAAAGATCCCCTCACTCCGCATAGGCTTGATCGGGGGCGGCATCGCCATGATGGCATTGGCGCCCAGGTCGTTCGCCGCTTTCGTCAATTCTACCGCCGCGTGCGCGGACACCCCGTTTACAGTCAGGACAACCGGGATACGGCCATCCACCTGTTCACAAACAATGCTGCTCACCCGTAAACGCTCTTCATCCGAGAGCGCAAAAAATTCACTAACATTCGCAGGACACACCAAACCATGCGCCCCCGCCTCGATACAGAAATCCACTACCGAACGAAGAGATTCCTCATCAATACTTTCATCCTCATGAAAAGGCGTGACAGCAATAACGTAAACACCACTGAATTTCTTGTCCATATATGGACAAGTCAAAAGGTCAAAACGTCAAAAGGTCAAAAGGTAAATGTAAGAGCTTACGCTCGTTTTAAGAAAGTTTCCTTCGACTTTCGACGCACGCCACTACTAATTGTCATCGCGAAGGAAGCGGAGCTGACTGTGGCGATCCAGGGAAATGTCGGTTGCGTTCAGTAAGTCCCCCTGGATTGCTTCGTCACGTTGCTCCTCGCAATGACAATCGGAATATGAGACTTTTTAATAATTCGATTTTCCACCTAACACGCGATCCCGTCTTCAACTTTTTGACTTTTTGACCTTTCTTGCCGGCCATAGCCTTGGCGACGGCTGGTGACTTTTTGACGCGAGCTGATGCTCGCTCCCTTAAAGCGCATCCGCCAGCTGACTAAAATCCTTCACTGTGACATCCGCTTGATAGGGAGTGTCTTCGAAGGGCAGTGATTCGCGATTGCTCCCCGATTACCGCACATACGCGCACCCATCACGTCGAACGAGTTCGTTGAGACCATCATTATCTCTTCTAACCCCAATTCGAGAATGCGAGCCGCCCCGCGGTATACCGACGGGTGGGGTTTGAAAGCTCCGAAAGCATCGACCGAGATCACTGCGTCGAAGTCGTAATTGATGCGATTGGCTACGAGATGATCGAGGAACCAGGCGTTGCCGTTTGAGAGCGCGACCAACTTGTAGCGGGATGATAACCGTTGCAATGCAGGCAGGACGTCGGGAAACGGACTCAATTCCATCCATGCCTCCATAAAATTGTCCACTTCTTCCTTCGACGCTTCGACGGAATTTAGTCCGAGTACATAAACAAAGGCGCGACGTGCGGTTTCCAGATAACCACTATGGCCTAACATCACGAGCGAGTCCTGGTACTGTTCAATCCGTTGACGATAACGCCACTGCTGCCAGAATTTTCCCGCATCCGCGGATGACCCTTTTTCTTTCAGAAACTCGTCAATGAACGGCGTCAAACTCCCCCCAAGATCGAGCACCGTCCCAAAGAGATCAAAAGTCAGAGCCTTAACATTCTCGATTTGTTTGTCCATGTATGGACGAGTCAAAAGGTCAATCGCGCGAACGCGAGTTTTAAGTGTTAGGTTAAAAGGTTCACCGCAGAGGCACAGAGTAAGAGAAGAGTTGGCCACAAAAAGCACAAGAGGCACAAAAAAGAGAAGAAAGATTTTTACAGGAAGGCCGGGAAGATCGGAAAGAAAGATCAGGTGAAACCCGGTGCTTGATCTCAATAACTCAGCACAGCTGAGTGTCGGATATTTCCTGCGCGTTTTTTAAAATCCCAATTTTAAAAAAGCGCTAAGGAATAGCCGTAGTCAATCCCACCTGCAAATGCAGGAGGGATGACATTGAGATCGAGCACCGGGTTTCACCTGAATTATTTTGTGCCTTTTGTGCTTTTTGTGGCTATTCCCTCTTCATCTCCGCGGTGCAAATCTCTTTTTGCGCTTCTTGTACCTCTTGTGGCTATTCCTCTTTGCTTTCTCCCCGACCTTCCCGCCTGTCACGCCATAGCCTTGGCGACGGCTGGATCTTCCTGTAAAATTCCCTCTCTTTACTTTTTCGACTTATACAATCTCTCGAAATTGTGTTTTGGAGTCCAACCAAGTATTCTCTCCGCTTTCGCTGAACTGTATTTCCCATGCGGCAGGTTGGCGACGATATCGAACACTTCATACGGCTGCGTCAGCTTTGTCGCACGCAGCCCGTAGCGGAAGGCCTCACCCGTGTCCTCCCATGAAGTAAAATAAGGTCCGATACCACTGCCGTCTTTCAGGTCGCCCCCGTCGCCAGGATTAAAACCGCAGTAGAGAAAGGTCACCACCTCGAGCGCGTGCGCTTCCGCGAAGACGCGCACGACATTACCGCCCAGGTATTTTGTGAGGGCGTAAAGATCTGATCCCGGGTGCAGGGGTGCATCATCAGAAATATCAAAATCGTACCAGTAGTCACCCTCGTGGTTGAGCCGGGTGTGCCGCGGTCCGGTGTGAATGATCCGTTTGATCCCGCAGTCAACCGCAGCTTTCATCACATTGTAGGCGCCGATTAAATTTACATGAAATGCCAGAACGGGATCGGGTCTCAGTACCGACGCATTGATCAGTGCATCCATTCCTTCGGCCGCCGAACGGACCTGCTCGTAGTCCGTCACATCGACACAGCGCCACTCGTGCGGCGGTTCGGGAACTTCCGGCATCGGGGCATCCTTGGACTGGGGCTCCCCTTTAAGAATATCATTAACATCCCTCAAGTCGGTCAGACGCAACTCGTAGTCATTCTTGAGCGACTGCGCCGCAGACGCGGCAACCGGTCCTCCAGCTCCGAAGATACAAACACGCCCTGATTCAATACTTGCCATCAGTCTGCCTGTCCTGAGCGTAGTCGAAGGGCCTGTCCTGAGTTAGCCATCATTCTGCTTGCTGCTCTTGCATTCGAAGTGGGTTGGTCAGCATCATCGACGCGAACCGATTCCCATCCGAGTGAACGTGAAACAACCCCCACTGATAGCCGTGCCGGTTGAACTTTAGTTTCAGTGCTTCTTCAATTGCCTTCATCGCGTCCGCTTCCGGCGTGCCCGAAGCATCCAACGCTCCGACCCGCAGACATACCGCCTCAATTCCTCCCTCCCGCGCAAACTCCCGAGCCGTCAACTCGACCATCATCGGGACAAATGATGCAGCATCCTGTTTCGGCAGCGGCCGCCAGGTCTCATCGATGACATAATCGCCCGGGTAGTCCTCAAACATATCCAGCGTACTCACCACCACGACCCGTCCGACACCGGCATCGCGGGCCGCATGCATCAGCACGTACGTGCCCCGCGCCGATCTATCCAGCAAAGTAAACTCATCTAGCGTAACATCAGCCCCATAACCATCCAGATGGAGCACAGCCCCCACCCCCTCGACCAGCGAAGCCACGACTACCGGATCCCGAAGGTCAACATCACGACCGACAGTCCTCACCTCATGCTCCTTCGAAAAGTGCCTCACCGCACACTCCCCTAATGCATTGTCCGCCCCTGTAATTAAAAGTTTCATATTCTAAAGTAGTTCAGACATGACACTGTAGATTTTTCCAAGATCAGCACAAGCCAGAATAGACTATCGCACCGCACCCTTCGATCAAACTCAGGGCAGGGAGTTGGCCACAAGAAGCACAAGAGACACAAGAAAGAGAAGAAATATTTTTACAGGAAGGCCGGGAAGATCGGGGGGGACTTAACCACAGATAACGCGGATAAAACCAATAGTGAAGATATTTTGGCCACCAGCCGTCGCCAAGGCTATGGCCGGCAGGCAAGAGGCACAAGAGACACAAGAAAAGAGAAGACAGGTTTTAATAAATACCAAAACTCAGGTGATTCGCTGTGATTCATCGCAATGTCATCCATCCCGCAAATGCGGGAGGGACTGATACGGATAGACCCAACCGTTTTTTTAAAATTATGATTTTAAAAAACGCTTTGGGTATAGCCGTCACTCAGCAACTGCTGAGTTATTGCTATGAAGCACCGCGAGTCACCTGATATATAACCTATGGTATTCTTACTTCCCTGAGTTTTGTCGAAGGGCACCCCTGCGCCTCAGCGGTGCAAATTTCATTCTGTGCCTTTTGTGCTTTTTGTGGCTATTCCTCTTTTCTTTATCTTCCCTTTTGACTTTTTGACCTTTTGACTTTTTGACTATTCATCTGCGATGAATACTCCCTCCCATCTCTTCCTCCTGGCTGGCCAATCAAATATGGCGGGCCGGGGTATACTTGAGGATGAGGATACCATTCCGCACGAGCGGGTCCTTACCTTAAATAAAGATGGAGACTGGGTTCCGGCCGTCGATCCCATCCATTTCGACAAGCCGAACAAGGGGGTATGTCTGGGCAGAAATTTTGGTATTGATATAGCAGAACAGGACGCGGAAATTGTGATCGGACTTATTCCCGCTGCCTGTGGGGGATCTCCCATTTCTGTCTGGCAACCCGGTATGTATTTTAAAGGGACGGAGAGTCATCCCTATGACGACGCCATCCAAAGAACGAAAAGAGCGATGGAAGATGGTGTGTTAAAAGGTATACTCTGGCACCAGGGAGAGACCGATTCGCTGGAGCCCGACCTGGTCGAAATTTACGAAGACCGACTGCGACGCTTAATCAAGCGATTCAGGGATGAATTCAACAGCCCGAACCTACCCTTTATCATCGGACAAATGGGACAATTTCTAGGTAGCGAGTTTGATCGCGACGGACTCGTCAATGAAGCCCATGTAGCGATAGCCAAAGAAGACAATAACGCCGCCTACATCCCCTCCGATGGCCTCGGCTGCCTAGACGACAACGTCCACTTCGACGCCCCAGCCCTACACGAATTCGGACGCCGCTATGCGGAAGCGTATTTGAGACTTGAGGAGTCAAAAGTCTAAAGAAAATTGCACCGCACCCTTCGACTAAGCTCAGGACAGGCCCTTCGACTTTGCTCAGGGCAGGAAGTAAAAGAAGAGTTGGCCACATAAGGCACAAGAAGCACAAGAAAGATTTCTACAGGAAGCGCGGGAAGAACCCGCCTTCGCTCTAACGAGCTATGGCGTGGCAAGCTGGGAGATTTAACCGCAGAGGCGTTAAGGACACAGAGAATTTTATATTATTCTTTAATTCAGGTGGATCACGGTGATTAATCGCAATAGCTCAGCAATGACTGAGCGTCAGCTGAACCCTACCGCTTTTTTAAAACTTAATTTTTAAAAAACGCGTCGGGTATTAGCTGTAGTCAATCCCAACCGCATCTGCGGGTAGGATGACATTGAGATTAAGCACCGTGAACCACCTGAATTATTTTGTGTCTCTTGTGCCTTTTGTGGCTATCTCTTTCTCCCCCAATCCGCAATCCAATATCCGACATCCGCAATTGATTGTGTGGCTATTCCTCTTTTCTTTCTCCCCGCTCTCCCCGATCTTCCTGTTAAATCCCCCCTCTTTCGACCTTCGACTTTAGACGGCCGCTATCGCGGCTTATAGCGCATCTGTGATTTTCCTCAATCCCTCTCCGATTTTCACCAAATTCGATTCATAGATAAACCGATCCCAGCCGATACAGAAATGGCGGACGCCGAGATCGATAAAGCGCTTGGCCTGATCGGGTGTCCCAATCTCGATCCGTGGATGAAGACCGTATTCGAGTGACTTCGCAATCACGAGTTCTTCGGTTGGGCGAATTTCCTCGGGGGATATCGTGCCCCATTTGCCCCGTGTGAGTGAGTAATCGGCCGGTCCCCATTGGATCATGTCGACGCTTTTCTCTTTCGCCGCGGTAAGAATCGCGTCGAGGTTGTCAACTGCACAGCCCTTCTCGATCATGATCATAAAGACAATCGAGTTCAGATCTTCGAGGTAGCTATCGGGAGTGGTATTGCCAAAAAGCGGGCGACGCACTTTAACGCCCATATGCCCGTCCACACCCGGGGAATCGGGCCGGACCACCTGTTGACAAGTTGTGACATCCTCGGGGGTGCGCACATCGGTAAAGAGGATCGATTTAAAACCTGCACCCAGGGCGGCCTGTGCCCAAAAGCCCTGGCCTTCCTGGTCGAGCTTGATCAGGAGCGGCAAGTTCGAGCACTGGCCCGAACGCGCCATATGAAAAAGCAATTGAAAATCAAATACGGAGTACTCGGCGCTGTACTCAGCGTAGTCGTACAAACCCGTATCCCCGATAATTTCCGGGAGATCCGGATCGGAGGAGAGATAATGGGTGCCAACGGTAGGCTTACCCGCGTTAAGTTTCTCACGAAAAGTGTTGGGCATAATCATACGGGTCTTTCTTTGCGGTTATAAATAAGAGTTGGGAAAGCGCTTGACCTACGTTCCAAGTCAAGGAATGTCAAGATATTCGCTGGAAGACAAAAATGTCATAAGCGGTCAAACGTAGAATTTAAATGTCCTCGTCTGTTTATTTAATTACTGTCCCGAGAAAACAAATACATAAATAAGCTTACTGTATTCCCTTTACTGTTTATCTCCTTATTAACATTTAAATTCTAAGTTTGACCCCTTATTTCCCCTTATTAAATTAAGGAATTAGAATAAACTACAGAAGATTGGAATTCGCGTATGCAGGATACACCGTCATTTGGCACTCTAAATTATAGTATTTGTATTATCTATCTTGGAGTCATGTTTGGCGTCGGGATTTATTTTTCGAAGAAACAAAAAACCACTGAAGACTATTTCCTGGCTGGTCGTCAAATGCCCTGGTTCATCGTGGCTATTAGTTTGTTCGTCTCCCTCTCCAGCGCCGCTTCGTATATGGCAATTCCCGGTATAGCATATATGGAGAACATCTCCTACATTATTGTAGGCGTTATGTATATCGCTGCGGCTCCATTCCTTATTATCTTATTTTATCCCTTCTATCGAAAACTTAATGTTACCACCTCCTATGAGTATATCGGCCTGCGCTACGGTAGACATGGCAGATTCACGGTATCAGGACTATTTATCCTTCTGCGATTAAGCTGGTTGGGGATCGTTATCTATTCACCCGCGCTGGCCCTCTCCGTCGTAACCGATATTAACTTATACCTGGCGATTATTCTCATGGGGCTTCTCGCAACTACCTACACTGTGCTGGGAGGACTCGCTGCCGTCTTGTGGACGGATGCTTTGCAATTCGTAATCCTGCTCGGAGGTGCCATATGGATAGGAGTAAGCCTGCTTCTCAATGTTCCCGAAGGTTGGTCTGGGATTATCGAGGTAGCCCGCGATTCAGGTAAACTGGATATATTCAGCTTGAAAATGAATCTCTTTGAATTGTCTGCTCTCGCCATGGCAATTCACGCTTTCATTGCTGCGATGCAGGATTATGGAACCGATCAGATTACAGTGCAAAGGCTTTTAGCGACTAAAAACTTTCGCGGCATGGTCAAAGCAACATGGATAAATTCATTCATTACGTTGTTAATGGTGACTTTATTGACTCTTATAGGGCTGGGTATGCTTGCTTACTTCCAGCATAATCCCGAGCAGATCTCTGCTGGGATTACTCGTGATAAATTACTCCCTTATTATATCATCCATCAACTGCCGAATGGCGTTTCCGGTCTTCTTGTCACGGCCATCCTGGCGGCCGCTATGTCGAGTATGGATTCCGGTATAAATTCCGTGTCTACAGTCATAATTAACGATTTTATCAAGCCTCTCAGAACGCGTGAGGTTGAAGACAGCAAAGATGTTAAATTGGCGCGCATGCTGACATTCGCCCTTGGCGCATTAGCTGTCACCGCGGCTTGTTTTGTAACAACTATTGGTCATATTTTCAAAGCTGCCGGCATGTTAGGAAGTGTTTTTGGCGGGCCCATTCTCAGCCTTTTTCTCATTGGAATATTGATGCCACGCGCGACTTTCCGGGGGTGGATTGTAGGAATTTTTGTTTCTACCCCTTTAACTGTTTGGTTCATTTACGGCTTAAAAGCACATTTTATTTATTATTTTCCATTTAGTTTTGGCGTAAGTTTCATTGTCAGTGCCATTGCCAGCTTGTTATTGGGAGGGCCAAAAGGGCCGAAGGAACTCACCCTCTGGGGAAGATCCGGACTCTGATTTAATATTCGTCAAAAGGGGTCAGGGTTCACGGTGGAAGATGTCGGGCTTCGCCCTCGGTACACGGTTCACGGAAAGATAGTAAAAACCGTTTGGATTTATACGCAACTCTCCCACTATTCACCCTGGCACGTCAACTTGTCAGGCCATAGCCTTGACGACGGCTGATTCCTCCCTGACACCCGTACCGAGGGCGAAGCCCGACAT
>Ga0114999_10007801_pt1 | contig 12078 bp, 10 predicted proteins | sample ArcticOcean_MG_C_3_FD_89820 | JGI IMG/M metagenome (GOLD analysis project Ga0114999, IMG submission 89820) | Marine microbial communities from western Arctic Ocean - ArcticOcean_MG_CB8_126 | ecosystem: Environmental > Aquatic > Marine > Oceanic | place: Arctic Ocean: Canada Basin | collected...
CAGGACTCGCTGGTTCCAGACGAGGTTTTGCCAAGTGGCAGCTTGCCGCACTTGCGGTACCGGGACCTGCCTGAGCCGACCAGCTGGCGCAAGATGCTGGGGCCCAGCATCATGCTGGCCGGACTGGCCCTGGGGTCCGGCGAATTCGTGCTCTGGCCCTACATTACCTCCAAGGTGGGCTTTGTTTTCTTCTGGGCCTGCATGATCGGAGTGATCACGCAGTTCTTCCTGAATATGGAAATCGAGCGTTGGACACTGGCCACCGGGGAAACAGCAATTACAGGATTCTGCCGGATCAGCCGGCACCTGGCCTGGCTGATGTTGATCCTGAACATTCTTCCCTGGGCCTGGCCCGGCTGGGCCACCGGAGCCGGCACGATGCTCAGCTGGCTGCTGTTCGGTGCCGAGCAGGTTGTAAATGAGGCGGGGGAGGTGGAATTCAAGGCGAAGTACGTCTCCTGGCTGGGTATTGCCGGCTTGTGGATTGTTGGTGCGGCGTTGACGCTGGGACCGGTCGTCTATAACACCGTGGAAAAAATCCAGATCTTCCTTGTCGGCCTGATCCTGCTGCTGGTTGTCGTCCTGGGGGCCCTGGTCATTCGTGGCGACGCTGTGACAGCGATGGTGAGTGGTATCACCAATATCGGCCAGATGCCGGATATGACGACCTCGGGCCTCTCCATGGTGCTGTTGCTGGGTGCCCTGGCGTTCGCCGGCGCAGGGGGTACGACAAACCTCGGCCAGAGCAACTATATCCGTGACAAGGGATATGGCATGGGCCGTTACATCGGTCGGATTACCAGCCCGATCACGGGTCAGCAGGAAGCGACCGAGGAGATCGGCTATCACTTTCCACAAGACGAGCAGAACCTTACTCGCTGGCGCGCCTGGTGGCGGGCAGCCAACATCGAACACCTGCTGAGTTTCTTCGTGACCTGTGTCGTCTGCCTCTGCCTGATGTCCCTGATCACCTACTCGCTGTTCTACGATGCCCAGGGTGAGCTGCAGGACGGGATGGGCAAGTACGGCAACGATCTCAACTTTATCTGGGGACAGGCGGAGGTGCTGAAAAGCTCGCACGGCGGGCTGGTCATGATCGGCTTCATGATCATGGGGATCGCGATCCTGTTAACGACAGAGCTGGGGGTGCTCGACGCCGTGGCTCGAATCTCCGCCGACATCGTCAAGGTGAACTACCTGAGCGGCAACGCTCGCTGGTCGCAGAGCCGGCTTTACTTTTGCTTCCTGTGGGGGGAAATCCTGCTGGGGACCGCCATTTTACTTATCCCCAACTTTGGCAAACCTCTGTTCCTGCTCAAGACCTCAGCGGCGATGAATGGTGGCGTGATGTTCATCTACTCGATCCTGCTGCTTTATATGAACAAGCGGATATTGCGAGGCAGGCTGTCGATGGGAATTGGTCGCACAATCATGATTGCCTGGTCGATCCTGTTCTTTGGTTTCTTTACCACGGTGGCATTGGCCTACGAGGTGATACCGACCATCTTGAAGATGTTGGGTTTGTCGTGATCCGGAGGATAACTGGCGATGGTGGAAATTGACTTATCCGGCAAAGTTGCGATTGTGACCGGCGCAGGGCAGGGGCTCGGTGAGGCGATTGCCCGCCAGTTGCACCAGGCCGGTGCCAGCGTCTGCTTGAACGACCTGGCGGACGAGCCAGGCGGCGGCTCAGCCAGGCTGAATGAGCTGGCGACTGAGTTGGCCGAGCGGGCCAGCGTCCACCCGGCCGATGTGCGCGACATGCCGGCAATTCGTCAGCTGGTCGAGGACGTTATTGAGCAGCACGGGCGACTGGATATCGTCGTCAATAACGCTGGAATTATCCGCGACCGCACGATCAAGAAGATGAGTGAAGATGAGTGGCAGGATGTGATTGATACCAATCTGACCGGCGTGCATCATGTCTGCCGGGCGGTGGCGGATCGAATTGAGCCGGCTGGCCGGATCATCAATCTCTCCAGTATCTCCGCTTTCCTGGGGACGTTTGGCCAGACGAATTACTCGGCCGCCAAGGCGGGTGTGCTGGGCCTGACCAGGTCGCTGAGTCGCGAGTTGGCGTCCCAGCAAGTGACGGTCAATGCTATCGCCCCGGGCTTGATTCTGACCGATATGGGGCGCTCGATCCCCGAGCAGCATCGCCAAGCGATGCTGCAGCAGATTCCGCTCGGCCGCTACGGTGAGCCAGAGGATATTGCCCAGGCTGTACTGCTGCTGGCCAGTGATTTGGCCTCCTATATCACCGGCCAGACTCTGCACGTCAACGGCGGCTGGCTGGGTTAGAAGCCAGTCGTCAGAGCTTAGAGAGATTGCCGCTGTTGACTGCGGGGATCGTCAAGCAGCTCGCCACTATGCAGCTGGCCTGCGATCGAGCGATCTCGCCAGGGGGCTGCGGCATCCCAGAATTCAGCTGCTGGATCGACCTGGCTGATCAGCACACCGTCGCTGTGGGCCGGCAACTGGTCGACCAGGCTGCCGTCGGGTGAGACAAAAAAGCTGGGCCAGCTGCTGCAGCGGGCCATGCTGTTGGTGGCACTGATCCAGAAGTGGTTGCTGGCAGCCCGGCACATCATGGTGGCCGGTACGATCTGTTGCCAGATGTTGTAGGCCGCATGATCTTCCTCACTGCGGCGGGCATTGTGAAAGGACTGCAGTACAATCTCCACGCCCTGCTGTTGCAGCTCGCGGTACAGTTCCGGGAAGCGATAGTCGTAGCAGATCAGGACGCCGCAGCGGTAGCCGTCCAGCTCGAAGACGGTCGTGTGGTTGCCAGGAGAATAGTGCTGCAGGTCCAGATTTGGCTGAGGGTCCAGCGTGCCGGTACAGAATCGCTTGTCGTACCGTTCGACCACCTGCCCACGGTCGTCAATCACGTAGACGCTGTTATGTGGCTTGTTGCTGCCGCTCAGCGGGTGCGTACTCCCCAACAGCACCCAGACACCTCGCTGGCTCGCTCGCTGGCAGATCGCCTCGCTGGCCTTCGTGAGCTGGTCCCAGTCGATAGCTTCGGTGCCAGGGATGTCGACGCCGGCGTAACCGGACAGTGCGGCTTCGGAGAAGTGGACCAGGCGAGCGCCCCGTTCTGCGGCCTCGTCGATCTGCTGGAGGATCCGTGCAGCGTTGTGATCAATGTCGGCTTCGACCGAGAACTGGCAGCTGGCGATCGTGAGTGGCTGTTTCATGGTCGGTCCGGGAACAGTGGCAGCGGGCCTGCTGTGTTGCTGGTAGAGGGCGGCTGGCAGACCCCACGCGGGTGGCACGTGCTGTCGCGGCTGGCACAAAAATGGCCCACGATAGTGTATCGCGGGCCACGTTGTTGAAGCATCTCGCCAAGCGAGGCCGAGGGGACTCGAACCCCCAACCACCGGATCGACAGTCCGGTACTCTAACCAATTGAGCTACGGCCCCAATCCAGACGACTGCATCTGGGATGTGAAAAAGCATAGCGAAAACCTGCTCTGTGGCAAGAGGGTTCCACTCCTGACAGCGGCTCAGGCTCCCGGCCAGCCCACAGCGGGAATCTGTCAGGCACGCTACAATGGTCGATATGAATGAGATTACTGACAGACAAGCAGGCGACCCTGCGCCCCAGAATTCCACAGCAGCAACGTCAGCCTGTGTGATTGCGGTCATCCTGCTGGTACTGCTGCCGACACTTGGCTACGGTCTGGTCGACCACGAATGGTCTCGCTGGCAACTTGCCTCTGCCCGCGTCAGCTGGCGAGATTCAGCCAGCCAGCTGGAGGCCATGGAGCTGATCAACCGGGCGATCGAGCTGGACCCCAGCAACTCTGAGGCGCTGGTACTGCGAGCTGCCTGGCAGACTGAACTGGGGAATTATCAGCAGAGCTGCCGGGACCTGAAGCTGGCGGTCAGCCAGTCAGCGGCCTCACTTTTTCAGATCCAGCTGCGGCAGCAGTTGTGCGAGGCGCTCTATCACGAGGACGAGCTGGACGCGATCGTGGAGCAATGGGAGTTGATCGATGAAGCCAGTGCCCAGGGGCAACAGCAGGGCAACCAGCCACACCTGGCGGAGATCCTCTATCTCAATAATCGTGCCTACCAGCTGGGTTTGACCGGCAAGAAGACCGAACAGTCGGTCGCCGATGCCAATCGTGCGATCGCGCTGATGGGCGGCAACGGCATTGCCTGGGATTACAATGGCGGCCCGCTTTACCTGTCTGCCTGCCAGTCGTATCTGGACGGCAACGAGCATGAAGCAGCTTTGCTTTGCCAGCAGGCGCGGCGGAGTGCGGAGTTGTTTTTGGAGACCTGGGAGGCGAGTTTTCAGCCGCAACTGGATTGGAAACAGAGCGAGTTGCAGCAGCGGGCGCTGCAGCGTGAGGAACTGGTCAAGTACGTGGCCCGCGTGATCAAGCTGCATTCGATTCTGCTTGCGCGGATGGGCCAAAGTGGCAGTAGCGAGGCGGCCCGAGATGCCGTGCGGCAGTTGGGCCAGGATCCAGACAAGCTGGAAGCGGTCATGCTGCTGGCTAGCCAGCTTCATCGGCTGCATTCCAGCTATCCCGAATTGAGAGCCACGGTGCTCGATACACGCGGTTACAGCTACCTGCAGAACCGGCAGCCGAACCTGGCCCTGATGGACCTGGAGGTGGCCGTCAAGGTTTACGACGCCGTCCACCGCCAGCGACTGGTGCAACTGAATCGACAGCGAAACCTGGCGGTGGAACCGTGGCGGATCAACCTGGAAATGAAGCGGTCAGGACACCAGCTGGCTGTGATGCTGTTTCATCGTTGCCAGGTGTACGAGGTCTTACATCAGCCGGCCCGAGCCCGGGGGGACCGGAATCGGATCAAGCGACTGGGCGCGACCGCCGACCGGCACCTGTTTTAGCCAGTTGGCTCTGGGGTCCGTTGCAGGCCATCGACAATGGCTGCAGGTGCCTTGCCAACATGCCTCTGATTGCGCATCCTGTCAGATAGGAACTGACCTCCAGTAGATGGAGTGCCCTGCCAATGCCGTTGTTCGAGATCGAAACTGAATCTCACATCATTCTTACCTGGGCAGAAGACGAACAGGCTGCCCGGCAGAGAGTCGAAGAGGTTTATCCGCAGGACGAGATCATGCGACTGATCGCGCGACCGCGGGATACCTGGGTGATCTCCAAAGGAGTTCTGGGGATTACCGGTGAGGCTCCGGAAATCTGCCAGGCGGCACGCGATTGCCTGTCCCGGGCTGCCGGTGACAAGGTCCACGCCATTCGGCTCTACATGCAGGAATCCGGCGTCGATCTGAACCAGGCTCGACGCGTGATCGAATCCAATATGGTGATGGGCTGGTGATCGGCGATTGACGGTTCGCGTCAGCGACCGCGAGCCTGCCAGCGGCAGTCTGCCCAGATTCGACGGTCGCTATTTCGCCTGATCGTTAGAGTTTGACAGCGTCGCTGTTTTTCTCGACTTCGACCAAACTTAAACGACGCTCCGTTCGATGGTATAGAGAACTGGAAGTTTTCGAATCGGCTGGTCCATCAGAGCAAGTGAATGTTATGAGCATCTCTACAGCTGCCGTCCATCAATCACGCCTGGTCGCTGTCAGCAGCCCGGGGGGGCTTGCTCGCCAGGTGCGCGTGCAGTATCGTGCCCAGTCAACTTCGAACTGGCACTGGTATGCCAGTTTTCAGACGCCCTACCAGGCTCAGCAGTGCGTGGACGAGCTTCAACAGGATGGAGTCCAGGCGCGGCTGGTGGACTATCTACACTGCCCGGCTTCCTGTTGAACACTCCCGCCTGACGTTGGAGCGTTACGGCCTGGCACTCAGAAGGAGCTGCCAGATGGCCTTTTCACTTGCAGGACACGTGGCGATTGTCAGCGGTAACAGTTCCGGCCTTGGCAAGGAAATTGGCCTGGCCCTGGGACAAGCGGGTGCGGCCGTACCTGTGAACTTCTGCCACAATGCCGAGCGTGCTGAGCAGACGCTGGTTGAGTATCAACAGGCGGGCATTTCGACCTGCCTGATCCAGGGAGATGCCACAGCAGTCGATGACATCGACCGCCTCTTCAGCGAGACCGAAGCGGAACTTGGGCAACCCGATATCCTGGTGCCGAATGCGACCTGTGAGCAGCCCCAGCGGCCGATCGAGCAGTACGACTGGGATTTCTACCAGCGGATGATCGATTTTTTCATCAAGAGTCCCTTCTTGATGGCTCAACGTGGCCTGCCGGCAATGAAAAAACAGGGCTGGGGTCGGATTATTAACATCGTCAGCGAGGTCTATCACCGCAGCGTGTCGCCCTTCAGTGCCTACGTAGCCGCCAAGGGTGGTCAGATCGGCTGGAGCCGCAGCATGGCCTCAGAACTGGCTGCAGACGGCATCACGGTCAATATGGTGGCCCCAGGCTGGATTCCCACGGATCGTCACGCAGATGATCCCCAGGAGGACAAGGATGGATACCTGGCGGTTGTACCGATGGGTCGCTGGGGTCTGCCGCGTGATGTCGGAGACGCCGTGCTGTACTTGGCCAGCGAGGAGGCGGGCTTTGTCAGCGGCCAGACGATCTGCGTCAATGGCGCCCTGACACCGTGGTAGGTCGAATTCAGCGGCTGGCGACACCGTCTGTCAGCGCCGGCGCGCAGATCGGTTCGAGAGAATCACTCGTGGCCGACTCCAGGGTCCTGGCTATTGCCCTGCATTCGTGCTGAAGGGGCGATAGGTGCCCGGATTCGGTACCGGCGGCAGGGCCAGGGGCGGTGCCGTGGTGCCATCGAAGCGAGTGTTCGAGTCCGTTGGCAGTTGGCCGGTATAGATCGGTGCCGGAGTAATCGGAGTGGGAATGGCTGCTGCCGGCTGGCCGGCTGCTGTGCCATTGTTATAGATCGAGCCGTTCTGGATCGGCTGGATCGGACCAGCCGGTGTCAGGTTGCTGTTGGCCGGCAAACTTGGAATCGGTGGGTTTTGCGTAGCGAATTCTCCGCCCTGCGTGGGTTTGAAGAATCCCTGTTGATAGCCGCTTCCGTCAATCGGCGCAACGGTTGTTGTCGTGGAGGCGGGCTGGGACTGGATCGGCTGGTAACTGTTACCGATCCCGACGGTCGGCGTGGCTGCCGGAGCCGGCGTCAAGTTGCTTGAGTCGTAGCTGCCTGGCGGAGTCTGGTTAATCGTGTTGTTCTGATACTGTCCAGGTGGCACGTACCGTTCGGTTGTGTTGGGGGGCGTCAGGTACTGCGCCGATCCCTGCGTCGTGGTGGGATAGTTGGGCTGAGTTGCCTGGGGCAGGGGATAGCCAGTATTGACCGTTGCCGCTGGGTTATCGATCGGCAGGGCCGCGGCGGGCTCGGCTTGGCCCTGGTCGTTATAGTTTGCTGCCTGGTCTACCGGTAAGGATGCGTAGCCGACCGAGGGCTGGTCCGGCACTTCGTACTCGGAACTGGCTGTTTTCGCGCCTGTGAACCAGCTGGCACCGGGCCAGCTGCTGACATCAGTCCAGCTTGTGGTTTTGCAGCCAGTGCTTAACAAGCCCAGGATGGCGACGGAAAAAACGAGTTGAGTAAATCGCGAAGTGTCTTTTCGCATGACTTCCGTGTCCTTATTCGTCCAGCGTTATCCAATTTGTCCCCGCGGCAGCCAACGATTGCTGGCGGCCAGGGAACAGAATCCCTTTGAGGGTGCGGGATAATAAGGACCCTGCGATGTGCCGTCAAGGTCGGAATTGACCGATTGGCCCACGGAATCCAGAAAGCTGCTAGCAGCCCCCAGCAGGGGGGACGCCGGTGGCGAAAAACCATCGGGTCCAGAAGGTCTGCAGGGCCGCTAGGACTTGTCGCCTAGCCGCTGGTTGCAGCGAGTCGTTCGGCGACAGCGTCCCAGTTCACCAGGTTCCAGAAAGCGGCAATATAATCGGGCCGGCGATTCTGGTAGTTGAGGTAGTAAGCATGTTCCCAGACATCAAGTCCGAGGATGGGAGTACGACCTTCCATCCTGGGGCTATCCTGGTTGGCTGTGCTTTCCACCAGCAGGCTGCCATCGGAGACGCTCAGCCAGGCCCAGCCGCTGCCAAAGCGAGTGGTGGCGGCCCCGGAGAACTTCTCCTTGAGGCCGTCCAGGCTGCCGAATGTGCTGTTGATTGCATCGGCCAATTCACCAGTTGGCTCTCCACCGCCCTCGGGCGAGAGAATAGTCCAGAAGAGTGAATGGTTGGAGTGTCCGCCGCCGTTATTACGAACCGGGCCGCGAATATCATCGGGCAGGCTGTCCAGGTCGGCAATCAGAGTATCGACACAGGTATCGGCTAACTCACTGCCTTCGAGTGCTGCATTCAGTTTTGCCACGTAACCGGCGTGGTGTTTCCCATGGTGGATTTCCATAGTCCGCGCATCGATATGTGGTTCAAGTGCATCTGCTACATACGGTAGTGTGGGCAATTCGTGGGCCATAATAGTCCTTTCAACGGTGAATCCAGCTCGACTCAGACGGCAAGGATACCGCATTCTGCGGGCGCTGACAATTCACCTGCCGGCAATCGGTGACAACTTCAGAAATAGCCCCGAAATCGCCGAAACTAAGTAATGGGTGTGTCCGCACAAGGAATCAACACGAGCACGGCTGCTCGGGACCCTTGGCCGATGTGAGGATGGAATCTGATGCAGAACGCGAGTCAAGGAAACCAGCGCCGCCGGCGAATGATGATGGATGCCGGTCGCTCGGATCGTCCACGCCAGGCCAGCGAGCGTCCCAGCTCAGCCAAGCCACGGCTGCGGCGGGTCTACGCTGACGGAGCGCTGGCGGAGAACCAGCTGCGACTCTCCGACTTGATCCCGATATCCTGGTGGTCTTACCTGGCGCTGGTTGCGATCAGTGTAGCCAGCCTGTATGGACTCGCGGTGGGTTACCTCCACTTCCAGCGGCAGGGGGGGGAAGTTGCCGAGGTCTTTGCCCTTGTCGGGACAGGTAATATGGCTGCCTGGCTGGCCTCGCTGATGCTCTTGATCACGATGGTCGGCAGCATCCAGGTTTACTTGCTACGCCGTCACCAACTCGATGATTATCGCGGGCATTACAGGTTGTGGCTGCTGGTAGCAGCCTGGTGTTGCCTGCTCAGCGTCGATGCCGCAACTGGCAGTCATCGCCTGCTGGGATTGCTCGCCGCGCGATTCCCCAGTGAGAGTGTCTGGTCATCCAGCAGCAGCTGGTGGTTGGTGATCGTCTCGTTGGGAACAGCCCTGCTGGGACTGCGACTGGTCCTGGAAATGCGACGTTCGCTACCCTCCATCATCTTTTTGCTGGTGGCTCTGGTGGGCTACGGCATATTGCTGGCGCGACAGGCGGGCTGGCTTTCCTTCAGTCCTGCTGTCGACCCCTTTCTGGTCTCCGCCATGATCCTGCTGGCAAGCCACGTGGCAGTCACATTCTCGGTCTGGGTCTACGCCCGCTACTGCTTCCTGCGAGCCGGTCGCAGGTCCCGTCGGCTGCGCAGCGACAAGGCCCACCGCAAGGCGAAGCCGCACCTGGTATCGTCGCGAAAGCAGCTTGGCCGTGATGACCTGGCAGCTGGCGACGATCAGCAGAGCGACGACGAGTCAGAACAGCAGCAACCGCAGGAGGAGGATCAGGACGAGTCGGAGTGGGAGGATGAAGAGCAGGAGCTTGATCACGATGACCAGCTGGATGCTGGCGACGATGACTGGGACGATCAGTATGACGAGCAGGACCAGTTCGATGAACATGACCGTCATGCTGCCGCGGACGAGGACCCCTATACAGTCAGCGATGAGGAGCTTGTCGACCAATCACAGGACGATGGCCAGGACGATGACCAGGACGAGGATTCCTCTGCGGTCAGCGAGGAGGAACCTGCCGGCCAATCGCAGGACGACGACCAGGACGCTGCCGCGGACGAGTCTCCCTCACGCCGCTGGCAATCACGCCGAGCATCGGCTGAGAAACAGCAGCCGGCGCAGGAAGATCGAGCCGAGGAATTGAACCGCATGCTCGAGGACGAGACGGAGTTTGACGATCAGATGGACCCAGAGCGGCTGCGATCGATGTCCAAGCGCCAGCGAAAGAAGTGGCGTCGACGTCAGCGTCAGCGGCGGGCGGCCTGATGCTCAGGCCTGCTGGGCGGTGCCTGCGGCCGCAGAGGAGAATGCAGTAAAGATGTCCCTGCTGGTGGTAGGCTCTGTCGCCTTTGACACGATCGAAATGCCGTCGCTGCTGCGCCAGCAACAGCCTGGCGGATCGGCCCTCTATTTCTCTGCCGCAGCCAGCTATTTCTGTGCGGTCCGGCTGATGGCGGCGGTCGGTGACGATTGGCCGGCTGAAAACACAGCTCAACTGGAGCAGCTCGGTGTCGACACTCGTGGGCTTGAACGGATCGAGGGTCAGCAGACGTTCGCCTGGCGGGGGCGATACGCAGAGGACCTGGAGCAGCGCGAGACGGTGGACTTGCAGTTGAATGTGCTGGAGCAGTATCAGCCTCGCCTGCCGGCATGCTATCGAGACAGCCGCCTTGTTTTCCTGGCCAACGGCCTGCCGCGGATCCAGCTGGCGGTGCTCGACCAGATCGATTCGCCGGAGCTGGTGATCGCGGATACCGTGGATGACTGGATTCGTTCTGAACGGGAAGATCTGATGCGTGTGCTGGCTCGCATCGATGGCCTGATGATCAATCAGAGCGAGGCGGTATTGCTGACGGGTCAGCAGGATCTGCCGGCGGCTGGCAGGGCCCTGCTTGAACTGGGGCCCCGCCTTGTTGTCATCAAGTGTGGAGAACGTGGGTCGCTGGCGATCTCCAGGGATGAAGTCTACAGCCAGCCCGCCTATCCGCTGGCACAACTACTCGATCCGACAGGGGCCGGCGATAGCTTTGCCGGTGGTATGCTGGGTTACCTGAGCCAGCAGCCGCAACTCAGTGAGGCTTCCTGGCGCCAGGCCCTGGCGGTTGGCACGGTGATGGCCAGCTTCTGCCTGGAGGGCTTCAGCATCGACCGACTTGCCAGCATCGATGCTGGTGAGATCGAGACCCGTCTGGCGGATCTGCCCCGCGTGAGTGACGATTAAGGTCAGGCGGTCGTTGGTACGGTGTGCGAGAGAGTGGCATGAAACAGCTGCGAACATTTATAGCTCTGGAATTATCGCCAGCCGTTCGTAAACACACGCTTCAGCTGCAGAAACGCTTGCAGCCGCTGATCGATGATGTTCGCTGGTCCCGGCAGGATGGTATCCATTTGACATTGAAGTTCCTTGGGGAAGTTCCTGAGATCGAGTTACCTGCCGTCTGCCAGGCTGTCCGGGCGGCTGCAGAGAAACACCCGCCACTTCAGCTGCAGCCAACCGTGCTGGGAGCCTTTCCGCATCTCGGCAGACCCCGCGTGTTCTGGCTTGGGGTTGGTGGCGAACACGAACCGCTGCTGGCACTCCAACAGGATGTTGATCGCTGCCTTAATCAGGCTGGCTTTCCGATTGAACACAGGCGGTTCCATGCCCACCTGACGCTGGGCCGCTGCCGACGCGCTCGCGATCTGGAGGATGGCCATTTCCAGTCAGCTGTTGATTGGCTGGCAGAGAGTGCAGGGGACCCGCGACTGCAGTTTCAGGTCAACGAAGTGGCAACATTTGCCAGCTTTCTTGAGCCGGGCGGTGCTCGTTACCAGGCGATCGGCCACGCTACATTCGGCATCGGTTGACATTTGTCAACTTTTTCCCAAAATCCTTCTGACACGTGACCTAACGTGTCACACGCTCCTGCGATAGTTCTTGCAGAGCAGATGGGACGGCCATCAAGTTTTCTCTTGCGGGAGCCAGTAACTGCCGATATAGTGAACAGGCGTTCATGAGATCAAATGTTCACTAGTTGGGCGAATTCCTGGTTCCTGGCAATGGCATGTTCCCGGCTGCTGGTTGTAAGGACAAAGTTGTATTCGCGTAAAGGAGTCCACGGATGGTTACTGTCAACAAAACTCAGGACATGGAAGCAGGCGATGTCATGGTGAAAGAAGCAGACGCCACAGCAAAGGAAATGGCTGCACCCAAGGACGAGGTGACAGCGGAGGACACGGCTGCAGTCAAGGACGCAGCCACAGCAAAGGAAATGGCTGCACC
>Ga0114999_10007802_pt1 | contig 12078 bp, 12 predicted proteins | sample ArcticOcean_MG_C_3_FD_89820 | JGI IMG/M metagenome (GOLD analysis project Ga0114999, IMG submission 89820) | Marine microbial communities from western Arctic Ocean - ArcticOcean_MG_CB8_126 | ecosystem: Environmental > Aquatic > Marine > Oceanic | place: Arctic Ocean: Canada Basin | collected...
CCGTAGTAGTAATAATTAAAAATAAAAAAACCATACTATTAGTAAAAAGAGACATTGAGCCCAATATTGGATGTTGGAGTTTCCCTTCAGGCTATGTGGACAAATACGAAAAAACCGAAGAAGCTGCAATGCGTGAAGTAAAAGAAGAGACTCATCTTGAAATAAAAATCGAAAAGCTACAGGGAGTATATTCTGGAAAAGGTCCAGTAATCATAGTAGCCTATACTGCTATCACATTAAATCCTAACATTGGAAGTCCAGGAGACGAAGTGCGGGAAATAAAATGGTTCCCAATATACGAGCTACCTAAATTACCATTTCCATACGATGATGAAATTGTATCTGATTATTTAAGTAATCTATAATTAAAAGCCTGTTGGCGCAAAATTAGATCTTAATAGAAAGTCGATTGTAATGATAAATTTATCAACGAGCTATGATAACTTAAACGTCAATACCATCAATCTTTTGCAACATTCTCCCAAGGGCGTTTAAAAACAGCATATTTTGAATTACTATTGTTGCTCAAAGGAATTATCTCAATTAATTCCCATCCAGTATCTCCCATTTTCTTCAGTAATGTTGTAGTGTAAAACATTGCTCTCCCATCCCTGTCATCCGATTGCAATTTTATTACATCGTATTCCCACATAGGGACCCCTTCAGGCAGGTGGAAATCTTCAATATATTGTAATTGTTGCAGTTCTTCTTCGGTAACTTCAGCCCAAGAATCTTCTGGCAAAGCAGCTTGGCATTCGTCACACGAAGATGCAGGGCCTAAAGAATATCCTCCACATTCCGGACAAAAAAATATTTTCATTAGATTAAACCCCAACAATTAAAATATCCGAATAACATAAAATCTTTACGATTAATCATACTCATTCTAAATTAGCTCCTTACGACCCTATGGAAGAAAAATTCATGTTATACAAATGGTGATACAGAGATTTAGCATCCATTAATTCTTTGTGATTGCCTTCTTCAACTACTTCCCCATTATCCAGAACTACAATTCTATCTGCTCCCCTAACAGTAGACAATCTATGGGCAATAACAATAGCTGTCCTTCCTTTTAAAATGGTTTTCAAGGCTTTTTGCACAAGTAATTCTGTGTAACTATCTATACTCGAAGTAGCTTCATCAAGTATCAAGATTTTAGGGTCAGATAAGATAGCTCGTGCAAAAGTTATCAACTGCCTCTGCCCTAAGCTCACATTTGATCCTCTCTCTAATATCAATGTATCGTATCCTTTATCCATGCTAACAATGAAATCATGGACCCCAACAGCTTTCGATGCAACAATCATACTTTCATCAGAAGCATGATTGCTATTGTATTTAATGTTTTCTCTAATTGTTCCTGAGAATAAAAAAGGTTCCTGTAAAACCATACTCATTTGGGTAGATAATGAATCTATTTTTATATTATTAATGCTAACTCCGTCAATTAATATATCTCCACTGCCTGGGGGTAAATGGTAGAATCGCGACAAAATCGACACTAAACTAGTTTTCCCAGCTCCTGTAGGTCCAACAAAAGCTACCGTTTCACCAGATTTAATTTTTAAATTTATATTTTTTAGTATTAATTTTTCTGAATCATAAGAGAAATTTATATTTTTAAATTCAATGTTCCCTTCAATATTCCCTATATCTATTGATCTATAAGAATCTTCGAAATCCGGTTCTTTGTCTAGTAAATCAAATATCCGTGAACCTGAAGCCATAGAACGTTGGAGTTGCGTGTACTGTTGAGTTAAATTTCTAATCGGATCGAAAAAACGTTGGATATACAACACAAACCCAACCAACGTACCAACTTCCAAGGCCGAATCTGAAACCAGGATAGCTCCTACAAATATTGATGAACCAATTGCAATTGCCGTTAATATATCAACCCCAGGAATCAGTCCTGCTGCCAATTTCGCAGCTTTTAAATTAGAATTACGGTGATCAGAATTTTTTGCGCTGAAAATATCTAAGTTTTTAACTTGCCTGTTTAAACTCTGTACAACTCTTACGCCTGATATGTTTTCATTAAATGCCGCATTAACAATGGCTATACGAATCCTAACTTCAATGAAAGCTTGCTTAGCATATCTCTGCCATAAAATCATTATCAAAATCAATATAGGAAGTACCGATAATGTTATAAAAGCAAGTTGGTAATTTAGAATAAACAGAGCTATTACAATACCAACTAAACTTAATAATTCACCTAAACTCATAACAATCAAAGAAGAAAATTCTTGCAATTGACTTACATCACCTTGAACCCTAGACATAAGTCTACCAACTTCTGTTTTATCAAAATATCTCATCGACTGCTTCTGAACATGCGCAAACAAATCACCTCTTAATTTCCAGAGGACTCCTTGCCCTACTTTTTGCATTGTCGTTTGCTGAATATAATTACTAGCCCAATTGATAAAAGCTACTAACAAAAATAGTCCAAATACGTAATTTAATCCTTCAATATTTTTAGATATAACATAATCATTGATAGCCCAGGCAATGATCCAAGGTACCGCAACTAATGTAAATGTATAAATGAGCATAGCTATAGTTGAAATTATTAATAATTTCATAAAAGGTTTCACAAAAGGTAGCAGTCTGAAAATTACTCTTTGATCATACGCTTTGCCAAACACTTCTTCATCAGAATGTCCTTTAGCTGCCGAGTGTCCGCCCATACCAAAATGATTCATCGCCAATCACCGTTATCAATATCATTTTCTCGAAATAACTCATTTTGAGGTTTAAGTTGTAAGTCATATATGTCCTTATACTTACCCGACTTACTGATGAGTTCTTCATGAGAACCCTGTTCAATAATCTGCCCTTGATCCATTACTAATATGCGATCAGCCTTATGAAGAGTACTTAAGCGATTGGCAATAACGAATGTGGTTCTTCCTGCCATTAAAGAATTCATAGCTTCTTTAATTTTATCTTCCGTATCCGAATCAACATTTGAAGTGGAATCGTCCAATATTAAAATTGGAGGATCCATTAAAAGCACGCGTGCAATAGCCATTCTTTGCCTCTGCCCACCCGATAAAGTAGCGCCCCTTTCTCCGACATATGTATCATATCCATCTTCTAAAGAATCTATAAATTCATCTAACATTGCTAGAGAAGCTGCAGTTCGGATTTTTTCTATATCAGGATTCTCTAATCCATAAGCTATATTCTCTTTCAGGGTATCCGTAAATAAAAATACATCTTGGTGAACAATTCCAATATTATTTCTTAATGACTCCAATGAGAAATTTTTAATGTTAATGCCATCTATTTTGATTTCTCCTTTGTGAACATCATAAAATCTAGGCAATAAATTCATTAAAGTTGATTTTCCACTTCCTGGAGAACCCAATAAAGCTATTGTTTCACCAGAAGCAACATTAAGTGTGAAATTTTCCAAAATATTGAGTTGATCTTGATAAGCAAATGTAATATTTTCAAAAGTCACAGATCCCTTAGGGTTAGACATAATTAAAGGCTTTTCTATTTCTACAACGTGTGATTTAGAATCCAATATTTCAAACAATCTTTCTCCTGCAGATGCTGCCCTAGCATAAGAATTAACAACCCATCCAGTCATCCGCACTGGCATAGCTAATATCTGTAAATAAAAAATGAATTGAGCTAATTCTCCCGGAGTCAAATGTCCTTGTATAGCAAGTCTACCTCCCCAAAAAAGAACTAATCCCATAGCTATCAAAAATGTAAATAGCATGAAAGACAAACTGGATGACCGCAATTGTTCTGCTTTAATATATACATCTGCTACCTCTGAACTCTTAGAATTAAATTTAGCTTTTTCGTAATCTTGAGCACCAAATGCTTTCACAACTTTAATGCCAGAGAAATTTTCGTTCATCACTATGCTTAACTCTGCCATTTTCTCTTGTACAATCAAATATAACCTACGCATTTTTAGCCTAATCTGAGTGGTATAAATAGCAACAACAGGCATAAAAATTATTCCGATTAATCCCAATTGCCAATTAAGTTTTATTAAAATGATGGCAACTATGATAAATAGTGACATGAAATAAGTAGATCGGACTAACCCCATATTGATAAACATTCTTATGTTTTCAATATCTGTTATCGCTCGAGACATTAAATTACCCGTATGGTAGCGGTCATGAAAATCAAATCCTTGATATTGGATGTGATCATAAAACCGATTTCTTAAATCATAAGAAACATCTTGTGAAAGTGCTTCAGCCATATAAGTTTGAACAAATGATAGCCCCCCGCGAATCACACTTAATCCCAATATGATACCTACTGATATATATAGGTGAGTGTAATCTACTAAACCGGTATCTAAATTATTAACTATCTCGTCGATAGCATCACCAAATACCATTGGGAGAACCACATACGAAGCAACCGCTCCGGCAGTGCAAATATATGCAAGAATTAGTCTTTTTTTATATGCAAATGCGATTTGTATTATGCGAAATATGTATGTCATTTATATTTTATATAATAACTTAACAAGGTATAAAAAACATATTACATGTCAAAATCAGTATCACTATTTTTATACCTTGATGCTAATTCATGCCTTATTCAAAATCACAAGTGTTCAATTCAGAGACAAATCAAATTACTCATTCAGGGATTAAACTGATTTAATTAAGTGTCTATAATTTTGCTTCACTTTGAATGTCCATGATACAATTCTTTAGCTTTTTGGGAGTTTTTACATATACAATTATGTATAGACTGATTTAAATTAGTTTTATTAATATAGGAAGGCTAGATTGTATGGTTCAAAAAACCGCCATATCTTCATCTGAAGATGAGTTAACAAATAATGATGACGTGACTATGAGATCTCTTTTAGAGGCTGGGGTTCATTTTGGGCATCAGAAAAAACTATGGAACCCTAAAATGGATGAATTCATATTTGCTCATCGCAATGGCATTCATATAATTGATTTAGAACAAACACTCCATAGAATTGAAACTGCTGCGGAAATCATAACTGACCTTGCATTCAATAATAAAAAAATATTGTTTGTTGGCACTAAAAAGCAAGCCCAGAGTACTATAATCGCAGAAGCGGTAAGGAGTAATTCTCCTTACATAGCGAACAGGTGGCTAGGGGGTACTTTAACCAACTTCAAAACAATCCAGTCAAGAATAGAACATCTGATATCTTTAGAAACCAAAAGAGATGCTGGAGAGTTCGATATTCTCACTAAGAAAGAAGCCCTTAAATATGATGAGAAAATAGCAAAACTCAATAAAAATCTTCGTGGCGTAAAAGATATGTCAGAGATGCCCGGCGCTTTATTTATTATAGACATTGGAAAAGAAGAAATAGCTGTAGCTGAAGCTCAAAGAATTGGAATTCCCGTAATTGCTCTAGTTGACACTAATTGTAATCCTCAATTAATTGATTATCCTATTCCAGGTAATGATGATGCAATACGCGCTATCAACCTTGTTTCTCGGAGAATATCAAACGCTATCATAGAAGGACATCTTAAAAGAACTTCTGGTCAAGAAAATGGTGACGACGAAACGAAAAATTCTCCAACACGTATGGTTACATATTCAACTGTCAACGTAGATGACCCTGTAAAAGATGAAGGTTCAGACACACTTGAAATTGTCCCACCTGTAGAAGCAGAAAAGAATGATTCCCCTTCATAGTAAAATAAAGAATTATTTAAAACATATCCGTTAACAGTATTCAAATAGGATTATGATTTGGCATCAAATACAGAACTGATCAAACAACTTAGAGAACTAACCAATGCTGGAGTTATGGACTGTCGAAATGCTTTAGTAGAATGCAATGATGACATACATAAAGCTGAAGAATTACTTCTTCAAAAAGGAATAGCATCAGCATCCAAAAAAATAGGTCGTGATACTAATCAAGGAATTATAGAAACTTATATACATGGTGGCGGTAGAATAGGTTCTATCATAGAAATGAATTGCGAAACAGATTTCGTAGCAAGAACAGATGAGTTTAAAAATCTATGTCACAATATAGCCATGCAGGTAGCCGCTATGGACCCTAAAGCGGTAAGCTTTGAAATTAATCCAGATTCGAAACTTACTAAAGATGATTTTTTAGTCAATCAATCCTTTATAAAAGATCCTTCTAAAACAATTCAAGACTTAATTAATGAATATGTCGGAAAACTCGGGGAAAACATTAAAATTCGTCGTTTTGAAAGATTCTCATTAGGCGAATAGTTCAGTTATGAAAGAAGTACGATATAAAAGAGTACTTTTAAAGCTTAGTGGAGAATCATTAAAAGGTGATAAAGGCCATGGGGTTGATCCAAAAGCATTAGATTACATGGCACAAGAAATAAAATCTATTACTGAATTAGGTGTTGAGCTTGGTATAGTTGTAGGCGGTGGCAATATATGGCGTGGGTCAGAGGCTGAGAATGAAGGTATGGATAGGGCAACAGCCGACTATGCGGGGATGCTTGCAACTGTCATAAGCGCTGTAGCATTACAAGAATCTCTAGAAAGAAAGCATAATTTAGTAACAAGAACTATGAGCGCTATGAATATACAGGCAGTAGCTGAGCCTTATATTCGTAGAAGAGCAATAAGACATCTAGAAAAAAAACGTATCGTTTTATTTGCAGCCGGAACAGGTAATCCCTTTGTGACAACAGACACTGGGGCGGCTCTTCGTGCTCTAGAAACAGATTCGGAAATATTATTGATGGCTAAAAACGATGTCGACGGAGTATACGATAAAGATCCAAACAATAATCCCCAAGCTTCACGGTATGATCATATAACTTATTTGCATGCCATAGAAAAAAGGTTACGTGTGATGGATAGTACTGCTTTATCATTATGTATGGAACATAACATTCCAATTGTAGTATTTGATTTATTTAAATCAGGGAACCTTTCTAAAATAGTCAAAGGTGAAAAAGTAGGCACACTTGTTTCATCCGAAGACAATCTATAAATATTGACCTAAAAACTATGGAGTGATATTCATGCCTTCAATAGATGAAGTATTAAAAGACACACTTGTAAGAATGGGAAAAAGTGTCTCCTCTTTCGAAAATGATTTAAGGAAAGTTCGAACTGGAAGAGCATCATCAAGTATTATAGAAAATATCAAAGTAGATTATTACGGAACTCCAACTCCACTAAATCAATTGTCATCTATTAACATTCCTGAAGCAAGAACCATATTAATAGAACCTTGGGATAAAAATTCATTAGCAGCAATAGAAAAAAGCATTTTGAAATCCGACAGCGGATTGAATCCCAACAATGACGGCACACTAATAAGAATAAACATTCCTCCTTTGACTGAAGAGCGCAGAAAAGAAATGGTTAAATTAGTTGGATCTATATCTGAAAAATCTTATGTTGCAATAAGAAATATTAGGCGTGACAGTTTAGAAACTTTCAGAACATTAGAAAAAAACAAAGAAATATCACAAGATGAAAGTAGAAAAGCTCAAGAGGAATTACAAAAAATAACAGATTCTGAATCTTCGGCAATAGATCAAATAAAAACCCGAAAAGAAACAGAGGTTATGGAAATATAAATCCTTAATATGAGTTTACACTACTAATTATGAATTCACATATACCTAAACATGTCGCTATAATCATGGATGGGAACGGTCGATGGGCTAGTATGCGCGGCCTAGAAAGAAGTAAAGGACACCAAGAAGGAACAAAAAAACTCCCTGAAATAGTTGAAGGTTTTCAAAAAGCTGGCGTTCAATACTTAACATTATATGCATTCTCTACAGAAAATTGGGCTCGTCCCAAAAAAGAAGTAACCGCACTGATGAACTTACTCCTAGAATCTATAGCCTCTCAGTTAGATAATCTAAATAAAAACAATGCTAAAATAATCCATCTCGGTGATAAGAATTCTTTATCTAAAAAAGTTCAAAAAGCAATTAACAAAGCAGAAACCATAACTAGTACCAACACTGGTCTCACTTTGTCTATTGCCTTCAATTATGGCGGTAGGAATGAATTAATTGAAGCCATAAAACAAATAATTAAAGATGGCGTCAACCCAGCTTCTATAAATGAAAAGTTACTGTCTAATAGATTATACTCAAAAGATATTCCTGATCCAGATATAATAATACGGACTGCAGGTGAAATGAGAATAAGTAATTTTCTAATATGGCAATCTGCTTACTCAGAATACTATTTCACAGAAACATTATGGCCTGACTTCAACAAAAGCAACATTGAAGAAGCCTTACATGAGTATTCTCGAAGAAGTCGAAAATACGGAGCCTCTTAGTCGTATACTTTGTGCCATCGTATCAATAAAAAATAATATTCCAATCAAAAAACAACTATAGAGAAATATGTTTATACCTAGATTAATAAGTTCAATAATAGTCTTGCCTGCGGTAATTATATTAACCTGGCTGGGAGGAATATATTTTGTATTATTAATAGCAATAACTACAGGGATAGCTTCCTATGAGATCTCTAAAATGTTACATGAAAGGAAATTGATATCTTACCCGATTATTTCAGGAATCTTGGCATTCACATATATAATATTGGCTCATGTTTTATCTGGAAAAATGCCTATCCCAATATGGATACCCTTCACATTTTTATTTTTGGGAACAATTAGCATATTATATTTAACATCAGCAAATTCATCATATAAATCTTACATCCAACACCCATTATCATTAATAACCCCTGCATTTTTTACTGCTGGATTCCTAGGCCATGCAATATTTATTCGAAATGGCTTAAATGGATTAGATTGGATTATTTTATTGATAGTCATAATTTCATTAAATGACAGTGGTGCTTTTATTTTTGGAAAACTTATCGGAAAACGTCCTTTCTTCCCGTCAATAAGTCCCAATAAAACATTCGAAGGTTCTATATCCGGAATAGTATTAGGTACATTAGGTGCTTTAATTTATAAAGCATTAACTGATATGGTAGAAATATCGTTCATACACATTCTCATATTAGCTATCATTTTAACAATATCTGGACAAATAGGAGACTTATTTGAATCAGGAATGAAACGATTGTCAAAAATCAAAGATTCCGGCAATGTAATTCCTGGTCATGGTGGGGTAATGGATAGATTAGATTCAATTGTTTTCACAGTTGCAGTCTTGTATCATTTTATAAAATGGACAGTTATTTGAAAGGCATCACAATTCTTGGTTCCACAGGTTCTGTTGGGACGCAAACTCTCGATGTTATCAAAACACACTCTGGAAAGTTCAAAATTGTTGGATTAGCAGCAAATAATAATCATATTCAATTGTCAAAACAAGTTGAAGCATATACTCCTAAATATATTACATATTCCGGAACATCTACTACATTAGAGGATATCTGTAATACTTATCAAGTTTCTAAAAGAAAATTATCCGAAATAGCTACTTCCAAAGAAACTGATTTATTAGTAGTAGCTACAACTGGTTCTGTTTCTTTGACTCCAACATTTGAAGCTATCAGTTCAGGGAAAAACATAGCAATTGCAAACAAAGAAATAATTATAATGGCCGGAGAAAAATTAATCTCTCACGCTCAAACTCATAATGTAAATCTTATGCCAGTTGATAGTGAACCTAGTGCTATATGGCAATGTTTAATTGGAGAAAAGCATTCCGATATAGACAAAATAACCATTACGGCATCTGGAGGAGCATTTAGGGATATCTCTATTGAAAACCTCGAAACCGTTTCCGCTAAGGATTCTCTAAATCATCCTACATGGAATATGGGATCAAAAATTACGGTAGATTCTGCTACTATGATGAATAAAGCTTTTGAAGTTATAGAAGCCAAATGGCTTTTTGATGTCGATTGGGATGATATCAATGTTATCTTACATCCTGAAAGCCTAGTTCATTCATTTGTAGGGTTTTCAGATGGGTCAACTAAGGCACAAATAAGCCCTCCAGACATGCGTCTCCCCATACAGTATGCTCTATTTCATCCAGAAAGAATGGAAAATAAAAATTTACAAAAATTCAATCCTGCAAAATCAAAAAATATCACATTCAAAGAAATAGACAACAATCGCTATCCTTGTTTCGAAATGGCATTATCATATGCTAAAAAAGGGGGCACATGGGCATCCGCTCTGTGTGGAGCTGATGAAAGTGCCGTAAGTGCATTTTTGTCAGAACAAATAGGGTTTATGGAAATATCTGAAATCATTAAAAGTGCTATCCATTCTCACAATAGTATCGAATCTCCAACTTTAGAAGATTTGATAGCTGCCTATAACTGGGGACAAGAACAAGTAAACAATATTTTATAAAGGTAACTAAATGTTAGATCTCCCAAATTGGCTATTCGTAATTCCAATACTAGGTTCCTTAGTATTAGTGCATGAATTTGGTCATTTTATTACAGCAAAAATTTTCAACATTAAAGTCACAGAATTCGGTTTCGGATTTCCTCCTAAAATATGGGGTTACAAAAAAGGAGAAACGACTTATACAATAAACCTTATTCCCATCGGTGGATTTGTAAAAATGGTGGGAGAAGAAGACTCAACAGACCCTAGAAGTTTTGCAGCCCAAAGTATTATGAAAAGATTAATAGTACTAGCTGCAGGCCCAGTAATGAATTTATTAACAGCAATAGTAATATTCATTGTGTTGTTAATGATTCCACATGAAACATATGTTGGGAACATAGTTGTTACCAACATAGCTCCCAATTCTCCCGCTATGAACTCCAATTTACAAGTAGGCGACAACATTATCGCAATCAACAATAACAGAATCAGTACAACCGCTGAATTAATTGAAGAAGTTAAAAAAAATAGAGATACAGAAACGGAACTTTCTGTTCAAAAGAATCTAATTATGGGAAATGTTACTGCATCTCCTGAATTTTCCCATACCACAACCATAATCTTAACTCCTAGATCTAATCCTCCAAAATTAAAAGTTGTTGATATTGTAAGTGATTCTACTAAAGAAGTAAGCTACACAGACGCTCAAACGTATGATCAAAATTTGAAAATTGGTGATACTATGACGCAAGGGTCATTAGGAGTAATAATAGGATTAAGTAATCCCAAAATCATAGAAGAGCAATTGCCTATATGGAAAGCAATACCTGAATCATTCGGGCAATTATCTAATATATTAACCTTAACTTTCAGTGGGCTAGCAAATTGGTCTCAAAGTGGTGAAGATCCGGGGTTTACTGGTCCAATTGGAATAGCTCAAATAACTGGTGAAGTAGCAAAAATAGGATATAACCCATTATTCGAACTAACAGCATTGATAAGTATAAGCCTAGGTATATTAAATTTACTCCCAATTCCCGCACTTGATGGCGGCAGAATAACATTTATATTAATTGAAGCTGCACGTGGTGGCAAACGAATATCAGCAAAAATTGAAGGGATTATACATATGACTGGATTTGCAGTATTGATATCATTAATAATTCTAATGAGTTATTTCGATTTAGCTAGAATATTGACAGGCGGAAATATAATTAATTGAGAGAATTAGAATGAAACGTAGAATCACTCAACCCGTGTATGTGGGAAATATTCAAATTGGAGGCAATTCTCCAATATCCGTTCAATCTATGACTAAAACAGACACTCGTGACATAGAATCAACTGTTAAACAAATAAAAGAATTAGAAGAAGCAGGCTGTGATATCGTGCGCTGCGCAGTTCCTGATCAAGAAGCAGCTAAAGCACTAAAAATCATAAAATCGAAAACCCATATCCCCATAGTAGCCGACATACATTTTCATTATGAATTAGCCCTTGAATCTTTAAACAGTGGGGTCGATTGCCTACGATTAAATCCAGGTAACATACGTGATGAAGGGAAAGTATCGGAAATAGTCAAAAAAGCAAAACAAATGAAAGTCCCTATTAGAGTCGGTGTTAATTTTGGTAGCCTTCCTCCTGTAGGTAAAATAGGAAAAACCAAAGGGATTTCCAGGCACAATGACGGGGTTAATTTACTGAAAAAAGGTTCCACATCAGAATCCCAAAATTATTCTGCCGTAGACCATATGGTCGCTACTGGTATCTGGGAAATCGGAATACTTGAA
>Ga0114999_10007803_pt1 | contig 12078 bp, 9 predicted proteins | sample ArcticOcean_MG_C_3_FD_89820 | JGI IMG/M metagenome (GOLD analysis project Ga0114999, IMG submission 89820) | Marine microbial communities from western Arctic Ocean - ArcticOcean_MG_CB8_126 | ecosystem: Environmental > Aquatic > Marine > Oceanic | place: Arctic Ocean: Canada Basin | collected...
TAACCAGTAAAACCGTAATCAGTAAGAATCCTTCTTAAGTCAGGATGATCTTGAAATAAAACTCCATACATATCGAAAACTTCTCTTTCCATCCAATTAGCTGAAGAAAAAATTTTTGTTATTGAAGGAACTACATTTTTTTCATCAATATTTATATTGATGATAATTCTTTGATTGTTTTCATGACTTAATAAAAGATAAACTATTTTAAATCTTTTTTCCTTATTAGGGTAATCTACAGCAGTGATATCAATAAGTTGTTTAAATCGACACTTATCATTAGTTTTTAAAAACAAAATTGCAGAAATTAAATCTTCAACATTTATATAAATGAAAAGCTGGCCAAATTTAACTTCTGATTTTCTTATTGTCGTTGTTAAGCTCGAATTAACTATTTTCTCTAAGTCTTTAATAGTTTTTATCATTTATCTTTCTAAACCACCTTCTCTTCTAATTTTTTTTTGTAATTGTAAAATTCCATAAAGTAATGCTTCTGCTGATGGTGGACATCCAGGAACATAGATATCTACTGGAACTATACGGTCACATCCTCTAACAACAGAATAAGAATAATGATAATAACCTCCTCCATTAGCACAACTACCCATCGATATTACGTACCTTGGTTCTGGCATCTGGTCATAAACTTTTCTTAAAGGAGCAGCCATTTTGTTTGTTAAAGTACCCGCTACGATCATTACATCTGATTGTCTTGGGGACGCCCTAGGCGCAGCACCAAAACGTTCAAGATCATAGCGCGGCATTGAAGTTTGCATCAACTCAACTGCGCAGCATGCTAAACCAAAAGTCATCCAGTGCAGAGATCCTGTTCGTGCCCAATTTATTAAATTTACTGAAGAGGTTGTTATAAAACCTTTATCACTAAATTCTTTTGCAATTTTTTTAAATTCGTCAGGAATATTTTCTTTATTTTTGCTAAAATTTAACATGCTAATCCCAATCAAGAGCTCCTTTTTTCCATTCATAAATAAAACCAATAGTTAGAACAAAAAGAAAAATCATCATTGACCAAAAACCTAATGCACCTATCTTTCCTAAAGATATCGCCCACGGAAAAAGGAAAGCTATTTCTAAATCAAAAATAATAAATAAAATTGCCACTAAATAAAATCTAACATCAAATTCGATTCTTGAATCACTAAAAGCTTCAAAGCCACATTCGTAAGCAGAAAGCTTTTCGGGGTCTGGTTTTTTTGGAGAAAAGAAAAAATTTAATACTATAAAACCTACACTCAATCCAAGAGAGATAAAGAGAAATATTATTATTGATAAGTATTCTTTTAAAAATTCAGCAAGCATTTTAGACTGTTATTAATATAGCATATTTTATTAAACAAATAGATGTGAGATTGTCACAAAATAGATTGTTAACAACCTTAGATTTGTAGAAAATTGGCGGGAGTGATGGGGCTCGAACCCACGACCTCCTGCGTGACAGGCAGGCGCTCTAACCAACTGAGCTACACCCCCGAATCGATTCTCTAAATTTTTGGTGATAAATGCTCGTGCTGTCACCACAAATTTTGATTTAAATATGATCTTATATACTAAAAAATTAAAATCAAATATAAAATAATATTATATATTTAAATGATTAATATTAACGACATAAATATAAATTTAAGTAATAAATCAGAAATTACGTTTGTAATTGTGTCCCTAGAAGCAATAAAGGGTGTAGAAAGTTGCTTAAAAAATATCGGTAACGATTATCAAGTAATAGTAGTAGAAAATTCAAAAAATGAAAAAATTAAAAGGAAAATTGAAAATAATTATAAAAATGCAAAATGTATTCTTTTAGGAAAAAATTTTGGTTATGGGTATGCGGCAAATAAAGGGATATCTATTGTTAAAACTAAATTTGCTTTTTTAATTAATTCTGACATTGAAATCGTAAATTCTCAAGTTAAAGAAATAGAAAATGAGATAAACAAACTCAATAATAAATTTTCTTTACTGACTCCTTTTTATGATGATTATTTGGATTTTATTAAAATAAAGTATGATAAATTTTCAAAGTTATACAATAAATTTGATTTTAAACAAAATGTGCAAAGAGTTAAAATCATAAAAGGGAGTTCGATGTTGTTCAATTTATCAAAATTTAAGGGTAAAATTTTTGATGAGAATTTTTTTTTCTTTTTTGAGGAAATTGATGTTTGTAAAAAAATAATTTTAAAAAATGAATATATATATTTGTTAAACAATATTAAAATTAAACATCTTGGTGGTGAAGGTGTTGAAAATATAGATAAATCTGAAATAGATAATTTTAGAAATTGGCATTATTATTGGTCTTCCTTTTATTATCATAAAAAACATTATGGGTTTTATATTTCTTTATTAATTTATTCTAAAAAGCTAATTAAATTTTTTTTTCTTAAAAATTTTTATAAATTTAAGGATAAAACTAAATATGAAGTTTTTAAACATAGATTTAATGGTCTTTTAAGTTCGATTGTAGGAAAAAAATCTGCCACCGGTCCGGATTATGGTGGGCGGTAAAGGACTCGAACCTTTGACCCTCTCGGTGTAAACGAGATGCTCTACCAACTGAGCTAACCGCCCAAAAGTTAAATTAGTTCGCATATATATCATAAATTATTAAATTTAGAACTTATTTGTTTAAGTTAATCTGTTGTAGTTATTGTAAAATGTATTATATAATTTGAATATGCTAATTTATCTTGCTGATCTTGCGCATACATATTCTACTAAGAATGAAAGCTTGATGATTCCATTAAATATTGGTTATCTTAAAGCGTATGCATTAGAGAAACATAAAGATAAAGTTGAAATAAAATTATTTAAAGATCCTCAGAAACTTCTTGAAGCGTTAGATGACCAAAATCCAAATTTAATGGGTTTTGCCAATTATGGTTGGAACTCTGATTTAAATTTAAAAATTGGCAATTATATCAAATCTAAATCTCCAGATACGACAATTATTTCTGGAGGTCCTAATATAGATGAAGGCAGTGAAAGTATAACTAATTTCCTAAATTTAAATAGTTATATAGATTATTATGTTACTGATGGAGGGGAAGAACCTTTTTCAGAAATAATTTCATGGTTAATGAATAATAAAAAATCTGAAATACCAAAAAATATTATATATCTGCAAAAAAATAGAGTTCTTTTTAATAGTGGAAGAAGGCCATTAAAAAAAGAATCAAATCATATTAGTTCTCCATATTTAGCAGGATACTTAGATGGGTTTCTAGATTTAAATATGGTTCCTCTGCTTGAAACAAATAGAGGTTGTCCATTTAGATGTAGTTTTTGTGCTTGGGGGATGGCCTCACATGATATTGTAAGTAAACTAAATATTGATAACACAATAGCAGAAATAGAATACATAGGTAAAAGAACAAAAGTTAATAATTGGATAATTTGTGATGCCAACTTTGGAATGCTAAAAAGAGATGTTACCATTGCAAAAGCAATTCGCAAAGTTCACGATAAATACCAGTATCCAAAAACCTGCCAAATGTGGTTATCAAAAAATACATCTGATAGAAATTTAGAAATTGCTAAAATTCTTGGGAATATGATTGTGCCAACAATGGCCATTCAATCAATGGATAAAACTGTTTTGGAAAACATAAATAGAGATAATATTTCTTCTGACACATACTACAAATATCAAAAAAAATTTCATTCAATGGGTTCAACCACATATTCAGATCTAATTGTACCTTTGCCCATGGAAAAACTTTCAACTCACCTTGATGGTTTAAGAAAGTTATTTGATGTGGGTGTTGATATAATTCAAAACCATAACATGAGAATGCTTCCTGGCTGTGAAATGAATACTGATGAAACTAGAAAAAAATTTAAATTTAAGACAAAATATAGATTAATTCACGGAGATAGTGGGGTTTATAAAACAAAAAATGGTAAAGATATAAAAAGTTTTGAATTAGAAGAAAGCTTGAGATCTACAAATACAATGAACGAGGAAGATCTGTTCAAACTAAGAGAAATACATTTTTTTATAGAATTCACATGGAACTTAAAAATTTATTCTGATCTGCTACAAATTGCTAAAAACTTTAATATTAATCCAATAGATTTAATTTTAAATTTTATGGAGAATACAAAAAAGAACAAAAAACTATCTCTATTCTGGCGTTTATTTAATGAATCTTCAAAAAACGAATGGTTTAATAACAGAGAAGATGCGGAGAGCTTCTTTTCTAAAAAAGAAAATTTTGCTAAATTAGTTAATCAAGAATATGAGAAGATTAATATTCAATTTGCTATAATAATTCTTAGAGATTATAAAAAAAAATTCGATGAAGTATTTTTAAATACAATTAAAAGTTACGAAGAAATACCTAAAAATTTTATTGATAATCTTTCTACTATCGTTTTTTCACAATTTCCACCATTAGAAACAGGTAATATCAAAATTAAATCACGAATAGATTTTAAAGACATATTTAATAGTGAAAAAGCATATGAGAGTAATTCTAATATTTTTGAATATTCTTTTCCAAAAAATAAACTTCAAGAAGAAGTTACTAACATTCTACTAAAAAAAGGAACTTCAATTTCAAAAGTACTAAATACACAAGCTTTTTCCATACGTGATCTAAAAAGAAATTTCATAATTGATAAGAATATAAGTAGAAATCAACTTAATTAGTTTTGTGAGATTAAAAGGAAAATTATTTTATTTCTTATTTTTATTTTTTTTTTCTATAACGGTCAATCAGTATTACGGTTATATCGGCGTTTTTCCAATTGACAGTTTTTTATTTTTTGATACTGGGCACAGAACTTTAAATGGATATCTGCCTGTTAAAGACTTTTGGATAAATTCTGGTTTTTTAATAGATATTATTCAAGCTATTTTTTTTAAAATCTTTGGAGTTTCATGGTTCAGCTACGTTCTTCATGCATCTATATTCAATTTTTTACTAACGGTAGCTACCTTTTTTACTTTATTAAAATTCAACTTAAATATTAATTTAAGTTTTTTTTACTCAATATTAGTTGCAGTTTTAGCGTACCCAACATCAGGAACACCTTTTCTCGATCATCATTCAATGATTTTTTCATTAATTGCTATGTATAGCTTTATTCTTTCTATGAAAGAAAAATCAAACTTATATTGGTTTTCTACTCCTATATTAATAACTTTAGGCTTTTTATCAAAACAAACACCAGCATCTTATATAGGTCTAATAATAATAGTCGTTTCTATATTTTATTTTATTTTATATTTTGATCTAAAAAAAATAATAATAAGTTTTCTTGGCGCTGCTAGTATTACACTGATTTTATTTTTATATATTATAATTAATAATGTTGGTTTTTATTCATTAATTGAACAGTTAATTTTATTTCCTATGTCTATAGGTGACGACAGGTTTGAAAATTTTATTTTTCCATTTGAATTTAATAGAGTAATTTTAAGATTTAAATTAATACATTTATCTCAACTGATTTTAATTTTAATAATAATAAAAAATACATACAAAAATTTAAATTATTTAAAGAGTTCTGAATTTCTTATATTAATTACAATCATATTCTCAAGTTTTGCTTTTATTGCACACCAGCTTTTAACTTTAAATCAAAAATTCATTTTTTTTATAATTCCTATCCTGTTAGGATTTTCTCATAGCTATTATAAAAAAAAATTTAAAAACAACCTTATTGTTGCATTTCTTTTAGTTTCTTTGGGAATAAGCTCTACTATTTATTATAAAATAAGTTATTTAGATAATAGAAAATTTATGGAAATGGAAACTATCAATTTAAATAAATCAGTTAATGCCAAAATTATTGATGAAAGATTCAAAAATTTAAAATGGATAAATCCAGTTTTTAAGGGTGACCCAAACAATGAAATAAAATTACTTAAGGAATCAATTAAAATAATTAAAAATGATAAAAGAAAAAAAATTTTAGCTACTCACTATCAATTTTTGTATAGTATTGTAGGTGAGAACACTTATTCACCAAATAGAACTTATGGTAGAAATGGAATTAGTTATCCACTTAAGGATAATAAAAATTTTAGCAAATATAAAAAATTCTTTATAAATCAAATATTAAAAAACCACATCGAAGTAATTTATACTATAAGACCAATTGGTAAATATATTTATTTAGATATACTAGAAAAAGGGTGTGTCGAAATTAGTAGAGAAAATGAAATATTATACAGCCATAAAATTTTAGATTGTGATAGCTTAAACTAATCATTTTCTAAATCTTTAATATTTATAAATTTTTCGGCTAAGTCGTGATTGTTATTTTTAATTTCTTCAAAAAAATTCCAGGCAAGTACAATTAAATGTGAAGGTTTCTCTTTTAGGTTTTTTTTAGAAATTATTGGAATTTTCATACCAGGAAGAAACTTTCCTTGTTTAAATTTGTTATCTTCTATTATTGAATCTAGCTCTGTTGATATACCAAAAAAATTTAAAGCTGTTGTAGCCTTGGCTGGTGAACCGTAGGCTATAAGTTTGTGATTATCTTTTTTTAACTTTAATATATTTTTTCTCACGTTTTCTCTGATTTTGTAAACTTTTTTTGCAAACTTCTGGTATGTGTCGTATTTTTTTATACCAAATTTGTTTTCTTCATTTAGGAACTTCTTTACGCTATTTTCAATTTTAACATTAGAGTTTTTTTTAATATAAACCCTTAAAGACCCACCATGAGTATCAATTCTTTCAGCCCTAAATATCTTAGCTTTAAAATTATCAAAAAAGTTTTTTAAAGAGGTTAAAGACCAATAATTGTAATGTTCATGATATATATTATCAAAAGTAAGATCCTTTAAAGTGTTTAACAAATACTGAATTTCAATAACAATCGTGCCATTGCTCTTTAAGAGTTTAAACATACATTCTGCCATTTCTTTTAATTTGTCTGAGTGTGCAAAAACATTTGAAGCTAGTATTAAATCTGCATTCTTTTTTACTTTTTTTAAATTCTTTTTAATTAAAAAACCATTAAATGTTTTAATTTTTTGTTTGTTTGCTAGCTTAGCCAAATTTTTAGCAGGCTCAATTCCTAATAAATTTTTAAACTTTAAGTTTTTGAACGGTTTTAAAGCAACACCATCGTTACTTCCTATATCTATGATATATGATTTTTTTGGGGAAAGATTAAACTCTTTTATATATTTTTTTGCTGCTGATTCGAAATGATCTCTCATAGTTTTTGTCGTTGAAGAAAGATACAAATAGTTTGAAAACATTTTTTGGGGGTCAACCGTTACAGATAATTGGCAATTATGACACTCCGAACAATAGTTTACTTCTAGAGGAAACATTTCGTCTTTTTGTTTTTTGTTATTTAATAAATTATTAGCTAGCGGCTGGTATCCTAATGAAACGACCCTTTTAAGCTTAAAACTACCGCACGATCTACAATCAAACTTATAAATTTTTAATAAATCTTTTCTTTCTTCATTTGATACAAGTTGGTAAGGAAGTGTATGTGTCACACCATAATTTCCATGCTCTCTTTCTCCTCTTACTAAATTTAAAAAAATAGAATCTTTTGTAAAAACCATAGTATGCGCAACATTAGGTCTTGTAACTACTGACTCACCTGCGTTTACTAAATGTGTAATTTTGTGTGAATTTTTTTCCAGCAAACTTTTATAAACACTAATCAATTGACCTTTTACTAAAAGGATCTTTTGTTCTTGTATGGGGTGAAAGTGGTTTGCCCTCATAGATCCTTTTACAGAATCTATTAATCCAATTAAATTTATTGGTTCAGGCAATTCATGATTACTTATTTTTCCTCTATCATCAATAAATTCTTTTTCTCCTTTTCTAACATATTCAAGTTCACGATTTTTTATTTTTTCATTAAATGTCCAGCAACTTATCATTTCTTTAATGCTATCCTCTAGATTATAAAGAAAATTAAAACCAGTGCCTAATAGCTTTTTGTTAGATAAACTGTATCCAGGATTTGGAACTTCTTCATCTGTTATCTTTAATGATGTCTTAGGATTTGTTTTTTTACAAATCTCAGCGACTTCTTTTACGGTAACAGAATCCTTAACTAAATTATAAGTTTCTTTTTTAATTTTATTACTATCTGACATTAACTTAAAACAACGAACTACATCGATAAGAGGAACTAAACTTTTAAGTTGCTTTCCTCCGGAAAAAAGATTGATTGTTCCATTTTGTGATGAAATTTTTGAGAATAAATTAGGCATTATATCTAATCTTGTACAATCGTTAGAATATCCATAAACCGATCCTAGTCTAAGAATTACAAAATTTTTTCCTGAATTTTTAATCTGTTTTTCATTTTCTAGCTTGCTGGTGGAGTATGCAAGAATTGGTGAGGGTACTTTTTTCTCATTTATATCTTTTTCTAAATTTTTTTCACCTTCAAATATAACGTGTGTAGATGGAAAAATAATTTTAGCTTCATAATTCATTGCCGACAAAATATTGCTAGTTCCTTGTATGGCGGTCAAATTAAGTTTGTCATCTTTTTCTTTATTAGATTCTTTAGATACTTTAGCAACATCAGTAATACCCGCTAAGTGATGAACAATATTTGCATCTCCTAAATGTTTTGATACAAAATTATAATCTAATATATCTCCATGGATAAATTGAATTCCCCATTCATTAAGTTGTCTAACTCGTTCAGAAATGAATCTGTTATCTATTACTATAATATTATTATTCCAACTTTCTCCAGAATAAATTTTACACAGTTCTGTGCCTACGTAACCTAGCCCGCCAGTTATAACGATGTTTTTTCCCATATTGTATACTCTGTATATAATTTCATATATATAATCAATACTAATGAAAATCTTTGACTGTTTTATGTACTCAGACGAAAACATGATACTAGATATTCGTCTAAATGTTTTAAACAAATACGTGGATCAGTTCGTTATTGTTGAGGCAAAATACAGACATAATGGGGAAATTAAAAACAAAAGATTCGATATAAAAAAATTTCAAAAATTTAAAAATAAAATCAAATATATTTACTTGGACAAAGAGCCTGTAGGTCTCAGAAAAGTTGATAATAAAGAAAAAAATAATATTAAAAAGGATTTAATGTTCAATACTTATTTGAGAGAAAACTACCAGAGAAATATGATTGTCGAAGGTCTTACTGAAGCTAACAATAATGATATCATTATTATTGGAGATTTAGATGAAATTCCCAACCTAGATCAGCTAGATTTTAAGGATAAAAAAAACCAAATAATGTTATTTAGACAAAAAATGTTTTATTACAAACTAAACTTATACTACAAAGAGCTAGTTTGGATTGGCTCAAGAGCATGTTCAAAAAAAAATCTTAAATCTCCACAGTGGCTAAGAAATATTAAAAGTAAAAAATATCCCATGTGGAGAATTGACACATTATTTTCCCAAAAAAAATATAGTAATGTAAGATTTATTAACAACGGTGGATGGCACTTCACTAACATGAAAAACCCCGAGGAAATTTTTTCTAAACTTAATACTTTTTTACATCATGTTGATTTTAAAGCTAGTGGTTTAACCTTGTTAGATATTAAAAAAATGGTTGAAGAAAAAAAAATTTTGTATGATCATTTCGCAGATCAAAGAAAAGCTGATAAATGGAATAGCCCTGTGATTTTAGATCCTATAAACATATCTTTGCTGCCTGATTATATAAAAAATAACAAAGAAAAATTTAAAAATTGGCTAGAATAATATGAAGCTTAATTTTTTAGATGAAATAAAAAAATTTGAAAATAAGCCCAAAATAATTAAATTATTTTCTGATAAGGACATAAAGGATTTATTAGAATTATATAAATCTTTACCTGTTACAACACATAATAAAAAACAGAATGTAATTAAAAAAAGATGGTTACAAAATTACAATAAAGATCTAGATAATTTATATATCTCTAAACTAAAGGATGTATTGGGTGATTTTACGATGGATAATATTAAAACTGAAGAAGGTGAAGATTGTTTCGGTTTAATGCAAGAAAGTTTTGGACCAATTAGTTTACATACTGATGGTGGATTTGACGAGAATAGTATTATTTACAAACAAGTCTTGGTTCCATTAACAAAAGATGGTGAAACAATAATTTTTAAAAATAGATGGTATGGAGGGTCCACATCTTTTACAATTGACAAAGAGGAGCTAAAAATTAAACAAATAAAAAAAGGACAAAATTTAAGATCTTCTGAACATTTAAATTTTTACGGAAATGAGGAGTTTGATCCAATAAGTCACAAAAAATACTTGGCACATGAAAATATTAATAATTTAAAAGGTTTAAAAATAGAAATGGTTTATAAATGGAATGTGGGAGAAATATTAGTTTTTGATAGAACTAATTTGCATGCTTCATCTTGCAATATTAATAAAAGCAAAATTGGTATAGCTACTTTTACAAAAAAATAAAAAATTTTTTATGAAAATATTTGACTGCTTTCAATTCTTTGATGAAAATATGATGCTAGACTTGAGGCTAAATGTTTTAAATGATGCTGTAGATAAATTTGTAATTGTAGAAAATGCATACATGCATAGTGGCTTAAAAAAAAAACCTGTTTTTGATATAAAAAACTTCTCTAAGTTTAAAGATAAAATAATTTATATTCTTGTAGATAAATTACCTGAAGGCTTACATGATACGACCATAATAAAAAATATTAAAGATAAAGGAAACAGGACAATAGATAATACGCTAATGATCGAACACGCTCAAAGAAACTCTATTTTAAAGGGATTAACTAATGCCAATGAAAATGACTTAATTATTATAAGTGATGTTGATGAAATACCAAATTTGAAAACAATTAATTTAAATAAAATAAATAAAAAACTTATATATTTTAAACAAAAATTGTTTTGTTATAAATTTAATTTACAAATGGGTAATAAACCTTGGTGTGGATCAAAAGCCTGTCTTAAAAAAAATCTTATTCTTCCTCAGTGGTTAAGAGATACTAAACAAAAAAAGTATCCAATATGGAGGTTAGATATTTTTTTTTCAAAAACAAAATATAACAGCATTCACTATATTGAAAATGGTGGTTGGCACTTTGTAAATATTAAATCTCCTGAAGATATTGAAAAAAAATTAAAAAATTTTGGTCATAATTGGGAATATAATCAAAGTGGCTTAAATCTATATGATATAAAAAATATGGTAGGCAATAATAGAGCGGTTTATGATTATAATGCTGATATGAGAGCCTATAAATGGTCAGGCAAAGAAAAACTTATAAAATGTGAAGTCTCTGAACTACCTAGTTATTTACAACAAAATAAAGATTTGTACTCTGATTGGTTGGCTAGTTAAAATAAGTTAATGAGTGCTGCCAGCGGCGGGTTTTTGACCTTCTTTTGTTTTTGGTAGGTTTTCTACGTCTATCCACTCTACAGGTTTTAATTCTTTAGTAAGAGCTATTTTTAAAACCTCATCAACATTTTTTACTGCAATAATTTCTATCTCTTTTAAGATATTTTTTGGTATATCTGCTAAATCTTTTTTATTGTCATCTGGAATTAAAACCTTTGTTATTCCAGCTCTATGTGCTGCTAGAAGTTTTTCCTTAAGTCCTCCAATGGGTAATACATGCCCTCTTAAAGTGACTTCACCAGTCATAGCCAGATTCCTGTCTACTGGTATTCCTTTTATAGACGAAACAATCGACGTCACCATAGCAATACCTGCTGATGGTCCGTCTTTTGGAGTTGCACCTTCAGGCACGTGTATATGAAAATCTTTTTTTTCAAAAACAGGTGGGATAATACCAAATTCTAAAGATTTAGATCTGACATATGATTTAGCTGCTTTAACAGATTCCTGCATCACATCTCCAAGTTTTCCTGTAATTTGCATTTTACCCTTTCCAGGCATTACAGCTGATTCTATTTTTAAAATTTCTCCACCAAATTCTGTCCAAGCTAAACCAGTAACAATACCTACTTTGTCTTCAGATTCAATTTCACCATAATTAAATTTCTTTATACCAAGTAATTCAGATAAATTTTTTGGGTTTATATCAATTTTAGTTTTTTCACTTGTCAAAATGTTTTTAA
>Ga0114999_10007804_pt1 | contig 12078 bp, 9 predicted proteins | sample ArcticOcean_MG_C_3_FD_89820 | JGI IMG/M metagenome (GOLD analysis project Ga0114999, IMG submission 89820) | Marine microbial communities from western Arctic Ocean - ArcticOcean_MG_CB8_126 | ecosystem: Environmental > Aquatic > Marine > Oceanic | place: Arctic Ocean: Canada Basin | collected...
ACCAATCAGGCAATGTATCCGCCAATAGCGCCCAGATGAATTTGGCTGGCGTGATGGCCATGGCCCAGTCTGGTGGCGCACAAACGAATACCAACGAAAACGCAGCTGTAAATGCTGGAGCCTCTGCCCAGCGCGACAATGCCATTCAAGGCCTAGCAACGGCGACGGCAAATACTGGCAAGGACGCTGCTGCCAATAAAGGCAACAATCAAACCAACGCCAATACAAATGCCAATGCCAATGCCCAGGCAAAAGTAAGCACGGGTGGCGAAAACCAATCTCAGGGCGAACGCTCCGTGACCGATGGGCGCGCCGCGCAACAAGCCGCTGATATGGCTAATAAGATCGGCAATGGTCCAAAAATCGCTGTAACCGTGAACGTTGCAGATGAAGCGGAAACCATTGTTTCCAAACCAACAGCAACCCTGACCGCGGCTTCTTTGAAGGCGACGGAAAATGATGCAACCAACCAAACTGGACAGCAAGCTTCAGGACGCGCCAACCAAGGTGTAAACCCTGCCGCGCTGGCCCATGCAGCACCGCAGGCACAGAATGGACTGAATACAGCCCAGACACAGCAAGGCAACGCGCAGCAAGGTCAAACCCAGGCGGCAACGTCTTCTGGTGGCGATGCTAAAGGAATGGTGCAAGGCCCTTTGAACGCGACGGCCCAGACAGCAACATCTACAACGACTGAAAGTGCGACGCCAACAACGACGGCCAGCACAAATGAAACGCAACAGTCCAAAGAGAACCAGACGGCGAAGGAAGCTCAGGCTCAACGGTTCACACCGCAACGCCAAGCCATCGCTGATCAGGTTACTGTGCAAATCAATAAAGCCATCGCGGCGGGCCAAGACCGGATTAACATCCAGCTTCGTCCAGAATCGCTTGGTCGTGTTGATGTCAAAATGGACATCGGCAAGGACGGGAGCGTCAGCATCATGGTCGTTGCAGATAGCAAGGACACCCTGGAACTGCTGCAACGGGATGCAAAAGACCTGTTGAGGGCGCTTGCAGATGCCGGTTTGAAAGCTGACTCCAGCGACTTGAACTTCAACTTACGTGGCCAGCAAAATCAAACGGCCAACAACAACGGCAACAATACTAATTCGAATAATGGCGGAAGCGGAGACGGTTCCGGCAACGGTGGTTCGAATGGTGCTGAAGCCGGCCTAGCAGCACACGAAATCGGTGACATCATCACCGAGGATCATGTGGATGTCCGCGCTTAGGTAAGACGAGAGAAAAGGAACTCGAACAATGGCACTTCTCAGTGGTGTAAATTCAACCCCCTCAACGGATCCGACTTCTCAAGCAGCCCAATCCAAGCAAAAGCTGGATGAGGAGTTAAACCGGTTCCTGACCCTGCTCATCACTCAGCTGGAAAATCAGGACCCGTTAGATCCCATGGATGCGTCAGAATTCACTTCGCAATTGGTCGAGTTCGCCAGCGTCGAACAGCAGATTTCTGCAAACTCCAACTTGGAAAAACTGCTGAACTTGACGCAGACCTCGCAAGTCGCCGACATGGTCAGCTTCATCGGCAACGAAATTGAATACACCGGCGATTTGTTCGAACTACAGGGTCAGTTGGCCAAGTTTACTTATAGCTTAGAGGAAAAAGCCGCCAAACTAGATATCGCTGTTGTCGACCAAGACGGTCGGACTGTCTTCAACACGGTTGGCAAGAACGATGTCGGCACCCATGGTTTCGTCTGGGACGGCAAGGGCAACAATGGCCTGCCGCAGCCAGATGGACCCTACACCTTAGTTGTTTCTGCCATTGACCCTGATGGGGAAATTCAGGACGTGGCGAAAACTGTGTTTGGCGAAGTCAGCGGTGCCGGAGCAGATAACGGTGTGGTCTCATTGTTTATCCACGGCATTACAGTTCCCTTGGATCAGGTTCTTTCGGTATCTGAGGCGGTGCCGTTGGTTCAGGTTCCTAACACTGAAGAACCGGCGAACGAATCAGATCCAGACGAAAGTGCTGACGCCGACGAGAACGTCGAAGAAACTGCTGAAGCCGCATAGCGAATGAAATTGAACACGGGCTTCGGCCCACACATGAATAAAAACGAAAATAAGGACCGGACGATCCGGTCATTAAAAGGAGAACAAAAATGAGTTTATTTGGTGCATTGTCATCGGGTGTTTCTGGCCTTACCGCGCAATCGAGCGCGATGGGTGCCATCTCCGACAACATCACGAACGTCAGTACGATCGGGTATAAAAACACGCGAGTGGACTTCTCAACCCTGGTCACCAAGCAGTCGTCGGGTACTCTGTTCTCCCCAGGTGGTGTTCAATCCAGACCGCGTCAGGACACAGGTGTGCAGGGCCTCTTGCAGGCGTCCACCTCCTCGACCGACATCGCGATTTCTGGTAACGGTTATTACGTGGTAAACGAAGCACCCCGACCTGGCGTTTCAGACCAGTTCTTGTTCTCCCGCGCTGGTTCGTTCTTCCAAGATAACGAAGGTTTCTTGCGCAATACCTCAGGTTTTTACTTGCAAGCTTGGCCGACTGATTCTGGTGGAAAAATTATTCCTGCCAACGAAGACTTGAGCATCGCCAACCAAAACATTTTGTCGACGGACTTTTTGGACACCATTAACCTGAATAACGTTGGTGGTACGGCAACAGCAACATCAACGATCTCCATCGGTGCCAACCTTCCTGCAAGCGATATAGCCGGAACCTCACACCGAACCGACGTTCAGTTCTTTGATAGCTTGGGTAACCCCAACAACATTAGTTTCCAATACACCAAAGCCAACGTTCAAAACCAATGGCGTTTGGATGTTGATCCGCCGCAAGGCACCGCAGTCCTAACCTTGGAAGACCCCACGCTCCCAACGGCCAAGGTCTACGCCAGTACTGGCCAGTTAGAATTCAACGTCCCGAATGCTGCCGGTGACGCGTCTCGTCGTCCAGCCGATGGCGCGACAATCATCATCGATGCAATTACCTACCAATTTGATGATCAGCCAGCCTCTTTTGCCGCTGGAACGGCAGCGACTACCGACTTCCAGATTACCGCAAATACGCTCACATCGATTGCCGGCACATTTACTAAAGTTGCCGTCGGCAACGTGCTGACTATTCAAGACGCTGATACAGCGGCAAACTTGGGATTGTCCTTAACCGTTACCGCAGTTGCCGCAGACGGCTCGAACTTTACCTTCACACCGTCTGGAGCAACAACTACTGACGGTGCCGACTCGTCAATGGTTCTAACACTATTTAATGCCGGCCTGGGGCAAACTTCGACCCTTAAGCGGGTGGACATCAGTTCCAATACGTCGCTCGCACAGGATGTCGCAGCGCTTGTTGCCGCGGTAAAAGCCAATGACTCAGACTTTGCCGACGACGCTAATGCATCAACTGGGACAACCACGGTGAACACCACGCGGATTGCCGTTAGTGCGGGAAGTGCGACAACGATTCTTTTCAAAGATGACGGACGATCCGCGATTTCGGTTAATCCGGCGGGTCTTCTGGATACTTCCGGTACTTTAGTGACGGCTCAAAAGAACACCTTCGCAGTTAAAAAGCGGGACGATGATTTTACCGAAGAAGTATTCTTTAAATTCAACGCACAGCCAAGCGACGCGGATACGATTGCCGTTAATGGCATTGTCTACGAATTCGACACAGGCGGGGCCACTGCGGCAGGCAACAGGGCGGTCACGATTGGTGCCTCAGTTGCAGCAACTCTCACGAATTTTGTCGCTGCGATTGAGTCCAATGACCCAAGCTTCTCTTCAGGCGGCACCCGCGCTCGGTTAACGACATCCAATGCGGCGAGCGTACCGACGGCAATCGCAACCTCAGTTACGGGCAACACCGTTACGACGGTCGGTAACGCCATCACCACCGACGTTGCAGCTATTGATAACAATGATAGCTTCATTATCCTGGTTGACGGCGTAGCAAACACAATTACTAATACCGCCGGATTGACCTTTACGGCACTTGCAACCGCGATTACCGGTATTTCAGCTAACTTAACCGCCTCGGTCTCTGATGGCTCGGTACTTATAATTACCGCCGCCAACGGTCGGGCAGTTACAATCACGGATGGCGTCGGAGCGCTTGCAACTAACCTTGGTCTCATCTCGACCAGCCCAACCGTGTTCAACGCCGGCAGCACAGCAGCCAACAGTCCCGTTTTAAGCACTACGGCCGACACCCTGGTCCTGACGACATTGCCCAATAACCCGGCTAATAATAACGCCTCAACAAATTTGGCGGAAACCTATTTGGTGGCCTTCTCAAATGCCTTTGGTGCCGCGACAAATACGGTAACCAGAAATGACCAAACAACGGGAACCCAGACAACGATTGCAGGCTCCAACACGGGCGGTTCTTCGGTCACCATTCAAACCAAAGCAGCTCTTAAATTCTCCGCTGATGGCCTGCCCCGTGAAGTTAACGTCAAAGACGTTGAGGTTCTGGGCTTTGCCAACGGTGCAAACGACTTGAATGATCAGCCAACAGGTGTTGGCAACCTTCTGTCCAAAAAAATTGAGATGAATTTTGGAACTTTGTTGGAAGCCAACGGCTTCACCCAGTTCGGTAATGAATTCACTCCGGTCTTTATTCAGCAGAATGGTTCCAGGTTTGGTAACTTCGCCGGTGTCTCCGTCAACGACCGTGGCCAAGTTGTGGCACTGTTCGATAACGGTGAAACGCGGAACATTTACCAAATCCCGCTGGCAACCTTCGTTAACGTCAACCAGCTGGAATCCAAGTCTGGTAACGTTTGGAACGCGACGGAAGCCTCCGGCGACGCGACACTCCGCGAAGCCAGTAGCGGTCCAGCAGGAGCAGTTATTCAGGGCTCACTCGAAGCTTCCACCGTCGACATTGGTGAAGAGTTCACCAAGATGATCATTGTCCAACGAGCGTTCTCAGCCTCGGCCAAGATCATCAGTACCGCCGACGATATGTTGGAAGAATTACTCAGAACGAAACGTTAAACTCTAACCTAAATTAACGCCAAAATTAACCAAGGACTTTCGCCGGTCCCTAAACGGCCACCTAAGAAATACACACGAACCACATACTATCGACACGACTTACCCAGATCCCGGCATGGTTTTACCCACCATAGCCGGGATCAACTTTTTTGGGCGATATGTTTAAGTCACTTCCCGGCCGCCGACGTAGACCTTGTCATCGCTCTTGTTATCGCTCTTGTTATCGCCTTGGCCCGTATCCAAATTAAATCGCACGCCATGGATTTTTACATTGAGCGAATGCTCGGGTCCTTGCCCGACGGCGCGATAACGCAGTTCCAAATCTTCCAGGCTAATACCTGGTGGCACTTCACAAATTGCGTCGAAATCGGCTTGGCGCGTGACACGGCCGCTCCAGTGTTCATCAACGTGGGCCAACGAATCGTTTCCCACCAACGCAGGCACTAATCTTTCGAACAGTCCGACAATCATGGCATGGCTGAGGGTTTCGAGGTGCAGTCGGTCTATATCAACAGGTATGTCCTTTCGGTCAACGCCAACGATGGGTCCCTCGTCCACGTTCTCCCACATTTCATGGGCGGTTACACCGAACTGATCGGCGCGCGACTTAATTGCAAAGCAGGCCGGGTAGAGCCCTGGAAAGTTTGGCGGCCCGGGGTGAAAGTTATAGGCGGGGCCATCCAATGCATCCAAAATCTCCTTTGGTACAATGACAGGGGTGCAAAATCCGATAAGGCGTTTTCCCGCCAGTCCCGCCACAGCAACTGAACCCAATTCAGCCCGAGTAACCACATGGGTAATTACGATGGAGGGTGCGCTGTGGCGCAGGATCGTCTTTAGCCCCTCAGCCTCAACTGGTTCAGTAAGTAATAAAATTTCTTCGCTCATATTCTTATCAACCAGTTGTTTTTAAACAATATTTTATTCAAAAATATTTTCATTAGGCAGATTTTAACTGTGTTCTTTAGCATTTTTTTAACATGCGAAACTGTATTCTCTCTCTAACAGGCAGGACCCATAACATACACGAGTGATTGAAAAGATGAAGGATCTACGTTCCCGTCCAAAGGATTTTCCGCGGCCTGACATGGCTAAGGCCCACATGGTTAAACCGCGAGGCTTTAACGTTGTCGGACCGACGGGCGAGCAGATGACGCGCGACGACCTTCCATCGCCCAATACAAAGCGTTGGGTCATTCGTCGGAAGGCAGAAGTGGTTGCTGGCGTTCGTGCGGGTCTGATCACGATTGATGAAGCCTGCGAACGCTACAGTCTTTCGATTGACGAATTCCTATCTTGGCAACGCCTTTTGGCCAAACACGGCCTGCCCGGCCTGCGCACCACGCGCATCAAAACCTACCGCGCCGATGGCTTTGAATAATTGTCCCTTCAATGGGCAATCCTCTCTTTAGAAAATTAGTGAGTCGAACTAGGCAATTTTTGCCCAGTTGTTAACGACTTTTTCATCACTCCCTCCTTAGCCTCTAGTCTACAGGTTAATTTCGGCTCGTTTCCCAATTACTCCGGCGGAACGTTGCCCCAGAAAAGCTTTTTAAAGGCTCGCTCAGAGGGATACTTCATGGACGCTTTTTCCCAAATGGTAAAGAACCTAGGCCCCATGCGCCTAGGCATCATGGGACTTGTCGGGATAATGCTCGTTATCTTCTTTATTTTTATGGCAACCCGATTGGGCGGCACTAATATGACATTGCTTTACGGTGACTTAGATTCAAGTGATTCTGCAGCAATCGTATCGCAATTGGCATCAAAGAAGATTCCCCACGAAGTTAAAGGCGACGAAGTTTGGGTTGCGTCTGATAAAGTTTTTCAAATGCGCATCGCCATGGCTGAAATGGGTTTGCCTAGTTCCGGCAGCATCGGCAACGAAATTTTCGATAAAAACTCCGCCCTTGGCAGCACAAATTTTTTACAAAACATCAACCAAATCCGTGCCTTGCAAGGCGAACTGCAAAAAACCATCACGTCGCTTGATAAAATAAAGAACGCTCGCGTCCATATTGTTATGCCGAAACGTGAACTGTTCAGCCGTGAAAAACAGTCGCCGAGCGCATCGGTCGTCCTAAACATCCGCAGCGGTTCTCTTGCCAAGCAGCAAGTGTCAGCGATCCAGCATTTAGTCGCCGCCGCCGTTCCATCACTGGAACCCAATAAGATTTCTGTTGTCGATCAGCGGGGCAACCTGTTGGCCAAAGGGTTTGAAGATGATTCACCTGAAGCCGTTGCCGCCAAAACCGAAGAACGACGACGCGCTTTCGAATCGCAATTGGCGTCCAAAGTAACCCGATTGCTGGAAAAAACTGTTGGCGTCAGCAAGGTTCAGACACAAGTCTCTGCCGATATTGATTTTGACCGTATTAATACGACCGAAGAACGCTTCGATCCTGAGGGTCAAGTTGTCCGGTCTACCCAGTCTCTGGAATCAACTCGCAGCAACAAAGAAGCGGAGGCTTCACCACCGGTCAGTGTTGGCACCAACCTGCCGGACCCCAACCTAGGCACCGGCGATAATGCCTCCAACACCGCTGCGGAAAGTCGCACGGAAGAGACCGTAAATTTTGAAATTTCTAAAGTCATCAAAAATCATATCCGTGATATCGGTACGGTTAAAAAAATATCCGTGGCTGTGCTTGTCGATGGTATCACCAAAGAAAACGCCGATGGAGACCCCATCTATGAGCCCCGTAAGACAGCCGAGCTTGAACTCCTGAGCACATTGGTTAAGGGTGCCGTTGGCTTCGATGCGAACCGCGGCGACGTCGTCGAAATCATAAATATGAAGTTTGCCGACCCCCTTATGGAAAATGAACCGGAGCTGGAATTGTTCTTCGGTTTGGACAAGAACGACCTGCTCAGAATGGCAGAATTGTTGGTCTTGAGTATTGTCGCGATCCTAGTCATTCTATTGGTTGTCCGCCCGCTTGTCTCCAGAGCGTTTGAAGTCATGCCGGCGGTTGCAGCAGGCGTCGGTGAGGCCGCACTCCTTTCTGACCAATCTTCGGGCGCACCCGCCCTGACTGGCCCAGATGTACCGGAAGAAGACTCCTATGACGAATTAATCGATATTGATCGTATTGAAGGCCGTGTTAAAGCATCATCGGTCAAGGCAGTTGGTGAGATCGTTGAAAAGCATCCGGAAAAGGCGCTAGCCATCGTCCGCTCCTGGATGTACCAGGGAGAATAGCCCATGGCAAAGCTCAGAGGCGACAGTCGAAAACTCAATGGCGGACAGAAAGCAGCTGTGTTTATGCTGGCTTTGGGACCGGATCATTCGGCCAAGCTGTTCGAGTTAATGGACGACGAAGAAATCCGCGATTTGTCGCAAAGCATGGCGACCTTGGGCAGCGTTGAATCAAACACGGTCGAAGAGTTGTTTGTTGAATTCGCCGACCAGTTATCCGGCGGCGGCGGCAATCTGACCGGTTCGTTCGACAGTACTGAACGCTTGCTGAACCAGACCTTATCCGAAGAGCGCGTCAACCAGATCATGGAGGAAATTCGTGGTCCTGCGGGTCGCACCATGTGGGACAAGCTCGACAACGTGAACGAAACTGTTCTCGCCAACTATTTTAAAAATGAATACCCGCAAACCGTCGCCGTGGTGCTATCAAAGATTAAGTCTGATCATGCATCAAAGGTTTTAGCCCTGCTGCCGGAAAACTTCGCCATGGAAGTGATCATGCGAATGCTGCGCATGGAAGCGGTGCAGAAGGATGTTCTTGATAACGTGGAACGCACACTCCGCAATGAATTTATGACCAACCTGGCACGGTCAGCACGGCAGGATCCCCATGAAATGATGGCCGACATCTTCAACGGGCTTGATCGCAATACCGAGAACAAGTTCATGAGTGGATTGGAAGATCGCAATCGCGAGAGCGCCGAGAAGATCAAATCTCTGATGTTCACCTTCGACGATCTGGCGAAGGTCGATGCTGCCGGTGTTCAGGTAATCCTCCGCCAAGTTGAGAAAGATCAACTGGCAATGGCACTCAAGGGCGGTTCAGACGACTTGAAGGACCTGTTCTTCGGCAATATGTCCGAACGTGCCGGTAAGATGATGAAGGAAGACATGGAAGCCATGGGTGCGGTTCGCTTGCGTGATGTGGACGAAGCTCAATCCGCCATCGTGCAGGTCGCTAAGGGGTTGGCTGATGCGGGTGAAATCGCTATTGCAACAGGTGGTGAAGACGACGAATTCGTCTACTAATCGACAAACAAAAAACATTAAGCTGCTCAGCAGCGGGAACATTAATGAACACGGCACAAAAATATATTTTCGATACGGACTTTGAGGAAGAAGCCAAGCAAATCCTACTTGAGATCAAGCAGGAAGCAGAGGCTGAAGCCAATGCCAAAATTGAAGAACCTGACCCGACCTTTACTGAGGCAGAGCTACATACTGCCCGCACCGAAGGCTTCAATGCGGGCAAGGAAGAAGGCATCCGTGAGGCTGCAGGTGCGACGGAACAGCGGATACTCGAAACCTTAAAAGCTTTGAGCCAACAAACAGAACAAATTTTTCATGGCATGGAAGATCTAAATACAACTGCCATCCAAAATGCCATGTCGGTGGGTGCCTCGATCGTCCGCAAGCTTTTTCCGCACTTAAACGAACGCCATGCAGAAACCGAAGTCGAAGCCCTCATCGATACGGTGATCAAACAGGTTATCAGCGATCCTAAAATCCAAGTACATGTAAACGCTGGCCTTTTTGATGCCGTCAAAAACCGATTGTCACCGACCGCCGAACAAATCGGCCATGGCAAAAAGGTTGAAATCATTGCCGATAGCACGCTTCCCGAAGGCAATTGCAGAATCGAATGGGAAAGCGGTGGCGCCGCCCGCGATGCAGCAGGCGTGTGGCGCGATGTCGATGAAATATTAGAACGCAATTTAGGTGGTACTTGGAAATCACTAAAAGAGGTGGCGGATTCAATTGCTGAGGAGAAAGCGGTGATATCTGAACCCATCACTGAGCAAGCCAGCGATGCGAAATCAGAGCCGAGCCGGACGGAAGAATTGGTGGCGGCTCCGGAGAATGCAGTAGAAGAAGTTGCTGCAGAAGAAGCCGCAGTAGAAGAAGTTATAGCAGAGAATACCCCAGAAGTTACCCAAGAAGTTATCCCAGAAGAAGACGCCTCTGGACCTGAAACACCTGAGACCGACGTCCCTAAATCGGACGACACTCCTGAGGGACAAGGAAACTAAAATGGCAGATGAAGAAGACAATCTAAACCTCGACGAACTCGCCCCAGCGGCGGTTCAGGAAAACAACGACGATGCGGAACTGGCGACAATGGATGTGGGCTTGCCAGAACGCGACACACAACTCGCCAGCATCCAAGATCTGGAAGCGGTCTACGACATCCCTGTGCAGGTTTCAGCGGTGTTGGGTAAATCCAGCATGCAGGTGAGCCAAATTCTAAAGCTCGGACGGGGCGCTGTCGTGGAATTGGACCGGAAAGTCGGTGAAGCGGTTGATATCTACGTCAACAACAGGCTCGTCGCCCGCGGCGAAGTCGTCGTTGTGGAAGAACGCCTTGGCGTGACCATGACGGAAATTATTAAGACCGACCAATCATAGATTCCTCCTGGGGATCTCTATTAGGACGAACGAATTTATAAATGGCCAACGGCGCAAACATAGCAATTGGAAAAGTGAAGAGCTCCTTGGACCTCGCCACGATCATTGGCTTGGTGTCTGTGTTTGGGCTTGTCGCCACGACGATCTATCTTGGTGGTGATGTGAAGTCCTTCTTCAACCCGCCGTCAATCTTGATCGTTGTGGGCGGCACCTTGGCCATTGTTACCGTTTGTTATTCGCTCGCCGAAGTCGGACGAACAGGGAAAATTGGTGCGAAAGCTCTGACACAAAATGTCCGCGATCCATCGGAAGCCACCGCTCAAGTTCTCCAAATCGCCGATTTGGCCCGCAAGAAAGGTGTTCTATCGCTGCAAGAAGTGTTGGCTGCGATCCGATCCGAACCCTTCCTTCATAAAGGGGTCATGATGGTCGTGGACGGCACACCCGGTCGCGAAGTCGAATTAATCATGCGCCGCGACATGTCGGCGACCGGACAGCGCCATGTCAAAAGCACCGGCGTTCTCCGCAAAGTGGCGGAATTTGCTCCTGCCATGGGATTAATTGGCACGCTCATCGGTTTGGTTCAGATGTTAGGAAACTTACAAGACCCTTCAACCATTGGCCCGGCTATGGCCGTGGCTCTGCTGACCACATTCTACGGCGCTGTTCTTGCGAACATGGTGTTCATGCCTTTGGCATCCAAGTTGGAACGCAACTCAGCCGAAGAAATGCTGATTTATAATCTTTACACGATGGGAGCGACATCCATCGACAGACAAGAAAACCCACGACGGTTAGAGATGCTGTTGAACAGCGTCCTGCCGCCAGCAAAACGCGTTAAATATTTCGACTAGCCCCCAGCTTATAGCAAACAAGGCTTTTAGCGATTGGGCTGATTGAAACTGGAGAAAACGACACTATGCGGTTACTAATTATTGGAACCCTCGACGGTCAAATCGGCGCGGCCAGCCAAATCGCCATCGCTCAAGGCGCTACGGTTGCCCAAGCCGATGATATAGACGGTGGCCTAAACAACCTCCGTTCCGGCAAGGGTGCCGATCTGGTGATGGTCGATGTTAAGTTAGACATTCCCACATTGATGATAAGCCTGAAGGCTGAACGTATCTCAGTGCCGGTAATCGCCTGCGGTATCGGTAACGACGCGCAAGCCGCCGTCCGTGCAATTAAGGCTGGGGCCAAGGAATATGTGCCGCTGCCGCCAAATGCAGAACTTATTGGCGCGATTTTGTCTGCTGTTACCGAAGAAGCCCATACAATTATTCACCAAAGCCCACAAATGGATCGGCTTTTAGAACTGGGTTTACAAGTTGCTCCTAGCAACGCGAGCATCTTGATCACCGGTTCATCAGGAACTGGCAAAGAACTGATGGCGCGTTTTCTGCACAATAATTCCAAGCGCGAGGCCGGCCCCTTTATCGCCATTAACTGTGCGGCAATTCCTGAAAACCTTTTGGAATCGGAACT
>Ga0114999_10007805_pt1 | contig 12076 bp, 11 predicted proteins | sample ArcticOcean_MG_C_3_FD_89820 | JGI IMG/M metagenome (GOLD analysis project Ga0114999, IMG submission 89820) | Marine microbial communities from western Arctic Ocean - ArcticOcean_MG_CB8_126 | ecosystem: Environmental > Aquatic > Marine > Oceanic | place: Arctic Ocean: Canada Basin | collected...
CGACCCAACATGACGACCAAGCTTCCGGCAATCTCTTGCATACTGTACCTCGTGACGCCGTGAGCCTTGGCCGATGACAATGGCGACGACGATGCGCGGCAACATCGCTCATCCCATCACCGTATTTCATATTCTTACATCCAAGCGGACTACCTCAGCCACGACCTCGGTCTTGCAAATCAAAACACTGAACCCGAAGCATACAACTTGGAGTTGTCGCTCGCGCTCGGGGGCCACTTTTCGCCGTGGTTGACCGGCGCAAGTCTGAAGGGGAATGCGACGGGTTTGATTTCGATTTCGATACGCAGGGATATGGTTTGGGGTCAACGGCGGTGGGTGGTACGCAAGCTATACTCACAATACTTGGGATCTAGCTGTTGATGAATTCGACATTGACACCTTGCGGTTCGGCATCCGTCGGCAATTGACAGATCAACTCGAACTCAACGCCTGTTACGCCTGGAACAACGTCGAAGATGGCGACGATGGCGACGGCTTTCAGGTCGGCCTAGCTTTCAAGCTGGCAGACCATGTGTCCAGAACCACCGAATACGAAACAATTGGCGGCGATCTGGACATCGATTCTTGGACGGCAAGTTTGCGGGTGAGCTTTTAGTTTAGCGACCCCCTCCTAGAAAGGAATCGCTGGTTTCCATAACTAACGCGGGGCGAAGTTTTGTGCTGCGTCGATTATGCTTGCATCGGCTAGGCTTCGATCTATGGAGTCGTAACGTTTAACGAACACGGACCGCGCGGGCATGCTCGAGCACTTAGAAGAAGGCACGACAATTCTCTCTCCCACTGGAGAGGCATTTACGGTCGATGGGCCCTTGGCGAGCGAGTTCGAGCCGGGCGACTCAATCATCGCGAATCCGCATGCAGGGCTCTTGCGTATCCCAGCCGCACAGGCGCAAATTGCCAGGGACTCGGTCGCTCAATGCGTGGCCGCTTTCGAAGCCATGGATTCGGTCGCCGACGAACAAATCATTACGTTCTTTCACAAATTCGCCGACGCCCTGGCCGATGACGAGCTTTGGCGACAGGTAGAGAAGGTCAACGCAGTCGATGTTCTTGCAGCAAAAGCACGAGGACGGTCCACTACGCGCTTAGAAGTCTCCGACAAAATGCGACAGAACATGATCGATGGCCTTCGCTTATGGGCAACAACCCCGTCACGGCGGGATGCGGTTCTTGAAGATATCGACCACGATGGTTTTCGCATCGAGCTTGTCGGCGCTGCTCTTGGCGTCGTGGCATTTGTATTCGAAGGGCGCCCAAACGTTCTGGCTGACGCCTGCGGTGTGCTTCGAGGAGGTAATGCTGCGATCTTTCGAATCGGCAGTGATGCGTTGGCTACTGCACGAGAAATAATGACGCTTGCCGTACGCCCATCGCTCATCGATGCAGGGCTTCCCGAATATGCTATTGCACTGATCGACAGCGCAGCACATGCGTCAGGTTGGGCACTGTTTCTGGACCAACGGCTGTCGCTCGCCGTCGCTCGCGGATCCGGACCCGCAGTCGATCTCCTCGGCTCGTTAGCACAGAGCGTAGGCACGCCAGTCAGCCTGCACGGTACTGGAGGTGCGTGGATTGTGGCATCTGCATCCGCCGAACCAGATTCATTCGCAGAGGCGGTCACGGCATCACTTGATCGCAAGGTCTGCAACACACTCAACACCTGCTGCATCGAAAGGACCGCAGCGCCCAACCTAGTCCCAATCCTACTCGAGAGCCTGCAAAAAGCAGCGGACGCGCGCGGCCAGTCATTCAAACTACACGTCGCCGAAGACAGCATCGACTCCGTGCCTTCCGAACTGTTTAATCGATCCGTAGAGATCGTGCGTATCGAAGGCCCGCGGCAGGAAGATCAAGCCCAAACGATCGCCGAAACCGATCTTGGCCTGGAGTGGGAATGGGAAGACTCACCGGAAGTCACTTTGATCGTGGTCGACTCTATCGACGCGGGGATCGATCTTTTCAATCAATACAGCCCCCGCTTAGTCGCAACACTCATAAGTCGCGATGTCGATGAACAGCAGCGATTCTGGGCACGCATACGGTCGCCGTTTGTAGGGGACGGGCACACCCGGTGGGTGGACGGACAACTCGCGCTGGCAAAGCCAGAACTCGGGCTATCGAACTGGGCAAACGGACGCTTGTTCGGACGCGGAGCCATATTGACTGGAGACAGCGTCTATACAGTGCGCACGCGCTACGTCACCAAATAACTCTGGGCGGAGGATGAACGACAGAATGTGTTGTTCCTCACCGGGGTGCGTGTTGCTGCTCCTGTCTCTTAGCTCTATCTGTGAAGCCGCAACCAGCGCACGCCCAACACTAGCTAGTTCGTGTCCAAAATACGCAGTGTTTTGCGGCCGAACTAACTGAGGGCAGGAGCCCGAATCAAAAACCGTAGGGTTTTCGAAGGTTTCTGAAAGAAACCGTAGGGAAGAAAATGGCCTGCGCCAATCGTAGATTGGCGAGACGGCCATTTCTGCACAGGAACTAGCTACTCAACCGGACCTAATTGCCGAGACGCTTGCACCTGTAGCTCGGACATTCGACCCATATTCGATCACCCAGACTGTCCGGCAATACTACGACACACCGTTCGCCTCAGTTTCATGGAAGTAACCGAGAATAAGGACGACCACTACTATGACTGGTTGTTGGTTGACACACAGCAGCCTGATCTCACCTGTGCTGATGAATCAGGCTCGGAACCAGCCAACCAGTATCACGGATGGATTAGGTGGCGCGACGAACAGGGTCCATGGGTATACGTCCACACGCGATTGAGCCCTGCCGTAACCGATCAGTCCGTTAGCGCCCGCCACGCTTATAGCGATTGCTATTCGTGCCAGATTCCCCTACAACGATTTGCTGAACAAATCGGACGATAAAACCCCATGAAGTCACTAAAAAAACCATTTGTGGTGGTCCTATCTATAGGCCTATCTATAGGCCTCACTGGCGCAACGTTTGTACATGCCGCCAAGCCTGCAATCACCGATTACGACTGGCCATCCTATGCGAATGATCCTGGCTCATCGAAATATGCGCCGCTAGACCAAATCAATTCGTCCTCGGTTGCCAAGTTGCAAGTGGCATGGATCTGGGACTCCCCCGACAATAGCCAAGTCGCGGAAAACCGTGCGTTAACGCCGCTCGGTTATAAGAGCACGCCAATCAAGATCGGCGATTCGCTGTATATCAACACGTCCCTGGGACGCGTCGTCGCACTCGACGCCGTGAGCGGCAAAGAGCGTTGGGTATTCGATACCGAAACCTACAAATCCGGGCGACCCGCCAACATGGGGTTCAATACACGAGGCGTCGCCTATTGGGCAAATGGTGGCAAACACAGAATTCTAGTCGCCACAAACAATGCTTTTCTGTGGTCGATCAACGCCGACACTGGCGTACCCGATCCGGCGTTCGGCGACGGCGGAAAAATCGACCTGACAATCGGTCTCGGCCGCGACGTCATTCGCGGAAACTACTCGGTCGTGGCAGCACCAATCGTAGTTGGGGATACCGTTGTAGTGGGTTCGGTCGTCTTCGACATGCCGGTGTACGCGTTCGTCAACAAGCGTCAAAGCGACCTGGCGCCCGGACACGTGCGTGGCTTCGATATCTCTAGCGGCAAACAGAACTGGATCTTTCATTCCATCCCACAAAAAGGCGAGCCCGGCAACGATACTTGGGAGAACGATTCATGGAAGGTAACGGGCGGCGCCAACGTGTGGACCCTCATGAGTGCCGACCCTGAGCTTGGTTACGTCTATCTGCCATTCGGCACGCCCAGTAACGACTGGTTTGGCGGGCAGCGTCTTGGCGACAACTTGTATGCTGAAAGCCTCGTCTGCTTAGATGCAAAGACCGGGGAACGCGTGTGGCATTTTCAAATGATCCACCACGGCTTGTGGGACTATGATCTGCCGGCCGCGCCCAATCTCATCGACATCACGGTCGACGGCAAACCGATCAAAGCGGTCGCCCAGGTGTCTAAGCAGGGTTTCCTATACGTATTCGACCGTGTCACCGGTGAGCCGGTCTGGCCGATCGAAGAACGCCCAGTTCCGCAAAGTTCAGTGCCCGGCGAACGCACCGCGGCCACCCAGCCCTTCCCGACATGGCCCGCGCCGTTCGATCTACAAGGGGTATCAAACGAAACCTTGATTGACTTCACCCCGGAGCTACACAAAGAAGCTTTGGAGATCGTCAGCCAATACGACCACGGCCCGCTGTACACACCACCATCGCTCAAGGGCACCATTCAAATACCTGGCGACGGTGGTGGCGGCGAATGGACCGGCGCTGCATTCGATCCGGATACATCCATCTTCTACATACCCTCAGTGTCGCGCCCTATCGTGGTTCAAGTGGTCGAGCCGAGACCCGATACCACTGAATACACCTACGTGCGCGGAGGCCAATCAAATATCCGTGGACCACAAGGCCTGCCCCTGACCAAGCCACCGTATGGGCGAATCAGTGCAATCGATATGAGTACCGGCGATTATGAGTGGGTCATACCGAATTCAGAGGGTATTCGCCAAACTATCATCGACATGGGTATTCCCGACCCGGGACCTGTCGGCCAAATCGCATTCATAAGCCCACTGTTGACGAAGTCGCTATTGTTTATCGCCATTACCGACGGTAAGCCGGTGCTACGAGCGATCGACAAAACTACCGGCGCGACGGTTCACGAAGTGGAACTGCCTGGTCCACCCACTGGCGCTCCGATGACCTACATGGCCAACGGCAAGCAATATATCGCGCTTGCCATCGGCGCATCGGTAGAGGCCAAGCTGGTCACGCTTGCGTTACCTTGAACCACAGGGATTGAAAGAACCGGGTCGGAGAAAGAAAGAATTAGAGTCGTGAGTCTTCGTATCCGGCGCCAATTTTTTCGATCTCAATTATTACTTCATCGTGTAGCGTATCGGCAGGCTTTTCAGCCCACCCACAAACGTTGATTCGGTGTATTGCGGCGTCCCGGCAAGTTCCATGTGGTCCACGCGGGCCAACAACTCCTTGAACAACGCCGCCATCTCCATGCGGGCCAAGTGCTGGCCTAAACAAACGTGTGCACCAAAGCCAAAAGCGATTTGCTTTGCATCGCTGCGGTCAACCCGGAATTCAAATGGCGCCTCGAACACGTCCTCGTCTCGATTTGCCGACGGGTACCACAAAATAGCTGATTCACCCGCACTGATCTTGGTCTTACCGAGCTGATAATCCTCCGTTGCAGTGCGCATGAAGTGCCTAACGGGGCTGACCCAGCGAATCATCTCGTCGACGGCCGTTGACATAAGTCCTTCTGGATTGGCCTGCAACTTATGCCATTGATCTGGGTGTTCAAGCAGCGCTAACAACCCTCCCGACGTGGACGAGCTCGTGGTATCATGGCCAGCTGCCGCGATGATCATGTAATACCCGTTTGTCTCAAGCTCGGGAATCGCTTGGCCATCGATCCTCGCATTCGCGATTACCGACGCAAGATCATCCGTCGGAGAGGATCGGCGCGACTCGCTGAGGTTCTGAAAATAGTCCTCGAAATCGTACACCACCTCCATGAAGTCGCTCATCTCGAATGATCGCGTATTGTCCGGGTCAGAGCTGCCAAAGAGCTCCTGAGTCAGTTTAAGCATTAGTGTCTCGTCTTCCTCGGGGACACCTAGGATCGACATGATGACCCGCAGCGGATACCAAATCGCTACATCTTTGACGAAGTCACACTCCCCGCCTAGATCACCAAGTCGGTCAACATATTGCGTGGCAAGCTGGTCGATCTGGCCCTGCAATTTGCGTACGTTCGAGCCCATGAACCAGCCTTGCGTCAGCACGCGATACTTCATGTGATCCGGGTCGTCCATTTGCACGAGCGAGCGAACCAGGTGCTTACGTCCAGACATCTGTTCCAGCATTGCATCCATCATTTGCGGCGCCAAATTCGGGCGCGGATCATTGATGAATATCTGTTTGTGCTGTTCTACTTCCTTGATCTCGGCATACTTTGTCACGTTCCAAAATGGTTCGAAGCCGTTGGGTGAAAGCTGGCGCAACGCATCGTTGTGACGTAACCAGCGGAATTGCTCATGCACCCAAGCTTCGTCGGCCCAGTTGGCGGGATCGACCAAGGCATCATCCAAATCCGGCGATGTAGTCAGTAAATCGATGATTCTTCCTTCTAATTAGCTGCTGTCCCAAAATTGCCTGCGCCAATCTGCGATTGGCGCAGGCAATCTTTGCTACGACGGTTCTCCTTCTCACCGAAGGAAAACCTCCCCGCTTCTTAAAGCAAGAAGCCTACGGTTTTTGAATCGGGCACACGACTCCTGTCGCACACGACTCTTGTCGCGACTGTGCACTATTTAGGCTGAGTCTATACGGCGAGCAGCAAAGTAGTTAACCGCGATGAGCGTGCAAGCCGCAGCAAAGCCAACAGAACGCGTCAGGTCGGAGGGGATCAGTAAGAGCCCGATTGCCAACAAGCCAACACCCGCCCATACCTTCGGCACAGCTGCGAATAGATGGCGCTCCAGCACGCTTGCAAGCACGACGACCACCGCGAGAGTTATAGCCGCGGCCAGCAACACGTCGAACCAGCCATTGTCGCCATACAACAACAGGGGCGTATAAGCCATCATCAAGGGGATAACAAACAAGCCATTTGCGAGTTTGAAGGCTTCGACCGCCGTCCGCATTGGCGGGGCACCGGCAACGCCTGCGCCGGCAAATGCAGCCAATGCAATGGGCGGAGTCACGTTCGACGTCTGTGCCAGCCAGAAAATGATCATGTGTGCCGTAATGAGCGCAAGGCCCAACTCCTGCAACGCCGGGCCGGTCATGACAGAGAGCACAATGTATGCCGCAGTCGCGGGCAAACCCATACCGAGTACCAACGCGGCGACTCCGACCAAGATCAGGGCGAGCCACAAGTAACCTTGCGACAGTGACACAACCGACTCGGTAAACTGCAACCCAACCCCCGTTTGGCCAATGGTACCAACGACAATCCCCGCGACAGCACATGCAATCGATATCGGTACTGCAAGCACCGCACCCTGTCGCAGCGCGGCTAATAAGCCCGTTAACCCGATCCGCGTATGCGCGCGTAGCCAACTGGCTACGATGACCGCGGCACAACCGCTCACGCCAACCAAAACCGGCGAGTAATTGCGCAAGAGCAACGCCGTGATCAACGCGAGGGGCAACAAGAAGTGCGCGCCGTCGCGCATCACCCGCCACGCTCCGGTGCGGTCACGCATGCCTTTGAACCCGGCTTTAACCGCCATGATATGTACGTAGAGCAACACGGACGAGAAATACAGGATCGCCGGAACCAGCGACATCCATACGATGTCACCGTAAGGAGTCCCTGTGAATTCCGCCATGACAAAGGCGCCGGCTCCCATGATCGGCGGCATGATCTGGCCCCCGGTCGACGCCGCCGCTTCAATGCCGCCGGCTTGGGTAGGTTGATAACCTAGCTGCTTCATCATTGGGATGGTCAACGAACCGGTCGTCACCGTATTTGCAATGGCACTTCCGGATATCGATCCCATGGCCGCAGAGGCCAATACGCTGGCTTTCGCCGGCCCACCGCGATAGCGGCCAGCAGCCGCGAACGACAAATCAATTAGAAACTTGCCAGCGCCTGTGGCTTGCAAAAATGCGCCGAACAATACAAAGCTGAATACCGCACCGGCCGCGATACCAATGGGCGCCCCGTAGAGCCCGGCTTGGGTGAAAACTTGAAAACGCACAATGCGTTCAAAGCTGAATCCGCGCGTCGCCATTACATCGGGCAATACGTCGCCGAACGCCCCATAGAGAATGAACACGAGACCCACGACCATCATCACGATTCCCACCGAGCGGCGAGCGATTTCGAGTGTAGCCACCAACAATATCAACCCTGCCGCATAATCGAGTGCGGTCAACCCGTTCAGGAGATGCTCTATACTTCGATAGTCAAACAGCAATACCCGGCTGGTCGACCACAACACTAACCCAATTCCAACGATGTCTATGACGCGCGCGACGGGACGGCGTGACAGCGGATAGACCAAAAAACCCAATACCAGCACCCAGCACAGGTGCGTGGGCCGGAAGTAGGTTGCCGGCAACAAGCCGATCACGGCCTCAAACGGCAGACTTCCAGGAGGAAAGAAGCCGACAATCGGCTGCCACAGTTGGAAGATTGACAATAAGGCAGCCAACGTAAAGACGAGGCGTCCCGCGGGCGCCCACCAATGATCATCAGCCTCTGTCATTTGGCTCTTCCGATGGCTCATCAAATGGATAGCTGCAGTCCGCAGTAGGCGACTGCAGAAACTCCAGCGTTCCAGCATGCAACGGGACCGCGGGCAGCTTGTGGATATTCGCAAGCGTCATAGCGCGCGCGACCTGCGAAACCTTGAGTAACGCCTCCCGATTCTTATAGATCGTGCACGTCAACTCGTAAGCAAGCGATGCCGCCAAGTCTTCATGCACCACCACCGCGCTCCAGATCCCCAATGCCTGCACATCGTCGGCAATACCACTATAGGTCTCACCCGGAATCGAATAAGACGAATAGGCCGGGAATTGTGTGGCAAGCCTTGCCACTTCCGCATCGGTGAGCACGACCAGATGTAAATCGCGGGTAACGGCCAATTCAGTAACCGCAGCAATGCCCAATCCACCTACCACAAACCCTGCATCGACCGTTCCGTCTTTCAGGGCTGAGGTGGTTTCGGCAAAACTGAGGTTAATCGTTGCAACTTCGTCCAACGCGACACCTAAGCCGGTCAAAACGTTCTCAGCAGCGATGGCTGTACCGGAGCCTGCAGCGCCCAGCGAAACCCGCTTGCCTCGCATATCGTCGACGGTCGCGATCCCACTGTCGCTCAACGTGAGTATATGAACGATATTCGGATACGCCGTAAACAAGACGCGCAATGGCAACGGATCGGCGAATCGGCCTTGACCGAGATAAGCATCAGTAACCACGTCCGCCATAGCGATACCGATCTCGCTCTCTTTGCGCGCCACCTGGACCACATTCGTGACTGAGCCACCCGTGACCTCGGCTTTCACGTTCACACGAGTCAGTTCCTTGGACCAGACCGATGCCATACCACCACCAAACGGATAGTAAAGGCCTGCGGGACCACCCGTTGCGATCGCGAAGGTGGGTTTCGCCTCGCCACAAGCACTAAGTGCGAATGCAACAAAACACAAGACACACAGTCGAATTATTGCTGGTTTCAAAGGACTGCCTTGCCAATCTCGTTCGAGGGATCTTGCTAGAGCATGAAGCATATGTTACTGAAAGACTAGGTTACTCAACTAGGGCATACGTGATGAACAGAATAACTAGAACCACACTCATAGGCATACTTCTGGCAGTTAGCTCGGCCGGCTGGGGAATTGGCGACCCTGAGCCCATGTCGCGTGCCGAGTTCGATCAGACCATGAAGGATATTTCCAATTGGGGCCGCTGGGGTACCGATGATGAAATCGGCACACTCAACACCATTACACCTGAAAAACGCCTGGCTGCATCCAAACTAGTGCAACGCGGCATCACGGTTTCCATGGCATTGGAATTAAACAAAGTTGCGGACGAACTCAACGCCAATCCATTTCAACATACGATAGAGGCGTCCACATTTGCGGGACATCAGGTAGCAGGTGACACATACAGCGTGCAGTACCACGGTTTCGCCCATTCACACATGGACGGCCTTCCCCATTTCGCGCACAAAGGAAATTTCTACAACGGTGTGCCCTACAGTGCGATCAAACCCGGTGGTGCCGAACGTCTAGGCATTCACAACATGGGCGTCAATGGTGTCGTAACGCGGGGTGTACTAGTCGATATGCCGCGCCATCTGGGCGTGGATTATCTCGAACCAGGTGCCGCTTTGACCGCCAAAGATTTTGAAGCATGGGAAAAGAAAACCGGGATCACGGTGAGCGCTGGCGACGTCCTCCTGGTAAGAACTGGTCGTTGGGCAAAAATCGCAAAAGACGGCCAATGGAATTTTCTCGAAAAAGCCGCCGGCTCCCACGCTTCGTTGGCTAGGTGGCTTAAGGCGCGTGACGTCGCCGCGATCGGTTGCGACGGGGTCTCCGACGTCATGCCATCGGGTGTCGAGGGACTGTTCAATCCTTTGCATGAGCTGGTATTGGTCGGGCTTGGCATGCCGATCTTTGACAATCTCGATCTGGAAGCTGTGGCCGCAACTGCAAGCCAACTGAATCGCCCGACATTTATGTTTGTCGCTGCCCCGTTGCGAGTCAAAGGCGGCACCGGCTCGCCATTGAATCCGTTGGCGATATTCTGACGGGGATAATCTAGTTGCCTGTTCTCCAATAGGCTGCTAGTCGACGACCTCAATCTCGACGCGATTGTTGCGCGCCGCGATGTCATTCCAGGTGCTGGCGAACGCGCTCAACGTGGGGTAGGACGTGGCTGTCGTTGAATCGGCTAGGTCTAGTGCTACGAGCTCCAATTGAATGCCCCCGTTCGCTTCGGCACGTAACAATTGTGCAAACGGCACGGTCAAACGATCACTCACATAGGACGATGTCGACAAAGGATGGCCTAATACCCCGCACTCGGAAACTAGGGTGTCGGGCGCTGCAAGCTGCAGATTGCCATATGCGTCTGGCACCATGCAAAATTCGCCAAGGTGGCTCGTCAATCGCAACTCGCCTGCAAAGCCCATTTGTTCGAGCTGTTCAATGAACGTCCTTAGCTTCAACGCGAGCGATTCATTGAAAGCCGGTTCACCCAGCGCATGGTGATTGCTTTGGTTGGCTGCCCAAACCAGTGCTTGAATCGCTGACTTCTTTAGCTACTCATTGTTTTCCTGCATCGCCGCCACCCTATCGGTGACGTCGTTTATTTCTTCTCGCTCCAACTGGATGCGTACTTGGTCTTGTTCTAGTCGCTCGACTTGCACATACAAGTCATCACGCTGTTCTGTGAATTGCCATCCGAGAAAGCTCGCAGCGACCAGCAGCGTCACTGCGGCTATCGCCAGTAGGTTTGGTCGACCTTCACGAGGAGCCCGTTCGAGTGCAGCCGCCTCCTCCTCTTCAGACTGCTCTTGTTCAACCGTTCGTCGGTCGTGTTCGCGAAGGACTTCAACTGCGACTTCTTTCGCGAAGGATGTTCGGCTGCACAAGATGTCCGAGCGCAGGCCCGTATGTTGGTCTTCGAGGATTCGGGTAACAAGCGCTTACACTGACATGCCCTGAGCTTGTTGATCAAGCTCGTGGGCGACGTCCCCACTGACCGGGGTTCGAGCCGATTCGCTTAACTCGTTTGCCTCATCCGTCGTTTCTACCGTGGCGATCCGCGGCGAACGTCGCCGTTCTTTGACGAGGCCCAGCTTTTTCAGCATCTCGAATATTTCGTGCGACTGCACGGTTTTCGGCAGAACACCCACGGCTCCCAGCGCCCGCGCCTGCCCGACGTACACCTCGCCTTCCTTCGTCGGTTACATCATCACGGGAATGGTCGCTGTGCGGGGATTCGCCTTGATGGCCGCAACCGCCTGCAACCCATCCATCCCCGGCATCGTGTGATCCATGAAGATCACGTCTACCATGTCTCGTTTCAGAAAGGCGAGCGCATCCTCACCCGACTCGGCCAGAGAAACCGAAAGGTGCTGTTGTTCCAATAACTTCTTGAGAGCTAATCGCGCCGACTTTGAGTCATCGACGACTAACGCCCGCTTGATAGCCATGTAGTATCACGGAATCGCGAAATACGCCTTCACCATGAAGACTACCAACTTCGCCACGCCCAGCCTGTTAAACTGCGCAACTTTTGGTTATTTAAGTAGTGACACGCCAATTCGCAACATCACCATCAAAATTCGCCTCAAGCTGGTGAAGATCACGTCCTACGCGCAGCGTGCCAACCCATAATTGCGCCCAACAAGTGAACACTACGCGCGCCTCACGCTCGCTCATACCCTGCACTATCCTTAAACCCCGAGTGGCTAAGGCCCCATTTGCTAATACTTCCGCGGAATCGCCCATTCCGGTGAACATTCGCATC
>Ga0114999_10007811_pt1 | contig 12065 bp, 11 predicted proteins | sample ArcticOcean_MG_C_3_FD_89820 | JGI IMG/M metagenome (GOLD analysis project Ga0114999, IMG submission 89820) | Marine microbial communities from western Arctic Ocean - ArcticOcean_MG_CB8_126 | ecosystem: Environmental > Aquatic > Marine > Oceanic | place: Arctic Ocean: Canada Basin | collected...
CATCCGGTGATCATGAACGACTGTTCAAGCTATTTCAGGCTCATTTCATATTGGAAACACTTATCACCCTGCTACAGGCTCATCTCGTGTTGGAGAAGACTATGCGGTGTAGTTAAGGATATTGGATGCTATGATGATTTCTGCATCCGACTAAAAAGAGGAGCTGCTGATGGATGGCATTGTGGGGATGGGCGTCGCGTTGGTTGTTGGCGTTGTGTTGGGATTTGCAATCGCAACAATTTTAAAAAAGAAAGAGGCCCCGGTGGCCGAGTCCACCGAGTCGAAGCCGCACTGGTGGGAAGTTAGAAAAACGCTGACCGGTACTCAACTACAGATACTGCAATATATGGAAGCTAAGAAAGAAGCCTCCATCACCCAGATCCAGGAACAATTTTCCTTTATTCCCGATCGGGAACTTTATTACCGACTTGAGCAGATCGTTCTGATGGATTTCGTGTTTCGTGGCAACAAAGATGGCGAGGCGTCCTATGCGCTCAATCCATCCTATTCCGGCACGGTCGAAGACGATAAAACGGTGATGTTATCCCAGGATTAGTTGACTGATTCGTCAACTCTAAACTATAAATTCCCCCTTCAACCCTTCGCTGGTTGATGTAATAAATATCTAATAAATATTCAATATATATTCAATATATATTCGATCAGGCCACATGCGATGGCCTTTTTTTTAGACAACAACAAAGGATACGGCGAGATGAAAAATATGTTTTGTGCAGCACTGATATTGACCCTTGCAGCGGCCAATGCCAACGCGCTTGATATGGGAAGTGTGGTTAAAGCGCAGGTCGTCCTGGGCCAGGTAACGTAGGTGGTAGAAAAATATCAGGAAATACAGGAAATGTTGGATGCGGGAACTATTGAGCTTGATGTAGCAGACCCTATTGAGGACGCTTCAGGAAAATTCCTCTTACCCTTCGATGATTATGGAGAGTTGACCGCCTGGGCAGAAAAATCGCTGACTGCCAAAGCCGGCGCCGAGATCGGTGCCAAAGCTGGCGAAAAGGCAGCGGGTATGCTGGCAGCGAAGGTTCCCTTCGGTGGTTTGATGTCGGGTGCTGCGAAGTCTAAGGCAAAAGAGTTAGGCGCTGTCACCGCGATAGGCGGGTGGGACTTTATCAAAGAGAATTCGACCATGTCCTTTGACAAATTGCAGGACTATTCGGTGTATCTGCATTCACAGTTCCACGGTTTGCCTGGTTACGAAAATGCGTTGGCCGCGGCGATGGCTATTTATCCGCAGCTCGAGAAATCACATCGCAGCTCTGTAGATCGGGCCTACAAGGACACCAGCAAGCAAGCCCGAAAACTGGCGAAGGAAGAAGCGAAGCGTGCTAAGGAAGATGCGAAGCTCGCAAAGAAAATGGCGAAAGAGAAAAAATAGCAATAATTCTGTAAAAAAAGGCGACCTCGGTCGCCTTTTTTTATGGCAGATAGTTTATCCTGTTGGCACGCACTAATGATGCTAACTAAAGGAGATATAACGAAAAATGAGTGATTACAATAATATTGAAATCGACCGGGTAGGTACGGATGACCGCGTTGGTCGCATTACCCTGAATCGTCCTGAGAAGATGAACGCACTGTCTCAGGAACTGTTGTTCGAGTTAAATGATGCTTTGCACGACATGGAGGCAGATCACACCATTCGCGTGATTATTTTAAGAGGCGCGGGCCGAACATTTAGTGCGGGTTATGATTTGACGCCTGCCAAAGGTGGTGCCGATGCGGTTGTGCGCAGTCACAAAGCCCGGGACGATGAGGGCCGTCGCCTGGCCATGGGGATTCGCACCGGCATGCAGCAGATCACCGACATTCATATGTATTTCTGGAATATGTCCAAGGTCACGATTTCGCAAATTCACGGCTACGCACTAGCAGGTGGTTGCGAGCTCGCCATGATGGCAGATCTTGTTGTTGCCGCTGACGATGCACAGCTGGGACATCCCGGATGTCGAGGGCTCGGAACCAGTCGTACGGGTGTTATCTGGCCGTTGGTCATTGGTATGCGTAAAGCGAAAGAACTCTATTACACCGGTGAGAATGTCACCGGTACCGAAGCGGAAGAGATCGGCATGATTAACTACGCCTGGCCCATGGATGAGCTTGAAGATCGTACGATCGCTTTTGCCGATCGGTTGGCGATCGCCTCAGCGGACCACCTGGGTATTTTGAACGTGAATATGAACCGTTTCTACGAGAACATGGGTATCTATTCTTCAGTGCGCAGCAGTACTGATCTTGACGCTATGGGGCAGTTCACCGAGTTTTCCTACGGCTTCCAGGATCATATGCGGGACGGCGGATTAAAGGACGCACTTGCCTGGCGCGACGGGCCCTATAAAGGGACTGACTGGTACAAGCACAAAACTAAGAACGAGAAGTAGCCCTACGACGATGGATCGAATGGAGGAACTGAAACAGGTTCAGCGTGAGTTCGCAGCAGAACGCGATTGGGACCAGTTTCATTCCCCCAAGAACCTTGCCATGGCGCTAGCGGTTGAGGTTTCGGAGATCATGGAGATTCTGCAGTGGCTCACGGAAGAAGAAAGCCAGGCGCTGTCCCCAGAGCAGCATGCCCATATGCAGGATGAGATTGGCGACGTGATGAATTATCTAACGCGCCTGGCTGATCGTCTTGATATTGATCCGCTGGATGCTGCGCTGCAGAAAACTGAAAAGAATCGACTGAAGTATCCTGTGGCGCTTGCCAAAGGTAAGTCCGAAAAATACGACAACCTCTGATGGAATATACCGAGACGGCATTGGTCTACGGCAGTGCAGAAGGCGTTGAACTCGAGGGTCTGCTGTACCAGCCGGTTTGTGAGCCACCTTTTAGCGTCGTCATCGATATTCACGGCGGCGCCTGGTCATCGGGTCGTCTTGAATCCGGCCGACCCTACGATGAACAGTTAGCCGCAGCAGGTATTTGCGTGCTGGCCATTAATTTTCGCCAGGGTCCTGAATACCAGCATCCTGCAGCAAGCGCTGATATTGCCGCGGCGATTCGTTTTGCCAAAAGTTCTTTGCAATACTACACTATTGGTCTGGTGGGCAGTTCGAGCGGTGGACACCTGGCGTTGCATGCGGGCCTGCTGCCCAATGTGCCGGGGCCATCCACCGTCGTTAATCGGGAAGGGGCAGATCAGGAAAGCGCCGACGTCGATTTTGTTGTCGCGCTTACGCCCGTATCGAACCCCATTGCACGCTATCAATACGTACTTGCCAGAGAGCGTGACGGTGCCGACAGTTGGGGACCGAACTTCACACCGGATCGGCTGGCAACGGGCCACCGAAGCTATTTCGGGAGCCAGACAGCGATGGCTGAGGCCAGTATTCAGCGGATTATAAGTGCCTGGGAGCAGCAGTCTTTGCCGCGGATATTTATAGTACAGGCGGAGCACGACTTGAATGTGCCACAGTTTATGAGTGAAACCCTATATGGCGCCTGTCTCGATGCGGGTTGTGATGTTCGATATCAATGTTACCCCGATGTCGCCCATGGCTTCGTGCGATTAGAGGGGCCACAATCTGAAGCCTGTATAGCCGATATGATCGATTTCATTCGAGCTGGGTAGTCTTTCGGTATTCCTGTAACCAGATATAAAAACCAAAGATTGCGATCACGATGTAAGCGAGGAACAGCAGCGAAGTAAAGTAAAGCTCGCGGTCGAGGTACAGGTAAATCGCGACACTGTCGATCACCAACCAATACAGCCAATTCTCCAGAATTTTTTTAGCCACCATGTACGTTGTCACCACACTGGCCCAGGTTGTGAAGGAATCCAGGTAGGGCAGTCGAGCGTCACTGTAGGTTTGCAGCAATTGACCGGAGATAATCGTCGCTGCGATGACTGTGATAAATACAAACACATGCGTCTTTGTGGACCAGGTAGTGATCGCAATGCCAGCGTGTTTTGTGCCACCACGTGTCCACTCATACCAACCATAGATTGCCATTGCCAGGTAATAGACCTGCAGGCCTGACTCCATATATAGCTTCACCTGCCAGAAAATTACCAAAAAGATACTGGTTGAGACAAAGGCTGCATACCAGCACAAGCTATTTTCCCGGACGGCGAGTACCAGATACGCGATAGCAAATATGACGGCAACCAGCTCGACCCAGGAACTACCCTGGAACTGCTGGATAATGGGTTCAATCAATGAAATCGCATCCGCGCAGTTAAGCCGAACGTGCGGGGTTCATCGAGTTGGTAATAGGCTTCGTTGATCCATCCGTTGAGTGGGTTATTTCCGAAATAGAAACCACGAACTTTGATGTCTTCATCAAATACATTTCGCCCCCAGATCGAGAATTCATAATTGTCCAACTGATAGCGCAGAGTGACATGCGCCAGGCTGACACTGTCGGATTTGATGTCATGACCATTCGAGAAAAAGAAGTCGTCTTTACCTTCCACCTGAACGTTTAACTGTAAACGGTCACTGATCCTATAGTCTGTGGTTACAAAGAATTGATATCCTGGTGCATGGGCCTGCGCCCGGTTGCTTTGGTCGACGGCAGTAGGAGGGAAGTTGTCAATGTCCTGCACAGTCAAATTTCCGAGTTCAGTATCCAGCAGCCCCAGCCCCGCGTCGATCACCAGCACATCGCTAGCCTGCCAGGTCACGCTGAATTCCATCCCCTGGTTGTAACCGTCATCAACGTTGTCGAGATAGGACTTCCAGTCGGCAGGGGGAAACAATACCCAGGCTTTGGCCTGCATGTTGTCACGATTCATACGAAATATGGATAAGGAATACTGCAAGGCATCATCCAGTACGCTTGATCGAACACCGGCTTCGTAACTGATCAGTGTTTCCGACGTAAAGGCCAGTCGTTCTGTCAGAAATGCCGCAATTTCCGGGTTAGCAACGGGATCAGCGCCAGCGGCCGCCTGTCCATTGATGCCGCCGGTTTTGTAGCCACGGCTCACCGAGCCATAGACCATGACGCTATCCGTCGGCAGGTATTCGAGGCTCAGTCGGCCACCCCAGAGTTGATCAATCGGGCTTGCGGTAACGCCCGCAGTGTCGGAATAGGTATCGTCATATCGTTCCAGTCGGCCACCGATAGATAGTTCCAGCGTGTCTGTGAAAGGCAAATTCACTTGCCCGTATAGCGCCTGGCGATCCGTTTCGAAACGACTGGCAAAAGAAGAGGGGTAGAAGCCGAAGTTGTCTTCCCAGTGATCATTGTAGGAAAGATCGACATCACGTTGATAGAAATAAGCGCCGGCAACCCAGTTTAATAGGTCTCCACCGGAGAGTCGGATGTCAGCGCCAGCGCTATCGCGTTGTCTGACATTGTTTTCACCACCCCGTACTTCACTTAACGCAGCATTTGACCAGTCCCAGTCGAACCCATAATCAAGGTCGCTACGCTCGAAAAACACGTTTGCCTCAAGTGTCATGTCAGGCAAGTCATGATTCAGCGCAATGACCAATCCATTAGACTGCTGTTTATCGTGGCCCGGTTCGTCTGAACCGGTGTGGCGCGTATTGTTTAGGGAGAATGCATCGTAGCCATTGTCGGCATCGATGTAGGTGGCCGTAATGTTGATGTCCGTGCTATCAGAGACCTGCCATCGCAGTTTTCCGCGCAGCGTCAGTTCATCAAAATCGCTGGTATCGCTTCTGCCAGAAAAATCATTCTGGGTATACCCATCACCGACAAATTGATGGACCGCGATTCTACCGGTGAGATTTTGTGAAATCGGACCACTTACAACAGCACCGGCTTGACGGGTACCATAGCTACCGGTCCCTAGCAGTACGCTACCTTCGACATCGCTGGTCGGCTGGTTTGACCGTACGTTAATCAATCCGCCCATGGCGTTGGCGCCGAAGTTGGTGCCCTGAGGCCCCCTTAGAATTTCAATCTGTTGAACATCAAAGAGCGTGCCCGCGAGGCCAATACCACTGAAATCAATGCCATCCACAACCAGGCCGACGGAGGCGTCCAGTGGGTCTTTGAACTGGCTGCGTTCGCCGATGCCCCGGACCTGTATAAATCGACCTCGCGATGCGCCGGACGCGAAATTGACGTTAGGTGCATTGTTCAGCAGTTGTGAAACGTGTTGCGCCTGCCTAGCTTGGATGTCCTGCTCGGACATGACGGTGATACTGATGGGTAGTGTATGAAGTTGTTCGTCCTGCAAAGTCGCAGTAACGATGATCTCCTCCATGGGTTCGGCGACAACTGCATGGGTCGCAACTATGGCGATAAGTGCTATATAAGATTTCAAGAGTCTCTCCTAGTTGATAGAAAGACCCGGCATTAGACGTGTTGGAATTAAGGTGAGATATCCTTTTCCTACGCCGGTACTAACCGGATCAGGTTCTAGGGTTTGCTGCTCAGTCCTGTTGCCAGAACCGTCAGTATCTCAGGTATTAACCACCCCTAAGGAACGCCGCTATTATACGCCGCATGCTTGAAGTTCACAGGGCTTATTTGAGTAGATGTGGTAATTGTTGTCCGTATTTTGTTTCGGATTCGAACGCTTTGGCGTGTTGTAGCACCGCATGGTCTTGATGATGCCTGCCTACAATCTGGATACCCACCGGTAAACCGGTATCAGTAAACCCTGCAGGTACAGAGATGGCTGGCAGTCCCGTCGCGGAAAGGTAATAGCACGACTTCATCCAATCGAGATAGGTGTGCATCTTCTGGCCATCAATCGTATCAACGTATTCCTTGTTGATATCGAAGGGTGGAGTCTGCGTCACGGGTAGAATCAGGAACTCGAAATCTTCTAAAAACCGCTGGACACGTTGAAATAATTTTTCGCGAGTTTTTTCTGCATTGAAGATGTCCTCACCGGTTAACTCCATGCCCTGTTCGGCATTCCAGATGAGCGTGTCTTTGTAGAGATCTCGGTGCGCGGCAAGATCATCCCGGTGGGTATTGGCACACATCCAGGCTCGCAGTGTTTTGAAAACCTCATCGGCACCCGTGAAATCGGGACAGTCCTCCGACACCATACAGCCCATGTTATTGAAGGTGCTGGCAGCGGCCTTAACCACGTCACGAATCTTGGCGTCCACGGGTAACTGCCCATTGAAGTCAGCGCTAATGGCAATTTTTACCTGCTTGAAATCCCGGTCGAGGTTCTGCGTGAAGTCGATTGCAGACAGTGCGGAAGAGGCTGCGGTATTGCCCGATGGTTCAGACATTACATTGAGCAGCAGCGCGCAATCCTCGACTGTCCGCGCCATGGGTCCCGGTACCGACATAGAGAACCAGCTTCCAGACACTCGGCCCGTGGATGTGCGAAAGCCAACGACATTACAATAGCTGGCAGGATTTCGTAGCGAACCCCCGAGATCGGTGCCATCAGCAATAGGTAGCATCCTGGTTGCTAACGCAACAGCGGCCCCACCAGAGCTGCCACCACAGGTCTTGGATAAGTCATAGGGATTGCGCGTTGCACCAAAGACCTCATTGAAAGTTTGTGATCCCGCACCGAATTCCGGTGTGTTGGTTTTGCCCAGGGTGATGGCGTCGGCGGCGTTGATCTGAGTAACCAGGAGGTCATCTGATGTTGGTATATGGTACGCATATATTCTGGAACCATAGGTTGTACGAATGCCTTTTGTATCCACCAGGTCTTTGTGGGCGATCGGTAAACCCGCTAGTGGGCCTACCGATTCTCCTCGAGCCAATCGGGTGTCGATTTGACGTGCCAGATGAAGGGCGTGTTCTGGCGCGAGCGTCACGATCGCATTGACGGTGGGGTTTACACGATCGATGTGTTCTAGAAAGCAGCGTAATGTTTCTTCCGCCGACACCTGACGTGTCTGAACCAGATGCGTCAGTTCTTTTGCGGTCTTAAAACAAAGTTCATTGTCCATAGGGCAAGCATACAGGGAGGTTCCTGTCTCTGTCTGCACGTTGATCTTGGTCTTGCCAATGACTAGGCTGGTCCTATGGATAAGTTAAACGTGTTGATTGTAGGTGCTGGAATTGGTGGCTTGACGGCGGCGCTGTGCCTTGCCCGTCGTGGACATGCAGTGCAAATCCTCGAGCAATCAGCAGCAGCGACAACTTCGGGTGCGGGCATACAACTCAGTCCAAACTGCACCAAGGTATTACACAGTCTGGGCTTGGCTGAGGAGCTAATTGCGGCCGCCTGCATTCCCGATGCCATAGAGATCCGTCACTGGCAGGATGCCAGGATAATCACCAGTGCCCCGCTCGGAAGTGGCATCACAGAAAAGTTTGGCAGCCCTTACTATCACATCCATAGAACTGACCTTGCACAGCTGTTGCTACATAAGGTCAGTCAATGTTGCGAAATTCATTTCAACGTTGCGGTTGATCGCGTTCTTGATGATGGCAGAGAAGTGAGTGCCATAAGCGGATCGGCTACCTATAAATCTGATCTGCTGATCGGTGCGGACGGGATACACTCCACGGTAAAAAACACCTGTCTGTCAAATGAAGAACCAAGGTTCACCGGTAACATAGCTTGGCGCGCCACCGTGCCCGCCAGTCAGTTTCCTTCGCTGACATCTACAACTCAGCTATGGTGGGGACCCGGTAAACACATTGTGTACTATCCAATTTCTCGGGGAGAGCTAGTCAATTGTGTGTGTGTTGTCGAAAAATCAGGTTGGCAGCAGGAATCCTGGACCGAAAAAGGCGATCTAGCGGAGCTGCAGGCTGATTTTTCCGGATGGCACGAATCCATCACGCAGTTGTTAGCGAATGTGAATCCTGAGAGCTGTTTCAAGTGGGCGCTGTTTGATCGCGATCCTTTGCCGCGCTGGAGCACTGGTAGGGTAACGTTGCTTGGAGATGCCTGCCATTCGACATTGCCGTTTCTGGCACAGGGCGCAGCCATGGCCATTGAAGATGCTGCGGTCCTTACGGGTTGTCTGGCTGAGCGCTCGATTATTCCAGCGAGTCTGATGCGCTATCAGAATCTACGAATGGCCCGTACCCAACGTATACAGCGGGTGTCGCGACGAAACGCGCATGTTTTTCACATGTCTGGTATGGTCTCAGCAATACGTAATGTTCTCGCAGGACACATGTTGCCAGACACAATGGACTGGCTGTATGAGTACGACCCATTGCAATCAATTTAGCAGGTTTTAGGTCAATGATGGATCCAGTCAGTATTAAATTAACCCCGGACGGACAACTCGATATCCTGTCGAAGTCGGAAGTCGCGAAATTGTTGGACACTTCGCAAAGTGGTTTATATCACCTGTATCGAAAGTGCTCCCTGGCTGTTCTTAACAGCGGAATAGCCATGGACAATGCAACGGAGTTGCTGTCGCAGTATGAGAGCTTTGAAATTCGCCTGCTGCAACAGGATCGTGGCCTCCGCCTGGAATTGAAAGATGCTCCTGGCGTTGCCTTTGTCGAGGGCAAAATCATCGAAGGTATCAAGCAGCTGCTATTCACGGTATTGCGCGACATTATCTACGTCAGTAATGAGATACATGTCCCGGAGGAATCGGATTCCGAACTCATTACCAGTGCAGTATTTCAGATATTGCGCAATGCTGAAGCGCTGCGCACTAAACGCTCCACTAATCTCGTCGTTTGTTGGGGCGGTCACTCGATTGGTCGCGAGGAATACGACTACACCAAAGAAGTGGGATATCAGATGGGTCTGCGCGGGCTGGATATCTGTACGGGGTGCGGTGCAGGGGTCATGAAAGGGCCAATGAAAGGGGCAACCATTGGCCATGCCAAGCAAAGAAACTCAGACGGTCGTTATCTTGGCATCTCGGAGCCGGGTATCATCGCTGCGGAACCACCGAATCCCATTATCAATGAACTGGTCATCATGCCGGATATTGAAAAGCGCCTTGAAGCGTTTGTTCGGGTTGCGCACACGATTGTTGTGTGTCCGGGAGGTGCAGGCACAGCAGAGGAAATTCTATACATCATCGGTATTTTGCTTCATCCGAAAAATAAAAACCTACCGTTTCCTTTGATCTTTACCGGGCCCGCGGGCACCGGGGAGTATTTTGAAAGAATTGATCAATTTATTGGCGCGGCGCTGGGTCCAGAGGCGCAGTCGCTGTACAAGATCATCATTGATGACCCGGAAGCTGTCGCCAAAGAAGCGTTAAGTGGTATGCGTCGGGTACGAAAATTCCGAAAAGCACGCGATGATGCTTATTATTTTAGCTGGCTTCTGCACATAGAGCCTGAGTTCCAGCAACCTTTCCGGCCTACCCGTGAAAGCATGGCGGCACTTGATCTTAGGCGCGATCAGGAACCCTATCTGCTGGCAGCTAATTTGCGACGTGCCTTCTCGGGTATTGTGGCTGGCAATGTTAAGGAAGAGGGCATTCGCGCTGTCAAAGAAGGTGGAGTATTTGAAATCAAAGGTGATTCAGAGCTGATGGTGCTGATGGATGAATTGCTGGAATCATTTGTTCAACAGCAGCGTATGAAACTGCCGGGTGACAAGTACATACCCTGTTACAAGGTAGTGAGCGGGGACTAGATCGCTATTTCGATAATTTTACAATGCCTGAGGTCTTATCAGGGAGGGTGTCTTCACCCAGGTGCCATGCGACGGGAGGCTCCCCCTTGACTGTTATGCGGCGACCCAAACGTTCATCTGGCCAGTAATCCCACATTGCATGGTGTAACACGCACCGGTTGTCCCAGATCGCGATTGCATTCTCACTCCATCGGAAACGACATTGGAACGCGACCCGTTCCGTGTGGTTGAAAAGAAAATCAAGTAGCGCGCGGCCTTCGTCTTTGGGTTTATCGTTGATCGACTGGGTGAATTCACGATCAACGAACAACGATGGACGACCGCTGTCCACATGCTTTCTTACGATAGGGTGATCGTTTTCCGGCCAGCCGTCTGCCACTGAATTCTTGAATTTGAACAAATTGCGGAAGGGTTCCTCACCGGAATGTTTGGCAGTTAGGCCATCCAGATAAATCTTCATACCTGGTGATAGCGCATCGTAAGCAGCATAGAGGCTGGAGAAGAGCGTATCACCACCGAGTGTTGGGATGGTGTGTAGCTGCAGAATGCTGGCCTGTGGTGGTTCCGCATCACAGGACACGTCTGAATGCCATCGGTTGCCAGCGGCCACGTCCGTGTCTTTGCCGACTCGCATGTTCATGAGTCCGGGATGCTGTGTTTCCTTACGCCTTGCTGCCGGGTGAATATGGATCTCGCCGAAGCGCTGGGCGAATGCAGTTTGCTGTTCCGGAGAGAGCTGCGCCTGATCGCGGAAGAAGATAACCGAGTGGTCTATAAATGCCTGCCAGATATCCTGGTATTGGCTTTCGGTCAGATCTTGTAAGTCAGCGCCGTGAATGTCTGCGCCGATTACGGGTGTTAGCGGATCAATTTCGATAGACATAACGAGCCCCTAAACTGTTATAGCCAGTGTTTCACAAAACATTTAGGGACTCAATCAAGGTATTGTAAGGGTTAGGTGAACTTTTGAGCGCTAGCGCCACTATGAATATCGTGTATCGTTGAGCGCTGCCCGTTTGGAATGCAGGTACTATGAAAAAACTACTGTTGTTGCTCGCTCTGTTTGTTGCCTCACGTGTGCTGGGCGATGATTTGAATGTCGCGATAGCCAGTAATTTTTCATCGGTGAGTCCACATATTGGCGCGCTTTATTTCGAAACAACGGGGCATCGTGCGGTATTCAGCTATGGCTCTACGGGTAAGCTTTATGCACAAATTGTAAACGGCGCACCATTCCACATTTTTCTTAGCGCCGATGTCGCACGTCCAGAATTACTGGAGCAAAATCAGATCGCGATTAGCGATACTCGGTTTACCTATGCGATCGGTCAGATGGTGCTTTGGAGTCCAACGATCGAGTTTGATTCACCAGAGATTTTAAGCAGCGATATCAATCATCTTGCGATTGCCAATGAAAAACTAGCGCCCTATGGAAAGGCGGCGATGCAGTTTTTGTCCCGTGCTGGACTGTGGAACAGCCTGCAACCAAAAATAGTCCGTGGCGAGAATGTGTCCCAGGCACTATTGTTTGTCGACAGCGGAGCGGCGAGTATGGGTCTGGTATCTCGATCG
>Ga0114999_10007813_pt1 | contig 12064 bp, 11 predicted proteins | sample ArcticOcean_MG_C_3_FD_89820 | JGI IMG/M metagenome (GOLD analysis project Ga0114999, IMG submission 89820) | Marine microbial communities from western Arctic Ocean - ArcticOcean_MG_CB8_126 | ecosystem: Environmental > Aquatic > Marine > Oceanic | place: Arctic Ocean: Canada Basin | collected...
CGATACCAATTGCTATGCCCCGGTAGGATCAGGCCAAAAAGGCGGAAGACGGCGCCATTGTCCATGCGACACAGAATCACCGAACCCGGGTCGCTCACCCGCACCGTCTCTTCGACGATATCCTTACAAGTAATAGACAACGCATTGATCTTGACCGGCATAGTCTCGGTGATGTACATCAACGGCGCCAGCGCGTGGGTACAGTAATACGTCGAAGGAATCCAAGCGCGCCAATGTTTCATACCGGGCGAAATGCGCAGCCGCGATTCGGGCGTCATCGGATGGTTGTACTCCCCCTCGGCATAGGTCGCCTCGCCAATCTCCCCCTCCTGGTAGAGCCGACGCATCTCCTGGTTAAACGCGGTATACGGATAATTCTCGGCCAGCATATAGGTCAAGCCGGTTTCTTCTACCGCACGACACAGCGCCACGCCCTCGGCCAGGGTCGTATTGGCAGCTGTTTCGCTCATCACATGCTTGCCCGCTTTAAGCGCTTTGATGGCAAAAGGCGCGTGCTCGTGAAAGTAATTGGCCAGTACCACAGCATCCATATCGTGTTGGAGAAATTCGTCGTAGTCAGTGTAGGTGGCCACTCCGTATTCTTTGCCCACTTCCTCCAACTTGCTCTCCCATTGATCGCATAGAGCCACCAATTCCATGCCCACCATATCACTGGCCCCGCGCGCAAAACTCTGTCCGCGCCCGACGCCAATAACCCCGACTCGAATCTTTTGCTCACTCATAATCTCTCTCCTTTTATTTTTCTATTTCAAGCCGTAAGCAACAATAAACCGAAAAGCACTACCCACACCCCTTCCAGAAAGTGCCAATAGATCGCGCAGGAGTGCACGGCAGGCACTTGTTCCCACCCAAGCCGATGGCGCAGGACCCGATAGGCCAGCACGCTCAGCGGCGCCAGGAAAAGTTTCATTCCCATGCGCCGATTCACCTCTGACAGATAGAGTTGAACGGGATCGATGTCGTCTGAATGGGGCGTCTCAGAACTCATGACAATCTCAATATCTCCATTAACCGACGCCCAATATAGATACCTTACTGCGCCCACACAACCTCGGCTTGCACGCCGCCTTCTTGCTCCAGACCCGACTATTTTTCACATTATCAATGCCATACAAAATTGCCGAAAGGATACACCTATGGAAAACACCAGCACCGTCCTCTACCTTTCCAGACAAGATGTCGAAACGCTTAACTTAAGTATGGAAGAAGTCATAGAGTCCCTCGACCAGATGTTTGCCGAGAAAGGCCGCGGCGAAGTGGAGATGCCACCCAAACCCGGCATCCACACCCAACCCGACGCTTTTATCCACGCCATGCCCGCCTATATCCCCAGCCTCAAAGCCGCTGGCCTCAAGTGGATTTCGGGCTATCCGGGCAACCAAGAAAAAGGCCTACCCTACATCACCGGCCTCTTAATCTTAAACGACCCCGAAACCGGCATCCCCCTCGCCATCATGGATGCCACCTGGCTCACAGCCGTGCGCACCGGCGCCGCTACCGCAGTGGCTGCCCGCTACCTGGCGCGCCCCGAAAGCTCCAGTGCCGGCATCTTGGCCTGCGGCGTCCAGGGGCGCAGCAACCTCCAGGCGTTGGCCTGCCTGTTTTCCCTCAAACGCGTCAAGGTCTACGATATCCACCCAGAAATAGCGCAGCGCTTTGCCGGCGAAATGAGCGCCGCACTGCAACTCGAAGTCGAAGCGGTCGATACAGTAGCCCAGGCCGTGCAAGAAATGGACCTAGTCGTCACCGCCGGTCCCATCCTGAAAAACCCACAACCGGCTATCGAAGCCGGCTGGCTGGCACCCGGTGCTTTTGCCAGTCCAGTCGACTTCGACTCCTATTGGCAAGCCGCCGCATTACAAGAAGTCGACAAGATTGCCACCGACGATATCGGCCAGATGGAATATTATCGCAGCGAAGGTTATTTCCAACAAACACCCGCCGCCTACGCCGACCTGGGCGAATTGGCCGCCGGCCTCAAACCTGGACGCCAATCCGTCGACGAGCGCATCATTAGTATGAATCTGGGCCTGGCGCTGGAGGATATGGCCACAGCCATCCGCATCTACGAGCGCGCCGTGGCGCAAGGTGTCGGCACACAATTACCCCTTTAAGCAAAACCAAGGAGACACATACAGCTATGGAAAACAGGAAATTGGGCTCGACCGGCCTGAAAGTTTCAGAGATCTGCTTTGGCACCGCCACCTTCGGTTGGCACACCGACGAAGCCGAATCCCACCGCATGCTCGACACCTTCCTGGAAGCCGGCGGCAATTTTGTCGACACCGCCGACATCTACTCGGGTTGGGCCGAAGGCAGTTGGGCCGGCCGTTCCGAAGAGATGATCGGCACCTGGCTTAAAGACAGCGGCCGACGCCACGAAATCGTCTTGGCTACCAAATGCCGCAGCGCCATGGGCGATTTGCCCAACGACGCGGGCCTGAGCCGACGTCATATCATGGATGCGGTGGAAGCCAGCCTCAAGCGACTCAACACCGACTTTATAGACCTTTACCAGACCCACTCGATGGACAATCAAACACCCATCGAAGAAACCATGCGTGCCCTCGACGACCTAGTACGTCAGGGTAAGGTGCGCTATCTGGGCTGCTCCAATTATTCTGCCTGGCGTCTCTGCAAAGCCCTCTGGGCCGCCGACAAACAAAACTTGGCCCGCTACGATTGCATCCAACCCTATTACAGCCTATTGGAGCGCGACCACTTTGAGCGCGAGTTGGCCGACCTAGTAGAAGTAGAAGGGGTAGCGGTCATCCCCTACAGCCCACAGGCCCTGGGTTTCCTCACCGGCAAATTTCGCGGCATGGACGCCGTGCCCCCAAATACGCGCGGCGCCGACAACAAACAAATGCAGAGTTATTTCACCGAGAAGAATTTTGCCCTACTCGACGAGATGGAAAAAATCGGCCAGCACTATGGCAAAACCCTCGGTCAGGTATCCCTGGCTTGGCTGCTGACCAATCCACTCATTACCGCCCCAATCGTGGGAGCGCGCAACACCGAACAATTGCAGGAATCCATCGCCGCGGCCGGTTTCCGTCTAGAAAACGAACACATGGAACACCTCAACCAACTCACCGAGTGGCGCAACGGCTAAAATAAAAATCCTGGTGCGCCAATTGCCAGCCTATCGATCCGACTCGCTTTGCCAGGGGTCGGATCGTTTTATTCTTTAGCTCAAACTGGCTCTATTTTGCACGCGTGAACTGGCTCCATTTTGCGTGCGTGTTTCCATACGGAGCTTTTACTGCCCAAGCAGTTTATAGCCTGAGACTATTCAACCTAACACCGAAAGCCTAAATATACCTAACACCGAAAGCCTAAATATGAAAATCAAAGCCATCCACTCCCGCGTCCTCTCCACCGCCGCCCACCCGGACCAGGCCACTTACGAAGAAGAAGCCGGCCTCGTCCTCCCCGACCGCTTCGCCCGCACCGCAACAGGTTTTATTGGCCGCGTCGACGACCGCCACCAATGCGTATATCCTAGTGACCGCTCCACTGTCCTGGTTGCCATAGAAGCCGACAACGGCCTGGTAGGCTACGGCGAAGCCCACGCTCCGGTGGCACCTCGCGTCGCCCATACCATCGTCATCGACCTGCTGGCACCACTGCTTCTGGGGCAGGACGCGCGGCAAATCCAGGTGCTGTGGGAACAGATGTTCTCGGCCATGCGCCTGCGCTCGCACACAGTGGGTTTTACCGCCGAGGCCATCGCCGGCCTCGACATCGCGCTCTGGGATCTGCTGGGCCAGTACCGGCAGGAGCCGGTGTGGATGCTCTTGGGAGGAGCCTATCGCCGCCAGCTACCCGTCTATTCATCGGGTATTCCCGGCGCCACCGTCGCAGCACAGGTGCAAAGCATCGAACAAATTCTCGCCCGCGGTTTTAATGCCGCCAAGTGTAGCTGCGGCCGCGGCAGTCTGCAGGAGCAAATGGACCTCATCCGCCCCCTCTCCGCAGCGCTGGGCAAGGACGGCAGACTCCTGGTCGACGCGCACGGCGCCTTCGACCTCAACGACGCCCTGCATTTTGCCCAATTCCTCCAAGACCTGGGCAACGTCGAGTGGTTCGAAGATGCCCTCGTCCCCGAAGATGCCGCCAGCTACGCCCGCCTGACTGAAGCCACGCCCGGCCTGCGCATCGCCATGGGCGAGACCGAGTGCAACCGCTACGGCGTCCGCGAGCGCCTGCTGCGCCGCCAATGCGATGTGCTACTACCCGACGTCTGCCGCGCCGGCGGCATCACCGAAACCTGGCGCATCGCCCAACTTGCCGATACCTTTGGCGTTCTCTGGGCTTCCCATGTAAGCATTTCCACACCACTCCACTTAGCCGCCGGCCTGCACATCGGCGCCGCCACGCCCAACTTTCTGGTATCCGAATACCCCACCAGCTTCGACGAAAGCCCCCTGGGCAAAACCCTCTGCACGAATTCGCCTGTGCCCAGCGCGGGGTCGATCGAAATCACCGACGCCCCTGGTTTAGGCGTCACACTCGATGAAACCCAGGTAAAACGCCTGACCGCGCTGAGCGATTCCCGCTCTATTTAACTTTCACTAAAATATTGTGAAATCCTTATTGGTGATTCTCGTTGTCTTCGGCCAGGTATTTGTCCCAAAGACGAGTAAATTCTCCTTGTGCATTACAGATATCGTCAAATGTGCCCTCTTCAACGATCTTTCCTTGCTTCATTACATACACATAATCAAATAAACGTACAAGATGAAGCCTGTGTAAAACGCTTACAATACATCGCCCAGATAGGTATTTAAACAGGGTCTCGAAAATCATCATTTCCGTAGCTGGATCTACACTGCCAGTCGGCTCATCCAGTAGTATTAAACTGCTGTCCTGTATGGCGAATATGCCTCTTGCCAAAGCAAGCCGCTGCTTTTCACCCCCTGACAGATTAACCCCTTTTTCTCGAACATCACTGTCGAGCCCTTGCGGCAGTCGATTGATAACGTCACTAAATCAAGCAGTCGAAATCGCCGCTTCAATCTCTTCCTCACCTGCGGCAATTCCCATTGTAACATTATAACGTATGGTGTTTTCAAATATCTCGGGTTCTTGCGGTATAAGAGTCGATATATCAGCAAGGTACGAAATGGGGGAAATCGCAGCACCATCCATCTCTATCGTAGCATCTGGTAAAGAGGTCAATCCCCGTAGTATGTGAAGTACCGTGCTCTTACCTGCGCCACTTTCACCGACAAGGGCGATTTTCCTATCGTGTACTAGATTCACCGAAAAGAAAGTAGACTACCACTTTCCATCGCTCAGGTTCGGCATAGTGCCAGAGCTGTTTGAACATATAAAGGTATGCCATCTTCTTATCTCTTTCAGTAATTTTCAATTGCGATATTGCAGAGGACAGACAGCAAGATCATAGAAGGTTTGTTGACAAGCAATTTCCACTAAAGGTGGCAGTTGAAAACGGCGCCTTTAACTACAATATCAAGGATTTTATCCGAACCTACATAGCTAGAGAGGATACAACGCAGAAAGCAAAAAAACACCCTCTCCCTTCCTAAGATATACAGGTGGTGCCCTTGCCCGGTACGGACATTGGCAGGGAGTGAAGTGTCTTTGATGAGATGAGACTGGCGTCGCCCTGGAGTTACCGAAAGTAGCGGTTAGAGCGTCATCCAGTCAGAGTCAAAGGAAGTAGGCCATATTTAATATATGGTAAGTAAATGAGTTGGGAGCTACAAGCAACAATCAATAGGCTATAGCATTTATAATATTAGCAGAAGTTGTAGAAAATCTAAATCCGAACAACGCCAGCGCCGTCGCCAAATTTTGATTCTAACTTTTTCGCTCAAGCGCTTTCACAATGCGACCCGGCGACATCGGCAACTCCTGCATGCGCACCCCAATGGCGCGATAAATCGCATTGGCGATGGCCGCCGGCGGCGGCACAATAGACGACTCGCCCACACCGCGCACCCCAAACGGATGCCCCGGATTGGGCACTTCGACAATGACCGCCTCAACCATAGGCAAATCCAACGCCGTCGGCATGCGGTAATCGAGGAAAGTGTGGTTAGCCAGACGTCCCTGCTCGTCGTAGACATACTCCTCATTCAACGCCCAACCAATGCCCTGGACCATGCCCCCCTGCATCTGCCCTTCGACATAACTGGGGTGGACGGCCTTGCCAGCATCCTGAAAAAGCGTACAGCGCAAGATATCGACCTTGCCCGTCTCCGGGTCCACCTCCACATCGACCATAGCCGTCGCCAAAGAAGCCCCTACCCCACCAGGCGACACCGTGGCACGTCCTACCACCGGCCCACCGGTCTCGTGTAAAACGCCAGCCAGCTCTTTGAAAGTCATCGCTTTAGACGGATCGTCTGGCGCCCGCACGCCCCCCTCTTCAAACACCACCTTGTCTTTGTCAACCTCCCAATAAATTGCCGCCCGCTCGACCAATTGCCGCGCAATATCCTGCGCCGCCTCATACGCCGCCAATCCCGTGGCAAACGTCGTGCGACTCCCCCCCGTCACCCCGGTAAAACCGATATGTGCCGTATCGGCCACCTGCGGATCCACGTCCTCCGCTGCAAGGCCCAAAACCTCCGCCAATTGCATCGCCACTGACGATCGCGTCCCGCCAATATCGGTCGAGCCCTCTACCAAACTAACCGTACCGTCGGCATTGACGCTGGCCACTACACTCGACTTGCCCCCACCGTTACCCCAAAACCCAGACGCCACGCCGCGACCACGGTAAGGACCTTCCAACGGCGACAGATAGTGCGGATGCGCCTGCATCGTCTGCAGAATCTCTTCGTGGCCAATGCGCCCATAAGCCACCCCATCGGCGCGCCGCGTCCCCTCTTTGGCCGAATTTTGCAAGCGAAACGCCAACGGATCCATGCCCAATTGCTCGGCCACCTCGTCAACCACCGTCTCCGCCGCAAAGGCCGCATTGGTCGCCCCCGGGGCGCGATAAGCCCCGCGCTGGGGTTTATTAACCACCACGTCATAAGCATCAATATGGATATTTTCGATATTGTACGGCGCAAAAATACAACGCGCCCCCGGACCAACCGCCGAGCCGGGAAAAGCCCCGGCATCGTACGCCATATAAGCCTGCGCCGCCACCAATTGCCCCTGCCGCGTCGCCCCCATCTTAACGCGAATAAACGATCCAGAAGTCGGCCCCGTAGCCTTAAACACCTCGGCCCGATTCATAACCATTTTAACCGGCCGCCCACTCTCCCGTGAAAGCACCGCCGCGATAGGCTCCAAAAACGCCCGCACCTTGCCGCCAAACCCTCCGCCAATCTCCGCCGGAATCACCCGTACCTGAGCCAACGGCAAACCGAGCAATCCCACCAATTGCTTCTGCACCCCAAAAGCCCCCTGCGTACTACACCACACCGTCAACTTACCATCCGCATCCCACTTGGCCGTAGCATTCTGCGGCTCTATATACCCCTGGTGCACCGTACCCGTATTAAACTCCCGCTCAACCACCACATCAGCCGCCGCAAATCCCTGTTCCACATCCCCCAATATATGCTGGAAATATTTGGCAATATTGCTCTTCGTGTCCGTCTTCTCCCCCAGCGACTCCGTCGTCATCTCCTCGTGCAACAACACCGCATCTTCCCGCATCGCCTGCCGCACATTGAGCACCGGCGTCAACACTTCGTATTCCACCTCAATCAACTCCAGCGCCTCTTCTGCCACCTGAGCATTCACCGCCGCCACCGCTGCAACCCCATGCCCATCAAACAACACCTTGCCAACCGCCAATAAATTCGGTGCTTGCAAATCCTCCCCCACAATCACCGCCTTAACCCCCTCATACCCCTCAGCCCGACTAATATCAATCGACCGAATCCGCGCATGCGCATGCGGACTCCGCAGCACCTTACCACACAACACCCCCGGCAACGTCACATCCACCCCATACACCGCCTGCCCCGTAACCTTGTCCGTCCCATCATGCCGAATCGGCCGAGTACCAATCACTTTATAATCCATAGCTAACCTATTCCCCTCTCTCTTGCACTGCCAAAATAATCTCCCCCAACTTTCCCGCAAACCGAATCTGACTATCATCCTCCGGCTCATACCCAATCACCCGCCGCGCATTAGCAATACTCCAAAAATTATGCATATTCCCACTCACCCCATAAAAAATCTGAAATGGCACCCCATTCTCGTCCTTTATATCCTCCGCCTCAATACTCTTCACCACCAACTGCACCTGATCCCGCACACTCAAATAAGCCCCCAAACTCCGATGCATCTTTTTCAAATCATCCGGCCCGCAATTATCCATATCATTCTCGCGTGGCCCGCCAATCCGTATCTGCACATTCTCCAATTGCTTGCCACCGTTAACTCCCCCAGTAGCAAAGGTAAACCCCAACAACTCGTACGTAGCTTTGGACCAACCGTAGAAATTGTCCGACAACGGCAACATATCCGGCGTCACAAATTCCATCTTATCGGCCCAAATCAAATTTTCATAATAATCCGCCGCGTGGTTCGAACTAATCACCACCGCTCGCCGCACCCCTTCCTCGACGCACGTCTGGTAGACATTGTGCGCCATATTGACGTTGTCCGCCTCGGCCCAATAACTGTCTTCTCGTTTTGCCGGCCGCACAAAACCGCAATGCACCACCGCATCGGCACCGCGAAAATATTCTCGGTAGGCATCCCGATCGCGTTCCAATAAATCGGCTACCACTACCCCCTCTATTTCTTCATCCCGCCTATTCACTGTCTTGATATCAATCAAAGTCAGATCGTAACGCTCCCGCAAAGCCGGCAACATCCGCCCTGCAACATAACCAGCCCCACCAGTGATCACTACCCTGCGTTTGCCCATAACTTGCTCCTTTATTGAATTGCGCCCTCAACCGCACCCATTACAAACCCACCGCCTGCTTGGCAATTTGCCCCTTGCTTCATTCCGATGATATAATAACCCCTCAGCCCATTGCATTCAACCCGATTTTGGAGAGATACCATGCCGTCCAAAAAAATTCTCATCACCGGTATGAGTGGTTTAATCGGCACCATCGTACGCCAACACCTGGAGGACGAATACAGCCTCCGAGCGCTCAACCGCCGCGCCGACGTAAAACGCGTCGTCTTCGCCAGCAGCGGCTCGACCATGAACGGCTGGGAGCGCGAAATCCCCTACAACGCCCTGGTCGCCGGCAACTACGCCGCCGTCTCGCCAAACTGGCCCCATCTCACCCACCCCCGCGATACGGTAGGATATAAACCACAAGATGCAGCAGAAGACTATCGCCAGGACAATTGACAACCCCATACCACCAGCCCTACATTTTGCCGTCTACTGTACGAAAGGAATAGCATGGGAACTACCCTGTTGCCCATACCCGACCGTCTCGTCGTCTTGACTTTCGACGACGGCCCCAAATCGCAAGCCACCTTCGCCGCCCCCTTACTGCAGCAATGCAATTTTGGAGCTACTTTCTATATCACTGAAGGCCTGCGTTTTCTCGAAAACAAAGAGCGCTATATGACTTGGGAAGAGGCCCGCGACCTACACCAAGCCGGCTTCGAAATCGGCAACCATACGCGCCACCACAAAAACGTCACCGGCCAGACGCCGCAAGAATTGTACGACGACATCCTCCACATCGACCAGCGCTGTGCCGAGCACGGCATCGCCAAACCGGAAACCTTCTGCTATCCCGGCTACAGCAACAACCCCGCAGCCGTAGATGTATTGGCCAAGCGCGGTTTCCGCTTTGCCCGCCGCGGCGTAATGCCAGAATTTCCCTACGACAACGAAGGAGGACGCGGTCCGGCCTACGACCCGCAAATGCACCACCCCTTGCTCATTCCCACTACCGGCGCTTCTGGACCCCACTGGAACTTTGACGATTTCCTCTGGGCCCTCGACCAGGCCCGCGACGGCAAGATTGCAGTCCTGACCTTGCACGGCGTCCCCGACCTGGACCATCCCTGGGTCGACACCACACCCGACGATTTTTCCGCCTACATAGCCCATCTACACGACAACGACTTTAGCGTCATTGCCCTGCGCGATCTATGCCGCTACGTCGACCCGAGCCAATACAATTCCAATTAACTATGGCGACCTCCGAAAACACCCAAACTCTCCTCGACAGTAGCGCCGCATTTGCCTTAATAGAAGACATCTTCCAAAAGCTGGAGATCAGCCCCGACGATTGTACCACAGTCGCCGAAACCCTCATGGAAGCTAGCCTCTCCGGTTACGACTCCCACGGCATCATGCGCGTGCCCATGTACGCCGCCGACATTCGCCGCGGCGCTATCGACGTCGGCGCCCAATTAGAAATTGTCCAGGAGACGCCTGCCAGCATCCACTTGGACGCCCATTTTGCTCTGGGGCCGATCGCCGCCACTGAGGCCGTGCGCTTGGCTAGCACTAAAGCCGAAGAAGTGGGCATAGGTTGTGTTGGTTTGGGCAACTCCAACGATATTGGCCGGCTCGGTGGTTATTTGCACCGACCTGCCAGCGCTGGCCTCATTGCCGTTATGCTGGTCAACGACGCCGGCGGTGGCCCCTGGGTCGCTCCTTGGGGCGGCACCCAACCCTTTCTCAGCACCAACCCAATCGCCGCGGCCATCCCCTGGCGCCAGGATCTACCCATCGTCATCGATATCTCCACCAGCATCGTAGCCGGTGGCAAATTAAAAATGCTGGCCAATCAGGACCAAACTCCACCCGAAGATTGGTTAGTCGATTTGCAGGGCAATGCCACAACCGACCTCTCCTCCTTCTTCGCTTTGCCGCGCCAGAGCTCCATCCTCCCCTTAGGAGGCCTGGTCGCCGGCCACAAGGGTTTTGCCCTCAGCCTACTCGTCGACCTTCTCGCCGGCGCCCTCGGCGGTTCGGGATGCAGCAGCGGCGAAGAAAGCGACCTCAATCGCAACGGCGTTTTTGTCGTTGCCATCGACCCGGCCAAATTCGTCGGACGCCAACAATTTGAAGAAAGTGTCACCCAATTCGTTGCCAGATTAAAAGCGACCGACAAAGCTCCCGGCACCGACGAAATCCTCGTCCCCGGCGAACGCGCTCACCAAGAGCGCCAAAAACGCCGCCGCAACGGCATTCCCGTCGACGCGCCCACCCGCGCCGCCATCACAGCACTTCTCACCGAGATCGACCTCAAAAACACCTATGGACTCTAACGAGAGGAGACCTGCCATGCTCGATATAGGCATTTTCGCACCCTTCGGCGATGACCACGATCGCAATGTCGCTTTCTGCCAGGATACCGACGTACACCACATTGTGGTGAGCAGCAGCAGCGTCGCCGCCGACGAGGCCAGTGGCGCGCCCGACACCGAAGCCCTGAAACAGCTGGCCGGCAAATACACCGACAGCGGCATCCAACTAGCCGCCCTCACCCCGCCGCGCATCAGCCAGGTGGCGTTTACCGACCTAGAAGTACGCGAAAAAGAGCTGAACTATATGCGCAGCCTGCTCGCCGCCATGGGTGCCGCCGGCATCCCCTATGTCCATCTCTATCTCAACGTCGACTCCATCGACGAAGAAAAGGAAGACCGCGACCAATTGTGGGCCGGCCTGGTCGAAGTCTACCGCGCCTTCATGCCCGCCGCCGAAGCGGCCGGAGTGCAGATCTCTACCCACCACTACCACCGCGCCGACCGCCTGCTGTGGAATTACCAGACCATGTCGACCCTAATCAGCGAAGTGGGCAGTGGCAACAACGGCGTCACCTATTGCCAGGGCAAATCGCAAATGGCCGGCGACAATCTGGTCGACGACATCCTCAACTACGGCAATCAGATCTTCATGTTTCACATCCGCGACGTGGTCACCCAGGTCGAGGGCGAGCCCGCCCCCGAAGTCGCCGAGCGCCTGGCCCGCATGGGTTACCTCGAGGTCGCCTTCGGCACCGGCGAGATCGATATGGTGGGTTCCTTCAAAGCGCTCAAGCAGATCAATTACAAGGGCCAGCTCTACCCCGAGCACTTCCCCTCCATCGCCGGCGACCACGCCGCCGGC
>Ga0114999_10007814_pt1 | contig 12064 bp, 15 predicted proteins | sample ArcticOcean_MG_C_3_FD_89820 | JGI IMG/M metagenome (GOLD analysis project Ga0114999, IMG submission 89820) | Marine microbial communities from western Arctic Ocean - ArcticOcean_MG_CB8_126 | ecosystem: Environmental > Aquatic > Marine > Oceanic | place: Arctic Ocean: Canada Basin | collected...
CATTCGTTTTCTTTCCGAAGACCCCCGAAACACTCTCTAGAGTCGTGGTTGAAGCTAGAATGATGGGAATGAGCGTGATTGTTAATAAGATGATTGGCGCCACTCGCGAACCATGGTATAATTTAAAAGGCCAAGAACTAATAGGTTTGATGAGAAATAAGAAAAGAGATATTAAAGATGTAGTTGTAGACACCTTTCAATGAAAATTTTATTAACCTTAAATAAAACATATAGAGGACTGCCAGACTCGGGCCATTGGTATGTATATGAACCACTAAAGCAGCTTGGCCACGATGTATATTGGTTTGACACAGTCAATCCTGATGAGAAAGACTATAACAAGGTCATAGAGGAATTTAAGCCAGATTTAATTTTTTGTTGTTTGACTAATGACCTATTTATAGCTCCTTGGGAGCCATGGCAACAAATCTTCGAAGAAACCAATTCTGGAAGAACAAAAACATTTAACTGGTTTTGCGATGATACGTGGCGTTTTGATAAATTTTCTAGCAAGGCGTGTCATCATTTTAACGTGTGTTCTACGCCAGATCCAAAATATATAAGAAAGTATAAAGCGGTTGGATATGATAATGCAATATTGGGCCTCTGGCACGCTAACTCGGATTTTTATCCTAAAATAGAATTTAAAAACAAAGATATCGATATATCTTTTATTGGTGCCCCAACACCATCCCGGACTGAAATATTTGAAAATATTGATGTGCCTGTTGAAAATATATTTGGGGTTTCTATGGAAGAACTATTTTCGGCCCACTCACGCAGTAAGATTGGAATTAACTTTAGTACTAATGATAATGACCAATTTCAGCAAACCGAAATAAAGCAAAGAATTTTCGAAATTACGGCCGGCGGTGGATTGTTGCTTACACAACATCATGATGGCATAGAGAACTTTTTTGAGATCGATAAAGAAATTTTCACATTTAGAAACACAGAAGAGCTATCTGAAAAAAGCAAAGTCTTATTAAAAAACCCGCAGCTTGTCGAGGCCGCGGCAACAGCCGGCCACGAAAGGTTTCTTGCTGAACACGATTCAAAAGTTAGACTAGCAAACTTGCTAGCGCAAATAAGGAGAATATAACAATGAAAGTATACATACCAGAATATTCACATCACGCTGGCCACTGGATTTACAGAGGATATCAGCGTGCTTGGAAAGAGTTAGGATATGACTTGGCGTTTAATGAGGCCACCCGCACCGCAGCAGGCACCCGAGACGCTGCTGGATATGAACACTTTTCTGTTGCTGCCCCTTATCCGTCCGATGAGGTATCGATGAGCGAGGAATATATTATAATGGCAGTTGATGGGGCCGTCAAATCCGAATCTTTTTTAGAATCAATTGAGCGTAGCCACAAGACGTTTCTTTTTGCGCAACCAAACTCCTTTCCAGATCCTTGGGGAAGTCACCCAAACTTTGTTTGTTTGTGCGAAGATGAAACAATTGAAAAGTTAAATAAAATGGATAATGTTCATTTGTGGACATTTGGAGAAGTAGGTGAACACCACAGCAAATGGAAAAATGTGCATACAATACCCTTGGCGTTTGATTCAATTGGATATAAGGCAGCTAACAATGATGCCTATAAAAAATATGACATTTCTTTTGTGGGCGGCTGGGTTGATAACGGGTTTAACGAAAAAAGACCTATAATGATTGATATTTTCTCTAAGTTTATGAACTCCGGACTAAACTGTGGTTTTTTTGTGGGAAGAGGTCTGACTCACCAACAAGAGTGTGAAGTTTTATGCAACAGTAAAATCACACTTAATATTCATGACACATACCAGCGAGTGTTAGGAAACGATACGAATGAAAGATCTTTCAAATCTCTGGGTTTGAATGGCCTTTTGGTATCAGATACTGTCAGGCAATTGAGTAGTATATTTCCGAATATAAAGACGTCGCTGGATTCAGATGAGTTGGTGCAAATCACCAAGGACTATTTGTCATTGACAGAAAAAGAGTTAAATGACATAAAAGAACAAAACAAACAGAACATTTTAGAAAATCACTGCTATACTAATCGAGTGCAGCAAATGTTAGATTTATAGAGGAAAAAATGATTATTTATATCGACATTGATGAAACAATATGTAATACGCCTGAGAGTAGGGACTATTCACTGGCTTCTCCTATACAAGAAAATATCGATAAAGCTAATAAACTTTATGATGATGGGAATACAATTATTTATTGGACAGCCAGAGGTACTGTAAGCGGGATTAACTGGCAACAAACAACGTTCGATCAGTTAACAGAGTGGGGTGCTAAATTCCACGACCTCAAATTAGGAAAACCTTATTATGATTTGTTCATCGACGACAAGAACATAAACACAGAGGATTGGCAATGAAAAAAATAACTATATTGCTCCCGTGTTATAACTCTGGTCAGTTTATCGAACAAAGCGCATTATCAGCCATACAGCAAAACTACGAAAATTATGATATTCATGCATATGATAATGGCAGTACAGATGGTAGTTTGGATTTTCTGCGGTACATGGAAGAAACCAATGAGAACTTTACCTTACACGAGGTTCCCAATATATATAAGAACTCTTTTCGAGAAGCAGTTGACGACGCCTTTCAGAATATAGATACAGATTACATTACGTTTCTGTGCGCTGATGATCACCTACACAAAGATTATTTAAAAAATTGCATGCAAATAATATCGCATGATTCTGAAAAAATTAGATGTATTCAAAGTCAAATAATAGGGTTCCACGAACAACAGTACAATGCACCACATGGCCATTTTTATAGAAGCATAGACGAGTTTAAAAGGCTTTGTATGGAAAAGAGTCCGGTTATGAGTCCGACTGTTGTATATAATAAAAACTTATATCCACTAATGAACTGGTCTCCACACGGCGGACCCGCACATAGGGAAGTAGATTTAAAAGAAGCTGGTGCCGGCGACTACGATACATTCTGTAATTTTGCAGATAACGACGTGTTCATTTATCCTGTTCCTAAATTCTTGGGCTACTACTACCGTTGGCACGAGAACCAGTGCACGTGGAACGTAATAGAAGAAAAGAAAAAAACGAATTACGATAAAATAATTCAAGAATATTGGAGAAAGAAGTGGACTTTATAAGACACATGTGTTATATTATTAATAATATCACAAGAGGGAAGCTATGAGACCATTATTTATTTTTGAAATGGCGAATAATCATATGGGGGACCCCGCACACGGTCTACATGTGATTCGCGAATTCGCAAAGGTGAAAGAAGAATATAAAGAGTTCGATTTTGCCTTTAAGTTTCAGTTTAGAAACATCGACACCTTTATTCATCCAGATTATAAGGACCGGATGGATTTAAAGTATGTTAAGAGGTTTACCGAAACTCGTCTGTCAGACGAACAGTTTATGGTTTTAAAACAAGAAGCAGAAAACCATGGCTTTATATCTATTGGAACAGGATTTGATGAAGATTCAGTATCTTTAATTGAAGAAATGAACTTTGAAGTGATCAAAATTGGAAGCTGTTCGTTTACTGATTGGCCCCTCCTAAACCGTATTGCAGAAACAGATATGCCTATCATAGCATCGACTGCTGGCACAACGCTGGAAGAAATTGATAACGTGGTAGCCTTCTTCATTAACAGGAACAAGGACCTCACTATCATGCATTGCATCGGAGAATATCCGACAGAAACCACTAACCTGCAGATTAACCAAATTTCGTTGCTGAAAGACCGGTATCCAAATATTAAGATTGGTTACTCTACACACGAAGACCCCAATGACCCCAATATTGTGCCGTTAGCCGTCGCTATGGGGGCTAGAGCCTTCGAAAAGCATGTAGCAGTGGTCACACCCGCCTATCCGAAAAACGTCTATTCTGCCACGCCTGAGCAGGCCGCCAAATGGCTGTCCTCAGCTAGGTTAGCATTCCAAGTTTGTGGAGATACAAATGGACGTCCACCGGCTTCAGACAAGGAACTGGCAGATTTAAGAAGGTTTAAGCGCGGAGTATTTGCTAATAGAAATATTAAGAAAGGTGAAACAGTCACCAGAGACGATGTATTTTATGCTTTCCCGTGTCAGGATGGCCAAGTGTTGGCAAACGATATGTCGAAATATACCAAGTTCATCGCAGAGAAGGACTTCATAACGAACGAATCGGTACAAGTGTGTGATGTAGAGACAACCAATCTAAGAGAACAAATATATGATATTGTTCAGAATGTAAAATCATTTTTGAACACTGCCGATGTTGTGTTTCCTTCTGATGCAAATTTGGAGATCTCCCATCATTATGGAATAGACAACTTCTATAAAACAGGCATTACAATGATAACAGTGGTAAATCGCGAATACTGTAAGAAGTTGATCATTGCGCTCCCCGGACAAACACATCCAGAACAGTATCATAAGAAAAAAGAAGAAACCTTTGTGGTCTTACATGGCGATGTAACACTGTATCTAGATGATGAACCACAGAGCCTTAAGAAGGGCGATGTGATAACGATAGAGCCAGAAGTAAGACACCGGTTTGAAACACATAGCGGGTGTATTATAGAAGAGGTTTCATCTACACACTATGTGGATGACTCTTATTACATTGACCCAGTGATCACACAGAACCAAAATAGAAAAACGTTTATACCACATTGGATAACATAAGGAAAATAATGGCACAACCAGACACATCAAAAAAAGTAGTAGATCAAACCGGGTACATCGACGAAGTTGACGCTCCGTTTACTAGTAATTATCAAGAACTATATCGACTGATGCTTATAAAAAATCGTCTTCTATATGAGAAGATAGACAAGATAGAGCAATTGGTTGGTGAAATCAATGATTTAGTAGAAGATGGAGAGAGCAGCATAAAGACCTTAGTCGATGAAGTCCAAGAATTAATAGATGCAGACAAAGATGGTACAATATGAGCGAAGAAGTAGTAAAAGACAGCGGCCTTAGAATGCTGTTAGAAAAAACTGGCGCCGGAGACACTCCTAATTTGGGGGATAAGGTTTCCGTTCATTACGAAATTTGGCTTGGAGCAGGTACCACTTGTTCAAACTATGACTACAATAATGAAGAATATGTAAATGTTATGTACGACAACACATATGAAGATAAACCTTTCAGCGGCCCAATCGATATAATCCTTGGGCGACTCACCCCGAAAGACGATACATATTCGAAGGGAGATTCTTTGCTCGGTTTTGACGAAGCACTTTTGGAAATGAAGGTTGGAGAAAAGCGCAAGCTATTCATACCAGCTGAATTAGCCTATGGAGAACTGGGTGCTTCGAGCTTTCACAATCCGTTCGGATATAGAATACCGCCAGGCCAACCGCTATCGTGTGCAGTTGAATTGGTCGAGATAAAAGAAACAGCAAGCACGAGAGAACAAAAGACTTTTAAAGGGCCGGCTTACGAAGCTGTTTAGTGGCACAAACAAATGATGAAAGTATCAGACTATGTCGCAAAGTTTATTCAGCGACAAGGGGTCCGCGATGTGTTTCTTCTTCCTGGCGGTGGGTGCATACATCTTGTAGACTCCATAGGAAAGAGTAGCCTTAACTTCATTTGCAACTTACATGAGCAGGCCTGCAGTATTGCTGCCGACGCATACGGACAATACACCAACAATATAGGTGTTTGTCTTGTTACCACTGGTCCCGGCGGCACAAACGCTATGACCGGCCTTGCGGCCGCGTGGTTAGACTCGACACCCATGTTGGTTTTATCCGGCCAAGTACAGAAGAAAGATATGATCGGTGGGCGAGGTACCCGACAGATTGGGTTCCAAGAGATTGACATGGTCAGCGTTGTAAAACCCTTAACAAAATACGCGATCACAGTGCTGGAACCAACAGAAATAAGATATTGTCTAGAGAAAGCGGTATACTTGGCGAAAAGCGGCCGCCCGGGCCCAGTTTGGGTTGATATTCCGCTTGATGTTCAAGCCTGCCTAATAGATGAAAATGAGATAGAGGGATATACCCCAGAAAGCGAAGGCGAACATGATATACAAGAAGTCGTTTCAAATGTGATAGACGATTTAAACAGATCAGAACGTCCCGTGATCTTAGCAGGAAACGGTATTCGTTTGTCTGGCTCTATAGAAGGGTTTAAGGAACTGGCTAACTTGTTGAATATTCCTGTTTTATTAACATGGAAAGCTATTGATTTTTTGGAAGAAGAGCACCCGCTTTTTGTTGGTCGACCGGGTGGTGTCGGACAGAGAGGTGCCAACTTCTCCCAACAAAATTCAGACTTTTTGATAAGTATCGGTGCAAGACTAGACCACGGCCAGACAGCATACCAGCATAAATATTTCGCCCGCGCCGCCACCAAGGTTATTGTAGACGTGGATTCCAGCGAAATAAATAAACTAGAGATGGATATTAAACATCCAGTTGTAGCAGATGCAGGCGAGTTTATAAAAGAGCTTTTAAGACAAAAGGAAAAGATTAATGTAAACTGTGAGGAATGGCTAGCCAAATGTAAAGAGTGGCAAAAGAAGTATCCAGTAATCCTGCCAGAGTATTGGAAAGAGAAAGCACATGTAAACAACTATGTCTTCATCGATGCCTTATCCGACGTTACACCGGAGGGCACCCTGCTTATACCAGGCAGTTCCGGTGGGTGCAGTGAGGTAACAATGCAGGCCTTTAGAATTAAGAAGGGCCAACGTATGTTTAACAGTGAGGGCTTAGGCCCAATGGGTTTCGGAATCGCTGCCAGCCTAGGCGGCTGTATTGCTAGCGGAGGTAAAGAGACCATATGTATCGATGGTGACGGTGGGTTCATAATGAATATTCAGGAGTTAGAAACAGTTCGCAGACTGAATCTACCAATCAAGTTTTTTGTATTAAACAATGGCGGCTACGTTTCAATCCGTACTACGCAAAATAAACACTTTGATGGCAACCTTGTCGCCAGTGACGATGAGAGTGGCCTTACACTACCTCCGATTGAAAGGCAAGCTTACACTTATGGTATTCCCTATGCACGTATAGAAAACCCCGCGTTGATTCACGACAAGCTAAGAGGTATCCTTGCTATTGATGGTCCCGTGATATGTGAGATAATGTTGCCCCCAACTCATGTAACGGCACCCAAGGCCTCTGTCTATAAGAAGGAAGATGGCAGTTTTGCTGCAAGCCCCATGGAAGACTTGGCGCCGTTTTTAGATCGGCAAGAGTTTGCAGAAAATATGATTATTGAGATTATCAATGACTAAGAAGATTCTCATCACGGGAGGCTCTGGGTTTATTGGCAGAAGTTTATACGAACATTTTTCTGGTGTGTTTTTTTCACCGTTAGAAAAGAACATAGTATCAGTGTCTCGCGAAGAATTAGACTTACTTGATACAGAAAAGGTGTATGAATATTTAAAACAAAACAATTTTGACGTTGTAATACATTCCGCAGGATATGATGCAGTACCAAGGTTCTCAAAGAAAAAACCGAAATTAGTTTTAGAAAATAATCTGAAAATGTTTTTCAACATTGCCAAGGCCAATGAACATTTCGGCAAAATGATCTATTTTGGTTCAGGTGCTGAAGCCGGCAGAGAGAACTGGATCCCTAAAATGACGGAAGAATATATAGAAAACAAAATTCCGAACGATCAATATGGCCTTTCAAAACATCTTATGAATGTATATACCAACGAAAGCAAAAACATATATAATTTTAGGCTCTTTGGTGTGTTCGGTAAGTTTGACGATTGGAGATACAGATTTATTTCAAATATATGTTGTAAAGCCGCCTTAAATATGCCAATAACAATAAACAAAAATGTTAGGTTTGATTACTTGGATGTAGCAGATCTGGTAACAGCCACAGAAATGCTTATTAACAGTGAACCTGAGAGAAAGTCTTTCAATGTCTGCAGCGGCAACGTACATGACTATAAAATATTGGCTAAGAAAGTCATACAAATTTCTGGAAAAAGAGTAAAAATTATATTCAAGGAGGAAGGGATGAACTCAGAATATAGCGGCACAAACTCTAAGCTCTTGAAGGAATTTAAAGATTTACAAATAACACCTATTGACAATTCAATTAAAGGGTTGTATAATTGGTATGATACAAATAAACATATTATTAGAAAGGAGCTTTTCGAATATTGATGATAGATAGCTGTAGAGTTTGTCAGGGAGAACTTACTGACACGTTTAAACTCCCAAATATGCCCAAATCTGCACAAAACTTCCCCACGGAAGATACGTTGCACTTAGATTTTGGCGAAGACTTAGAAGTGTGTCAGTGCGGTTTGTGCAACTTGATACAATTAAACTGCGCTCCAGTACCATATTATAGAGAAGTTATTCGTTCTGTCGCTTTTTCTGAGGAAATGGGGCGCTTTAGAAACGAACAATTTAAGGATTTTATTAAAACTCACTGCCTTGAAGCAAAAGATATCTTAGAAGTTGGCTGTGGTAAGGGCGAATATATGTCACTAATGGATGGTTGCGGCGGCAATGTGTACGGAATAGAACACTCAGCAGACTCTGTTGGTGCTTGTCGAGAAGACAATCTAAATGTTAATAGGTGTTACATTGAGACAGCTAACCAAGACTTGGGTTTTAACAAAAAATTTGATGCCTTTTTCATACTAAACTTTCTGGAGCATCTCCCGAATATAAATGAAGTGTTAAGGGGTATAGCTAACAACTTAAATGAAGACGCTGTTGGTCTTGTAGAAGTTCCAAACTTTGATATGATTCTAAGAAATAATCTATTCTCAGAATTTATCAGCGATCATTTATATTATTTCACCAAAGATACACTTAGAATGACACTAGAGAGAAATGGTTTCGAGATTATCGAATGTAAGGAGATATGGTACGACTATATAATATCTGCAGTTGTCAAGAAAAGAACCAAAATAGATGTTTCACATTTTAGGAAACATCAAGAAACGATTACAAAAGAAATAAAAGAATATATTTCTCATTATGGTTCTCAAAATGTAGCTATTTATGGCGCTGGTCATCAAGCATTGGCAATTATCGCCTTAACAAATATAAAAAATGATATAAGATATATTGTAGACGATGCAACTTTCAAACAGGGAAAGCATTCCCCGGCGACACACATTCCCATAGTGCCACCAAGTAACCTAATTTCAGATCCGGTCCAGGCAGTCATTGTCATGGCAGCCAGTTATTCTGATGAGGTCGCTCGCAAAGTTCGAAAGATAGTAAACACAGATATCGGAATATCAATCTTGAGAGATCACGGCATCGAAAAAGTTTAAGGAGAGTAAAATGTCAAAAAAAGAATTTGTTTCTAATGTTACCGGAGAGGTATGGCACAAAGAAAACATTAAAAATTGGAAAAAATGGTACGATAAAGTGGGTGTCTTGATAGAGGACATCCACAGTAAAGGAAAAAATGGTACAACTGTTACATTACCTAAAGGTAGCAAGGTACTAATTACTGATATTAGGGGTAGAATTAAGCCACAATATAGAGTTACTGATGCTAGTGACAAAATTTGGTTTATCCCTATTGAGAAGATAGAAATTGAAAAAAGCAAGGAGAGTAAATAATGTCCAACTCACATTCAAAAATGTTCCAGTCGCCACTGGAGGGTAATAAATTTGATCCTGCACCCGAAGATATGATCATGCAAACGACGACCATAAAGGACGAAAAGGATAGACAAAATTGGCTTAAAAATTACAAGCCAGCAGTTTATGAAAAGATGAAAGCTTATCCAGAAAAGATAGCAAATGGAGAAAGTATTGCTATTATTCAGTTTCAATATGATTATCTATGTAATATGGATTGCGAGCACTGTTGCATTGATAAGTTTTATGTTCCGCGCGCATGGGAAGAAGCGAGTGGGCGCCGTAAATTTACCATGGACGATGTTAGAAGATTATCCAAAGAGTCAGACGAGATGGGACTTGCCAACTTTGTTATTACTGGTGGCGAACCACTTTTACTAAGAGAGTACGATGAGCTTGTAGAAGCCATCGACCCTTCTAAGTTTTATTTGGTTACCGACTCAAACGGCTGGTTTTTAGATTATAAGAGAGCTGTCCATCTTAAAAAGATTGGGATCGACAAAGTACAACTAAGCCTCGACGGCATCACAGCAGAAGCTCACGATACGTTTAGACGCAAGCCGGGTGCTTTTGACAGAGCTATGCGCGCCATTGATGCATGCAAAGAAGCTGGTCTCCACTTGATTCTTTCCACAGTTATTTGGAAAGATAGAATCTATACAGATGAATGGGTTCAGTTCTTGGACTTCGCCAAAGAGAAAGAAGTCGGTACATATATTGTATACGCGAAGCCTGTAGGTGCTTATGAGGGTGAAACAGATGCTATGATGACCGAAAAGGAAGGTGCAATTCTGCAAAAGTTTGAAGAAGAGTATGATATCTTTACGCACATGACACCTTCTTATGGTAGAGATATCGGGTGTATTGCTGTTAAGAGAATGGTTCCCATCTCACGATATGGAGATGTCATGCCGTGCCCCTACCAACATGTATCTCTTGGAAACTTCTTCGATGAGCCGCTCGCCGATATTATTAACCGCGGCTTGAATATCAAATGGTTTGATCCTAAAAAGAACATGCCATGTATTTGCGGAGTCGATAAAGGATTCATTGAGAACGTTATTTCAAAGACTTACGGAGACTCAGAAGTTCCAGTGCCGTATGATAAGGTTTTCACCGAAGACGATTTCTTGGACCGGTCAAATATGGGCGACGTCAAGAAAGGCTCTGGTACCGGCCGCGAGGTTGATACATGGAAGAACGCACCCACCATTACTCTAAAAGGCAAGAACCTCAAAGACTTTAACTTCGTTGATGATACGGGAGCATGACAAATGATTAATTTTACTAAAGAAGCAATTGAAAAGCTTGAGTCTGCTATCGAAGACAACGATGTAGTACGCGTCGGAGTTAACGCCGGCGGATGTTCAGGGTATTCATATTCTTTGGCCATTGAAGAGGATCAAAGAGAGAATGATATTGTTGTGGAATTTGATAATGTTAAGGTCTGTCTGGATCCAAATAGTGCCGAGATGTTGTCGCATACAGTCATACATTATGAAGAATCAAATATGTACGCTGGGTTTAAGTTTAGCAATCAGAAAGCCGCAAACACTTGCGGATGTGGCGCCTCCTTTTCAGAACAGGAAGTTTGTCCATCAAATTCAAATTCGGAGGCCAAGTAAATGGCATATTCAGAAAAAGTTATTGATCACATGGAAAACCCACGAAACGTTGGGAGTATGGATAAGTCGGATCCCGCAGTAGGCACCGGTATGGTAGGCGCCCCCGCATGCGGAGATGTAATGAAACTGCAGCTTAAAATTAATGATGATGGCATTATCGAGGATGCTAAATTCAAAACTTTCGGATGCGGTTCTGCTATAGCATCAAGTTCATTAATAACTACCATGGTAAAAGGAAAGTCAGTTGAATATGCAATGAGTATTTCAAATTCTAATATTGCAGAAGAATTGTCTTTACCCCCTGTAAAGATTCATTGTTCTGTGCTAGCGGAAGACGCAATTAAAGCAGCCATTAAAGATTGGGAGAACAAACACAATGCCAATAACAATGACTGAAAATGCTAAAAAAAAAATAGATAGCATTAAGAACAAAAGACAAACACCTGATGCATATTTTAGGGCTGCTTTAAAGTCCGGCGGATGCTCGGGTTTTTCTTATCATTATGATCTGGTGCCTGCGCCTGACAAGGGTGACAAAATTTTTGATTTTGATGATATAAAAGTCTGTATTGATAGAAAATCATATTTGTTTTTAAATGGAACAGAAATAGATTATGTCGATACTCTAATGAGTTCGGGATTTTGTTTTAATAATCCGCTCGCAAAACGGTCTTGTAGTTGCGGAGAATCATTTACAATTTAAACAAATACACTATTGACGATACGTTCAATGTGTGTTATATTAATATATGTATGTAGAGGTACGTATGGATGAGAAGTTAAGTGAAATCTTAAATTTAGTTGAAGAATATATTCACCACAAACACGGACAAGAGAGTTGGACCGCTGGTGAAGA
>Ga0114999_10007815_pt1 | contig 12064 bp, 12 predicted proteins | sample ArcticOcean_MG_C_3_FD_89820 | JGI IMG/M metagenome (GOLD analysis project Ga0114999, IMG submission 89820) | Marine microbial communities from western Arctic Ocean - ArcticOcean_MG_CB8_126 | ecosystem: Environmental > Aquatic > Marine > Oceanic | place: Arctic Ocean: Canada Basin | collected...
AAGCGCCGACCGATCCAATTCAAGGTGCACCGCCAGCGCATTGCGTAGCCAGTGTGGCGCCTGGTTTGCCGACCACACCGTCAGCACATCGCCGCTCGGATCGGCAAGCACCCCGCGGGGTTCGATTGGAGTTCCGGTCTGGCGGCCGAAGTTCGCAGTGGCCTTGACGACATGGGCCGCCGCATCGAAAGCAGCATCGACATCGCCATGCGAGACGTGAAACCAGGCCGAGATGTTGTCCGGCCAGGCATCGTTGACGAGAGCCGGCGGGGGAGAGGTAGTCGCGTCCGTGATCGAGATCACTGGATCGAGGGGTTCGTAGTCGACGAATACGAGGCCTGCGGCGTCCGTCGCGCGAGCGGCGGTGTCGGCAATGACGATCGCGATCGGCTCGCCGACGTACCGAACTCGGCCGGGGGCGAGGAGGGTCAGATGCTCGGGACGGGCCTCCACCTCGATCTTGGCTTGCAGCGCGTCGTTGGGTGCGAACCAGGTCGGGTGCGGAATGGGTCCGTTGTGCGGACCCAAGTCTTCAGCTGTGAACACAGCGATCACTCCAGGGCTGTCGAGAGCGGCCGTGGCGTCGACGGCGAGCAAGTCCGCCCTGGCCTCAGTGCTTCTGATCAGAACAGCCGACAGGACGCCGGGGACCGTCAGATCGTCGACAAAAGCGGTGCCGCCTCTGAGCAGGGAAGGGTCTTCGACGCGGTCGACCGACGTGCCGAAAAGACTCACGAGGTTGCCGACTCGGCATCCATCAATCGGCCGGCTGTGCCGATCGCGGTGATGATGTTGACGTATCCGGTGCACCGGCACAGATTGCCGGCAATGGCTTCCCGAATCTGCTGCTCTGACGGGTCGGGCACTCTCTCAAGAAAGGCGATCGATGTCATGACCATTCCGGGCGTGCAGTAGCCGCACTGCAACCCGTGCTCCCTCCGAAAGCCGTCTTGGACGGGATGTAGCTCGGTCTCGCTGCCTACACCCTCGATGGTTGTCACCGTCCGGCCGTTGGCTTGCACCGCGAACAATGTGCAGGACTTCGTCGGCCGGCCATCCACGTGCACCGTGCACGCTCCGCAACTCGTGGTGTCACAGCCGACCTTGGTTCCGGTGAGGCCCAACTGGCTCCGCAGAAGCTGGACGAGCGTGGTGCGGTTCTCGACGACGACATCATGGCTTCGATCGTTGACCACGAGAGTGATGGCTGTCGTCGTCTTGTCGGGCGCCGTCATCGTTGTTCCAGGGCTCGTTGGGTAGCCCGCCGCAACGCCCGGGATGTCACGGCTGCAGCCACCCGCCGTTTGTAGTCGGCGGAGCCTCGCGAATCCGCCCACGGCTCTGTGGACTCGGCGGCAAGGAGACCGGCTCGCTCAAAGGGAGGGTCGTTTGCCGCTGCACCGCGCATGACCTCCTCCGCGGCCGTGGCACGCAGCGGAATCGTTCCGAGGTTGGTCAGGGCGACCCTGGTTTTAAGGATCTGGCCGGCCTCGACCTGGACGACGGCAGCTGCGCCGGCCACTGCGTAGTCACCGACTTGTCGCTCGTACTTTTCATACGCTGCGCCCTCGCTGCTCGCGGGCGCAGGTATACGAATAGAAGTGAGGATTTCTTCCTCGGCAGCCGCGGTAGTGAAGAGGTCGACGAAGTACTCCTCCGCCGGCACCCATCGGGTTCCGGCCGGACCTTGCAGTTCGATTCCGGCGCCGAGGGCGACCATCGTCGCGGGGTGGTCGTTTGCGGGATCACCGTGTGCCAGGTTGCCCCCGACGGTTGCGTGATTGCGGACGATCGGGTCGGCGATGACGGAGCTGGTGTCGACAAGAATCGGATAGCGGGATCTCAGAAGATCAGAGTGTTCGAGGGCGTCTTCGGTGGTCATGGCTCCGAGAAGCAGTTCTGTATCTTGTTCTTCGATGAAGCTGAGCGCGCTGATGCGTCCGATGTCGATAAGCACCTGTGGTGCAGCAAGCCGAAGTTTCATCAGCGGGATGAGGCTCTGACCGCCGGCGAGAACCTTTGAATCGTCTCCGTGCTCGACGAGCAAGGAGATCGCCTCTTCGACGGAATCAGGGGCGGTGTAGCGAAACGGTGCCGCGTACACTGGCTAGCCCCGACGCTCGCAGCGGACGAGTCGTGAGGGAAGGACGTCGAGGCTTTGGTGTGGTGAACCCATCAGGCCGCAGCACCCTAGCGCCGGACATGGCTCTGCTCGCTCGCTGCCCGAACCAGCCTGGAGAGGCTTGACCGTGTCACATAGTGACACCGCGGTCTGGGCGGTGAGCGGCGCGGTCTAACATCGGCCCGGCGTCGAAGCCCCCGATTTCGCGACGGCCATTGAGCCGCTGCGGGTTACAAGGTGCAAGGCCGGAAGCCACCGAGCGACCGGGTTTTGTAAGCGGCTCCGACGAAGCGAGCCGGTCTGCACCGGGTAGCTGCCCCATGATTCTCGAAGCCAGGAGGACCGAAGAGTGCCGAAGGATCTGAGAAGCTTCTTGAAGCGAGTCGAAGAACGGACGCCGTCTGAACTCGTCCGGGTTTCTCGCCCGGTCAGCCCTGTTTATGAGTTGCCAGCGGTCGTGCGCAAGCTCCAGTCGGAGAACCGTTACCCGGTTGTCATGTTCGACGAGGTCGAAGGCACGAGCATGCGGGCGATCTCGAATGTGCTCGGCAGCGCCGGTCTGCTCGCTGAAGCCCTCGAGACCACGCCGAAGGAGATGACCAGGGCGTATATCGAAAGGGAGGACGCTCGTATTCCCTTCGAAGTCGTTGACGGTGGGCCATCGCAGGAAGTCGTGATCCAGGGCGACGACATCAATCTCCACGAGTTGCCGATCGTGACGAATTGCGAGAAAGACTCAGGCCCTTTCATCAGTGCCGGCATCACCACCGTCCGCATCCCCGGTACCGACAAATTCAACTCGGGGATTTATCGCATGATGGTTCACTCCCGGAATACCTTGGGCATGAGTTATGAGAAGCACACACATATTGGCCAGGTGCACAGGCCGTTCGAGGCCCGCGGCGAGCCACTCGACGTCGTGACCTGGATCGGGCATCATCCCGCCTGCCTACTGGGATGCCAGTCCAAGATTCCGTTCGGTGAAGACGAGTACGAAGTGATGGGCGGCTTGTTGCAGGAGCCACTCCGTGTCACCAAGGCCAAGACGGTCGATGTGATGGTGCCTGCCGATGCCGAGGTCGTGATCGAAGGAAGGATCCTGCCAGACGAGCGCATCGGTGAAGGCCCGTATGGCGAGTTCACTTGGTACTACGGGCTCGAACGCCCTAGTCCCGTGATGGAAGTCACCGCCATCACCTATCGCAAGGACGCAATCTTTCACCACCTCTTTGCGGCTCATCCCGAGCACAACCTGACGGGGCGCCTCGGCCGCGAGTCGGTGCTCTACAAAAGGGTCAAGGCTGCGGTGCCGTCTGTGGTCGACGTAGCGATGCCGATGTCGGGCATATGTCGTTTCCATGCCTACGTTCGCATTCGCAAGGATTACGACGGTGCCGGCAAGATCGCCGCTCTCGCGGCTTTGGCCTCTGATCCTTTCGTCAAGCTGGCGGTTGTCGTCGACGAGGATGTCGATATCCACAACGATGCCGAAGTGCTCTGGGCGATAGCCACCCGCACCCAGCCCGACCGCTCGACATTCTTCGTACCGGAGTCGGCGACCTCTCGTCTCGATCCCGCGTCGTATTCGATATGGAGCCGCTGGGAAAAGGACACTATGAACACGAAGTGGGCGATCGACGCCACGATGCCTGTGGAGGCGCCGTTTGAGGAGCGGGCCGACGTGCCCCGCGATGCTTGGGAGAACATGGACCTCACTGACTACCTCAGCGAGTGGCAGTCGGTGGGGGGGCCGTGATCGGCTCCTTGAAGCGATCGAACGTACCCACGGGAGGCGCGGCGTGACACTCGATACGAATACCAAAGCGCTGTTGTGGTCGGCGGTTACCGATCTCGACCTTCAGCTATACAAGGCAAGCGTCTACAAACTGCGGTGGGACTCTCCGGGCGTCGGGCTGGACATGGGTCTACCCGCACTCGAAGAGGCGCGGCTTACCCTTGAGGACGTTGCCGAATGGCCTGATGCGGCGGGAGAGCCCGTTGATCGGTTCCGGCAAGCGCTAGCGCGATACACCGCAAGCCTCGAAGCCCGTGATCATACGACGGCGAGTGGTCAGCAGACGACACTCTTCAACGCTTTGGCAGCCCTGCGGGCGGCGATCCGCGACCTGTGATGACGAGGATGCGACTCCGCACAGCTTGCAGCAGGGGCTGACAACATGGCGTACGACGACTTCCGCTCGTTTCTGGAGATACTCGAAAAGGAAGGCGAACTCGTTCGGTTGAAGCGCCCGATCGAAACACGCCACGAGATCGCGGCTGGCATCCGCCACGTGTCCGATACGGCAGGACCGGCGCTTTGGTTCGAGAACGTCATAGGTCATGACATTCCGGTTGTCGGCGGCGTGTTCGCCAGCCGCAAGAAAGCCCTGCTGGCTCTCGAGGTCGAAAGTCCTGGTGCCGGCAACGTGCTCTTTCAACACGGGCTACGCAACCCCATCGAGCCACAGCTCGTGGCGGAAGGCCCATGTCAAGAGGTCGTCTACACAGGCGACGACATCGACATCGATCTCTTGCCGCTCCCGATCTACAGCGCGCTCGACGGCGGGGCGTATGTGACGGTTGCCCTAGAGATGAGCAGGGACCCTGACGATCAAAGCGTGAACGCGTCGGTGTATCGCATGATGCGGCTCGATCGGAACCACATGGCTGTCATGTCGCACGCCTTCCAGGGGCTCGGTACCCACATGGCCCGCGCCGAGGCACTGAACCAGCCGCTCGATGTCGCCATAGTCAACGGGAGCGACCCGGTGCTCTTGTACGCCTCGCAGGCCAAGGTTCCTCAGGGAGTAAACGAGCTGACGGTCGCCGGCGGTATTCGCGGCCACGCCGTTGAGGTCGTCAAGGCCTTGACCGTGGACCTGGACGTACCGGCCACAGCAGAGATCATTATCGAAGGCCGCATTCTCCCCGGCGAGAGGGTCATTGAAGGCCCGTTTGGCGAATTCACCGGCTACTACGGGCCCGCCGAGTCCAATCCCGTGATGGAAATCACCGCGATCACCCACCGTCGCGATCCGATCTTTCTTGCCGGGATGACGGGAGTGCCGCCCACGGACAACCATGTTCTGAAGTCGTTCGCCTACGAGAGCAACTTGCTCGTTCGGCTTCAGGAAACGTTTCCCGAGGTGTCTGCCGTTTCTTTCCCCGAGTGGGGCGGCGTGCAGTACGCCGCGGTGGTCGCTTTACGTCAGCGCTACAAAGGCCAGGCCCGGCATTTGATTCTCACCGCTCTCGGCGACAGTTCTCGCCCGAAGCTGGTCATCGTGGTCGACGACGATATTGATGTCTACGACACCGAGTTGGTGAATTGGGCTGTCATGACTCGCAGCCAGCCCGCCGAGGACCTCATCGTCGTGCCCAGAGTCGCTGGTGGCCCGCTCGATCCCTCAGCGCCGGAAAAAGAGGTCATCTCAGTCTGGGGGATCGACGCAACTCGACCGTACGGCGTCGACTTCCCGGAGGTCGTGACGGTGCCGGGTGCGGACAAGTTCCGCATCTCCGACTGGTTGAGCTAGCGCCTGCTCGCTATCACCAGGTCCCGAGAATCGAAGACAACCTTTTCGCCATCGAGAGTCTTGATCCCACCCATCTCTTGCAGCACAAGGGGATTGGCGAGAGCGGCATCACCCCGGCAGCAGCGGCAATCGGTAACGCTGTATTTGATGCGATCGGAGTTCCGATCACCAGCCTGCCGATAACGCCGGAGAAGGTGCTCGCCGCCATCGAGTCGCTGACCCCGGCGAGGTTATTTCGTTCCGGCCTGTCACGCCGGGCCAAGCTGTAAGCGCACCGTCGAACCCGACCTGAAGGAGGAGCACGCTGTGGACCGACAAGGAATCGTGGCTGAAGCTAAGGGAGCACCAGTTGAACTGGTCGCGCTTGCGGTTCAGGAGCCCGGACCCGGCGAGGTGCTAGTACGAATAGCTGCCAGCGGGGTATGCCACAGCGACATCCACTACGTCGCAGGTCACCTCGGCGAGGACTTTCCGTACCTGCTCGGACACGAGGGGTCCGGCTATATCGAAGAGGTCGGCGACCGCGTCGATGCGACGCGCGTCGGGGAGTTCGTTGTCTTGTCGTACCGGGCGCCGTGCGGCGTTTGCCGGTTCTGTAGGGGCGGCCACATCGACCAATGTCAACAGCCCGTTTCGGCCACAACGCAGCCGGTCGCCGGTGATGGCCGGGTCCTTACCCCGGCACTGGGCCTTGGCACGTTTGCCACCCACGTCGTGGTAGCAGCCGCACAGGCCGTGGCGGTGTCGCCCGAATGCCCACCCGAAGCCGCTGCCCTCCTCGGATGCGCCGTATCCACCGGTATCGGCTCCGTCCTGCGCACCGCAGACGTCGAAGCGGGAGCGACAGTGGTCGTTTTCGGCGCCGGAGGCGTCGGGGTCAACGTCATTCAGGGAGCGCGTCTGGCCCGTGCTGGGAAGATCATTGCTGTCGACCTGGCGGCCAAGAAGCTCGACTGGGCTCGACAGTTTGGCGCGACCGACCTCGTCGACGCATCCTCCTCCGATCCGCTCGAAGCGATAGCCGACCTGACCGGGGGCTCTGGAGTGGATTATGCATTCGACGCAGTAGGTACTGCGTCGACTGTGAGCCAAAGCATCGACTCGGTTGGCTACCGAGGAACGGTCGTTCTCATAGGTTTCCCGGCGCCGACTGCATTACTCGAGCTTCCCCTCCAGCCTTTCTTTTACAAAGGCGTGACGTTCAAGGTGTCGCTCAACGGTGAGTCCCTGGCTTCGCGGGATTTCCCCCAAATGATCGACTGGTATCTCGACGGCAGCCTCGATCTCGATAGCTTGGTGACCGAGACCATCGATCTCGACGGAGTCGAATCAGCTTTCGACGCCATGGGACGCGGCGAAACGATTCGCAGTGTCATCACGTTTGGAGCCAGCTGAGGGCCTCAGCCGCGCCGTCGAGAGCAGTCGTCAGGCCTCTGTGGACTGTATCCGACGTGCTGCGTCCAAAGTGGCGGCGACGATTCGTGTGTACCCGGTGCATCGACAGATGTTGCCCACGAGCGATTTCTTGACAGCGGTCGGGTCCGCGGGCGCCTCGTCCTCGAGCAGAGCGCTGATCGTCATGATGAACCCGGGTGTGCAAAAGCCGCACTGGAAGCCGAAGTTGTCGATCATGGCCTCCTGGACGGGGTGCATCGCGTCACCGCCAAGACCCCCGATCGTAGTGATCGAGGCTCCGTCGGCCTCCACAGCGAGCAGGAGGCACGACTTGACGGCTTTGTCGTCCAGGTGGATGGAGCAGGCGCCGCACATCCCGTCTTCACAAGCGGCCTTCGTGCCCTTGAGGCCGAGGTCATTGCGAATGAAGTCACGCAACAGCTGATTGGTAGCCACGGTTCTCGACTCTGGGGATCCATTGATGTGAAACGTGATGTCGTACTCAGCCTTTGGCGGCCTCCTTCGCAGTGAAGAGGGCCCGACGCATGTACTCGGCTGCCACCTTCGTCTTCCATTCGCTCGAGCCGCGAACGTCGGCGTTGGGTTCCGCGAGTTCCGCAACGATTGCGGCAGCCTGCTCGATGTCCTCCGTTTCGACGGCGGTTCCTTCGAGTTGAGTCTCGACCTCCTCCAGCCGCCGAGGATGGCCGGCGATACCCCCCATCGACACTCTGGCGCGTGCGCACTTGTCTCCGCGCCAACCCAGCACTGCGCCTGCGATAGCCATCGGGAACTCGCCATCGCGGTAGCTGAACCGCCGATAGCCATAGGTTGTTCCTGGCGCGGCCGTCGGTACGAACACGCCGGTCACCAACTCGTCGGGCTCGAGCGCAACCTCGAAAAGGCCGAGGAACCAGTCCGCAGCGGCGACGCTGCGCGGCCCCTCGGGCCGTCAATCGAGATCATGGCGTCGAGGGCGAGGAGAGCCACAGGAACATCTCCGGCCGGATCGGCATGGCACAAACTCCCGCCGACGGTGCCCAGATTGCGGATGTGGAGTGAACCGACGGAGCCGGCCGACTCGGCCAGTGCCGGAGCCGATGCTCGAACTTGCTCTGATGCCGCCACGTTCGCGTACGTCGTCATCGAGCCGATGCTCAAGCCGCCATCCTTCGGCGTGATGCGAGCTAGATCTTCGATGCCTTTTAGATTGATGAGAAGTTTGGGGGCGACGAGCCGATACTGGAGCTGATCACCAGCGACTGACCGCCTGCCAGCAGCTTGGCATCGTGACCGTGTTCTCCAAGCAGGTCGACGACCTCGGCCACCTCGTCGGGTGCTGCATACTCGAATCTCTTCATGGTGTCCCCCGGACCGTGCTTTCAGGCTCCCCATACCCCCGACACCTCAAGATGGGCTCGCCTCATGACATCCTCCGATGCTTCTTGCGCTCGCCCAAATAGTGCTGTTTCTTCGAGTTCGGTCATTGCCGATAGTTTTCCGTGTTCCATGAGAACGTTTCCGTCGACGAGGACCGACGCGACCTCCGTGCCGAGAGCCTGATAGACAAGCGCCGAAGGTACGCTGTGAAGCGGCGTCAAGTGGGGCCCACTCAGGTCGACCGTTACGACGTCGGCCTTCTTGCCCACCTCGAGCGACCCTACGAGATCGCCGAGCCCAACGGCGATGGCACCGTCGATGGTTGCCATTTCCAGCACCTTCTCGGCGGTGATCGCCGTCGCGTCTTGATACCTTGCTTTTTGGGCCAAAGCCACGGTTTTGAGATCGGCAAGCATGTTGGCCGTGTTGTTGCAGTTCCCGTCGTCCGTGCCAATGCCCACGGTGATGCCGGCCGTGAGCATCTCAGAGACGGGAGCAATTCCGGAGCCGAGGAACATGTTGCTCGCGGCATTGTTGGAGACTTTGACCCCCGCTGCGGCAAGGACGCGAATGTCGTTAGCGTCGATCTGGACGCAATGCCCGGCGAGCACGTCGGGTCCGAGAAATCCGATAGCGTTGAGGAACTCGACGCTGGAAACACCGCCTTGCAGGCGATCGAACGGCGACTCGGCAAGGTGCAGAGTAAGCATGGTCCCGTGGTCGCGGGCCAACGCCTTGGCTCCGAGCAGACCTTCGGGAGAGCACATCACCGCCACGCCCGGCGACGGCCATACCTGGATTCGCCCGTCGCCGCGGCCGTGATGCTTGGTGATGAGCGCGTCGATTCTGGCCAAAGCCTCGTCGGTGGTTTCGAACGCTTCGTAAGGCTGCCGGACCGACGGGCCTTTCAGTTCCACTGCGGCCAGGTAGTCGGCGATGTCCGGCGGCTCGTAGTCATAGAACATTCGGGCATAGATGGCGCGCAGCCCGAATCGCTCGTATGTGGCCAACGAAGTATCGGCCAACAGGTCCCACCGATCGGGGCTCGTCTCGACGTTGTCGACGAAGGTGGTGATTCCTGCGCGGATCGCTTCCACGCAGAAGAGGCTTGCCGCGGTCTCGATATCGTCGCGCTCGTACACGGACAAACCCGGGATGATGACGTTCAGGAGCCAGTCGTACAGCGCCCGGTCATCGGATAACCCCCCTCGCATGAGGTTGTGAACGGCATGGGTGTGCGCGTTAACGAAGCCCGGAATCACCGCGTGGCCTGCGGCGTCAATGACATGCCCGGCGCCGGCAGGGGCAGAGGATTGGGGACCAACGGAGACAATCCTGTCGCCCTCAATGGCAACATGTCCATCCTGGATGACCCTGCGCTCCGAGTCCATCGTTACAACGGTGCCGTGAGAGATGACTACGTCTGCCAAATCAGCCCTACCACTTTCATCTGCCTCTGTACCATTGTCGACCGAGCGGTCGCTTCAGCGATCTGTCGAGAATGGGCCAACGTCGCGCAGTACCTCCATTGTGGCGCAGTGGAGGCCCCCTCCGGCGTTGAAGTACTCCGAGAACGGCACTTCAACGACATCGACTCCGGCAGCGCGTACTGCAGCGACGGCTTTCTTCGCCTCCTGATGCATGATCACCCGTCCCGGCTCGAGTGTGATGATGTTCGCCGGCGCGAACTGCACCTGCTCGTCGTGCTCCACCTCGACGATCTCGTAGTCACGACCCTTCAACCAATTCCAGGTTTCGAAGTCGATGGCGCCCGGGTAGAGGAGCACCTTGTCCACATCGAGCGGGCCGATCAGCATGTCCGGATGGGCGCTCCCACCGCTTTGTGGGTCGAAGTACAGGTGGGCGCCTCCGCCGCGCAGCGTGAGGAACGTCATGTCATCGTTGCGCTGAGTGCGGCGCACAAGCGAGTACAGCTGGTCGAGTCCCGCTTCGGTAAACGCAATCGAGTGTGCGGCCACGAAAACGTCTTCGGCCAGGAACAGGCACGGGCCCGGTTCGCAAACGACGTCCCCGGTGATCGTGAGCAGGATCGGCACCGAGAGTTCTTCGAGGGCCCATTTCGCCAGAAACTCGGCCCGCCCGATGGAGAACGGATTCCAGCCCATCTTCGGCACGATCGAACCGCCGCGCAGGATCAGCAACTCGCGCGCCGCATACATGTACATCATCGGACCGAACGCGCTGACAGGCGGGTCGGGAAAGTCGATGCGTGTGACCTGTACTCCTGCCTCCTCGAGCGCGCCCTCGTAGCCATCGGTCTGGTCTTGCATCTTGGCGATGTCAAGGCTCGGATAGTTGCCAAATGCATGAAAGAACTTCGGGTCCTCGGAGTACACGGAGGCGCTCTCGTGCTCGGTGATATTGGTAATGGCAACTTCTCGTAGCTTTCCGATGCCTGCCGAACCGCACTCTCTGCCCCAGATTGTCGGGTAGAGATCCGCGTAGTCGAAGGTCTCGGAGAGGTCCGCCTTCTCGCCGGCGCGGTAGCCGGGCGTGCCCTCCAGTGAGAATTCACCTGAGGCCAGCCGGCGTTGCATGCGAGCTACCTGCTTGTCGTACGGGCTAGTCATATCTACTTCTTTCTGGCGGCGCGCGGCCACTATAGAACCACCCAGCTAAGCGCCTCTTGGCCGGACGGAGCCGTCGCCCGGAGCCGTCGGGCGGCCGCCGAGCGACCGTTGGGTGCAGCATCTTCGCGATGCCCGCGGCGTCTCCGGACTGGCCAACTCTGTCCCCTGAGGCTGCCCGCGCCTTGCTCGGATGCCGAATCGCTACAACCTTTGACGGCCAGCTGACCGAGGTGATCATCACCGAAGTCGAGGCCTACGCCGGAGCCGACGATCCGGCAAGCCATGCGTTTCGCGGGATGACTCCACGAAATCGCTCCATGTTCGGCCCGCCCGGGACACTCTATGTGTACCGCTCATATGGGATCCACTGGTGCATGAACGTCGTCACGGGAGAGATTGATCTGCCACATGCAGTTCTCCTGCGCGGGGGAGTACCCGTTCGGGGCATATCCACACTGGTTAAACGGCGGGGAAGGTCGGATCACCTCGTCGACGGTCCGGGAAAGCTTTGCCAGGCGCTTGGCGTAACGGGAGATTGTGATGGGACCTCCGTCGTCGACGGCCCGGTTCGCCTCATGGGCGGCTCGGGCGGCGGCGAGATCACAGCATCACCCCGCATCGGTCTCTCCAAGGCCAAGGATCGGCCGTGGAGGTATGTTCTCTCCGATGTCGATGGGGCTCGGGTGCCTGCAATCGACTGATATCCTCGCCCGCGATGGCTTCGCAACTCCCACCGAACGAGCAGCTGGCGTACTTGTCCGACGGCATCGACGTCCTCCTTCCCGAGGGAGAGCTTCTGGACCTGCTCGGTGAGGGCCGGCCACTGCGAGTCAAGTTGGGCGTAGACCCCACCGCCCCCGACGTAACCCTCGGGTGGGCGGTCGTTTTCCGTCTGCTCCGCAGATTCCAGGAGATGGGGCACGTTGCCGTCCTGATTATCGGAGACTTCACAGCGCAGGTGGGGGACCCTTCGGCGCGATCGGAAACGCGGCGGAGGCTCGATACCAGACAGGTGGATGGTTACGTGTCGAGCTTGATCG